>Ga0272444_10001069_pt1 | contig 27086 bp, 22 predicted proteins | sample SSMForm13_FD_201033 | JGI IMG/M metagenome (GOLD analysis project Ga0272444, IMG submission 201033) | Marine sediment archaeal communities from Little Sippewissett salt marsh, Falmouth, MA, United States - SSM-Form-13 | ecosystem: Environmental > Aquatic > Marine > Wetlands > Sediment ...
TTCCTGGACCTCCACCTTATACAGATCCGCGTAAGTGCCGGTGATCCAGAGATATTCGCCGTCCCATGTTATACCGGTTGACATGGGTGCCGGTGACCTGAACGAACCGAGCACATCCAGGCTTTTCACGTCTATCTTATATACCCTCTGACTGTACCAGCTGGTCACCCACAGGCTGGCCCCGTCCCAGGCAAGATGGGCGGGCTCGTGTATGCCCTTGATCCTGAGCCTGCGGGATACGTTGCCGCTCTTATCCATCTGGAGGAGGTGGTATTTTGTGCCGGAAAGGCCCCGCGTCCATGTCACTACATAAAAATCATCCCCCGCGTAGACCACTCCGGCGGGATGAGCCGGGTCCAGGGACACGCTGTATTCATTTATCATCTTACCCGCTTCTATCCTTATCCTGTGCAGTTTCTTATCATCCCAATCGGTCATCCATAGTCCGTCTTCCCCGGCCGAGGTTATGGCTTCGGTGAAAGTGCCCGAAGCCTCTATCTCGGAAATGACCGAACCCGTGGCCGTCGCGACGATCCAGGTATTTCCGCCTTCACCGTTACTCACCCACATGTTCTCGCCGTCATAAAAAAGCCCCTCGTGATATCCCTTGGGCAGGGACACTTCGCGGATGACCTTTACGGGTATGTCCTTGTAAGATTCTGTCTTTGAAGCTTCGGAGAGCGGATGATATACGAGCACGAGAAGAAAAGCGAACAGCGGAATGACTCTCGTACATCTTTCTTTCGTTTTACGGTTTCGGTAATGAAGCCCGTATCGGTTACGGTGACGTAAAACGTAACCGAAAGACGAAACGGGCATCGTAACCGTAACCCCTGTTTTCTGTCTTCTGTTTTTTGTCATCTGACGACCTGCTACCTGCGACCTACGATACTACAATATTCACCAGCTTATTCGGCAGGATTATCCACTTGCGGACTTTTTTGCCGTCAAGGTAAGGTTTGATTTTCGGGTCTTCCAGCACGATGCTTTTGACCTTATCTTCCGCGAGGTCGCGGGATATTTCCATCGTGGAACGCAGTTTGCCGTTTATCTGGACCGGCACCACGACCGTGTCCTCTTCCAGCATGCCCTTGTTGAAAGCGGGCCATTTGCCGGTGAAAATACTTTTTCCCCCGCCTATCCTTTCATGCATCTCTTCCGCGATATGCGGCACGAACGGGCCCAGCAGAAGCGTTATATTCACAAGCACTTCCAGGATACATTTCTTTTCATAGGGATCTTTCTTTTTGTCCAGGCCGTTATACACTTCGTTCACAAGTTCCATAACAGCGCTTATGGCGGTATTGAAATGGAACTCCTGGTCTATGTCTTCCGTCACCCTTTTTATGGTCTGGTGCATCTTGCGCGTGACATTTTCCCGGAGCTTCTCATCCCCTCCGGTCTCGGGAGCTTTTTCAAGCACGTCCAGAAGTTTCCATGTCCTCTTGAGGAACCTGAACGCGCCTTCCACGCCCCTGTCGGACCATTCCGCGTCTTTTTCGGGCGGCCCTATGAAAAGCGTGTAAAGGCGCACCGTATCGGCGCCGTACTTCTTTATCAGGTCATCGGGGCTTACGACGTTGCCTTTTGATTTTGACATCTTGGCGCCATTCTTGATGATCATGCCCTGGGTGAAAAGCCTCCTGAAAGGTTCCTGAAAACCCATATATCCTTCATCATGCAGGACTTTCGTGATGAACCTTGAATACAAAAGGTGCAGGATGGCGTGCTCCACGCCTCCTATATACTGGTCCACGGGAAGCCACCTGTTGACGTCTTTTGTGTCAAAAGCTTTATCTTCCAGTTTAGGCGATATGTAACGCAGGTAATACCAGCTTGAATCGACGAAAGTGTCCATCGTGTCTATTTCCCTGCGCGCGAAACCGCCGCATTCGGGACACTTGGTGTTCACGAAATCCGTGGCGTATTTCAGGGGCGATTCTCCCGTGGGCCTGAACTCAATGCCTTCCGGCAGTACCACCGGCAGCTTGTCCGCCGGGACAGGCACGGTGCCGCATTTATCGCAGTAGACTATCGGTATGGGCGCGCCCCAGTACCTCTGCCTGGAAATAAGCCAGTCCCTGAGCTTGTAATGGACGGCTCTTTTCCCTATTCTGTCTTTTTCCATGTGATCCGCTATCGCGTCCATGGCCTTTGTGTTCTTTATGCCGTCAAAATGGGCGGAATTCACAAGCACGCCTTCGTCTTCATAAGCGCACTGCATCTTATCCGCTTTTAAGTGTTCTTTAGGATTATCAATAACGACTTCTATGGGAAGTTTGTATTTCTTCGCGAACTCAAAATCGCGCTGGTCATGCGCGGGCACGGCCATGACGGCGCCGGTGCCGTATTCGGTAAGCACGTAATCGGCTATCCAGAGCGGTATCTTCCTCTTGTTTATCTGGTTTATGACGTACCGGCCGGTCCATATACCGTTCTTTTCTCCCGCCGCCTGGGCGCGTTCAACGCTGGACTTGTTGCGTATCTCGTCTACGAACTTTCTTATTTTCTCCTCTTCGGGGCTGCCGGAGATAAGCTGGTCTATCATCGGATGCTCGGCGGCCAGCACCATATAAGTGCAGCCGTATATGGTATCCACCCGCGTGGTGAAACAGCTGAGCGTTTTATCAGAATCAACTATGGGAAAATCTATATTCACACCGGTCGAACGGCCGATCCAGTTCTTTTGCATTATCTTCACTTTTTCCGGCCATTCATCAAGCTTTTCTATGTCATCAAGAAGCCTTTCGGCATAATCCGTTATACGGAAGAACCACTGCTCAAGGTCTTTCTGGACCACCTTTGTGTCGCACCTTTCGCACTTGTCCTCTATGACCTGTTCGTTGGCGAGCACCGTGTTGCATGAAGGGCACCAGTTGACAAAGGCTTTTTTCTTGTAGGCAAGGCCCTTTTCAAAGAGTTTGAGGAATATCCACTGCGTCCATTTGTAATAATCGGGCATGCAGGAAGTGACCTCGCGGTCCCAGTCGTACTCCACGCCCCATGAAGCGAGCTGGCGCTTCATCGTGGCTATGTTCGCGAGTGTGGACTTTTTGGGGTGTATGCCCTGCTTGATAGCGGCGTTCTCCGCCGGAAGGCCGAAAGCGTCCCATCCCATGGGCGTGAGGACATTCAGCCCGCGCATCATCTTGTACCTGGCCACCACGTCGCCGATTATATAATTGCGTCCGTGGCCCACGTGCAGCGCCGCCGACGGGTAAGGGAACATCATGAGGCAGTAATACTTGTTGGCGGGATCCTTCGTATCCACCTTGAAAAGGCCGCCCGTGCGCCACTTTTCCTGCCACTTTTTCTCGATTACTTCAAATCTATAGGGTTCCATTGTATCGTATGTCGTATGTCGCAGATCGTATGTCGTATAGGTCCCACGACCTACGACCTGCTACCTGCAAAAAGCCTGTCCCCACCCTGCGAATGGTCTCTTGATTATACAAAACGGGTTGACACGCGTCAATAGCGGTGATAGTATTACTGCTAAAGTGGGGCTGTAGCTCAGCTGGAAGAGCGCGTGCATGGCATGCATGAGGTCAGGGGTTCGATCCCCCTCAGCTCCACCATCAAACGCCGGAGTGGTGGAACTGGCAGACGCGCTGGACTCAAAATCCAGTGGGGGCAACCCCATGTGGGTTCGATTCCCACCTCCGGCACCAAGAATTCCTTCGGGATCTTTGTAAAAAACAGTCACTTGTGTGACTGCTTTTTTGTTTGCTCGTCGTGCGGTCCATTGTGAACAAGCTCACATGCCCCGCGCTCCTCACAAACGTGCCGGAGGCGGGGAAGCTTCTGCAAGAATACCGACGGCGCTTTCCCACCTCCGGCACCACTCTCTTACTTTACGAATTCTATGAGCGAGGGGTCGTAATCCTTCACGTTCTCAAAACCCAGCAGGTTCAGGATCGTGCCCGCCACGTTCGTGAGCCCGCGTTTCTTGAGGTCGCGCATCCTGTATTCCCCCGCGTACTGGGGGTCATATATGATAAACGGCACAGGGTTAAGCGTGTGCGCCGTTTTCGGCAGCTTCTTGCCGTCCTTTGAGACCCTGTACATCTCCTCGGAATTACCGTGGTCGGCGGTCACCAGAGCTATGCCGCCTATCTCCTTGACCACGTCCAGAAGCCGCTGGACGCATGTATCCACCGTTTCCATAGCGCTTATTATCGCTTTTACAACGGCGGTGTGGCCCACCATATCACCATTGGGGAAATTAAGCCTGCCAAAACGGTATTTGCCGCTTTTCAGGAGCTCTACGGTCTTATCCGCTATCTCAGGGGCCTTCATCGCGGGCGCCTTATCGAACTGTATCCTGTCCGACGGTATCTCAAAATATTTCTCGAGCTTCGGGCACACGTACCCGGACTTGTTGCCGTTCCAGAAATACGTGACATGTCCGAATTTCTGCGTCTCGGAGATCGCGAACATCGTAACACCGGCGCCGCACAGGTATTCCGAAACTGTCCTGTCTATCTCCGGCGGGTTCACAAGGTAATGCTTTGGCACGTGCTCGTCACAGTCATATTCAAGCATGCCGGCAAAAAGCACGTTGGGATGCCTCTCGCGGTCAAACGCCTTGAAATCCTTGTCATCAAAGGCCTTTGATATCTCTATGGCCCGGTCGCCGCGGAAATTGAAAAAGACCACCGAGGCCCCGTCATCTACGGTACCGACGGGTTTGCCGCCTTTGGCTATAACGAATGAAGGAAGGTACTGATCGGTGATAGCGGGGTCCTCTTTATAATAGGTCTCGACCGCTTCATGCGCGGAACCAAACTGGCGGCCCTTGCCCAGGACATGCGCGTCCCAGCCGTTCTTTACGACGTTCCAGTCGGCCTCATAGCGGTCCATTGTCGTCACCATGCGCCCGCCCCCGGAAGCGATCCTGTAATCGTATCCTTTTTCATCGTTTATTTTTTTAAGCACTTTTTCCGTTTTATCAATATAAGTAAGCGCCGATTTTTCGTCCACATCCCGCCCGTCCAGAAGCGCGTGTATACGCACGTGCCCGACGCCTTCCTCAGCCAGGCGGTTCACCATGGCGTATAATTGATCGATGTGGGAATGCACGTTGCCGTCCGACAAAAGGCCGATGAAATGGAACTTGTGATCCGTGCCTTTGACCCTTTCCACAAGCTTTCTCCAGGTCTCGCTTTCAAAGATGGACCCGTTCCCGATCGCGGTATTCACCATCTTGGCGCCCTGCGCAAAGACCCTTCCGGCGCCGAGGGCGTTATGGCCCACCTCGCTGTTACCCATATCCTCGTCCGTGGGGAGACCTACGGCCGTCCCGTGGGCCTGCAGTTTGGTAAAAAGTTCGCTCTTAAAAAGCCTGTCCAGGCACGGCGTCTTTGCCATATAAACGCCGTTGGACTCGTCCTGTTTCCCCAGGCCGACGCCGTCCATTATGATAAGCATGAGCGGGCCCTTTCTCGGCTTGAATTTTGTTCCCGTAAGTTTCTTTAATTCCAATTTCATTCGTTCCCCTTCTATTCATTGCCAGTTTAAGGGCATCCACAAGGGATGCCCCTACACTTTCACCGCCAGCACAGTGATGTCGTCATGTTGTTTTGCCTTGCCGGCGAAATCCGCCACCGCTTTATGCACAGCGGAGACGACCTCACCTGCGGAACAGCCCTTGAGCCCGGCGGCCAGTTCTTTCAGACGCTCCCCGCCGAACATCTCCCCCCTGGTGTTCATCGCTTCGGTGACACCGTCCGTATAGAACAAAAAGATGCTTTCCGGGCGATATTCACATCTGCCGAGCGAAAAATTACCTTCTATCATGCCGAGCGGCATCCCTTCCTCCACGTCCAGAAGTTCCACTTTGCCGTCGGGTCCTATCATCATAGTCGGCATATGCCCGCCTATCGCATAGACCGCGGAATTCGTGACGGCATCAAATACCATATAAGCTAACGTCACGAAAAGGCCGCTGTCGCTCTCGGCAATCAGCCGCCTGTTCGTATTCTTTATAACAGCGTCGACTTCCTCCGACAAGGCGAAAGCCTTGAACACGCTTACCACCCTCGCCATGTAAAGGGCCGCCGGTACGCCCTTACCTGAAACATCCCCTATCATGACGCCGAGCCTTTTATCGCCCAGCTGCAGGACATCATAAAGGTCACCGCCGACCTGGCGGGCCGTGATCATATCCACGGCCACATCCATGTCCCCCACTCTGGGAAGCTGTTTCGGCAGGAAACTCTCCTGTATGTTCCTGGCTATATCAAGTTCTTTTTCGATGATCTCTCTTTTCTGTATTTCGGCGATATATTTCCTGAACGTGAAGATTATGTACACTATCACCATAGTGACAAGCGGGTAAAAAACGTCTATCCATACGCCGAACGGCCAGAAAAGCAGCGCGGCGGCGATAACATACAGCACTATCACGCCCAGTATGGAGAGTATGGCGAAACGCTTACGCGCTTTTGAGGTGAGATACGCCGTGACCGCCCACATAATGACAAGCAACAAAAGGTTCCACCACCGGCCCAGTCTCCTTAAAAAACTTTTCTCTATGATACTGTTATATACACTCGCGTGCACGCCCACCCCGGGATAAAGCGGTTCAAGCGGCGAAGGGTGGACATCCGGAGCGGCGGTGGCGGTCAGGCCGATAAAACATATTGAGTCCTTAAACTTTTTCAGGTCAACGGCCGCCTCCTTACCGGTAAGGTCGGAAAGATATGACTGCAAGACATCTATGTACGAGTAATGGCGGAACGCCTTACCCCAGACAGCGGGATAATCCACCAGTACGGAGGACCCTCCGTCCAGCGGGATCACAATATCCTCTCCCGCGATCATCGCCCGGCCGGGCATTATCCTGACATTTTCAAAACCGTATCCGGAATTATTAAGCGCCGCCAGTACCGTAAGATGCGGGTAGAACACGTCCCTGTACTCTATAAAAGAGGGTATCCTGCGTATTTTACCGTCAATATCGGGTTCGACGTTTATGAAACCGGTCCCTTTGGCGGCTTTTTTGAACACTTCAAGCAGGGGCGCCGCGTAACCGCTCGCGTGGACCCGTGTCGCGTCGCGCTTTTCCGTCTCCAGCTGGAAAACATACGGCATATACACGTTACCGGCTTCTTTTACAGCCGCGGCGAATTCTTCGTCGCCCTCTTTCGGCTCGCTGAAGAATATATCAAAGATCACCGTTCGCGCCCCGGCTGACTTCAGCGCTTTCACCAGAAGCGTGTGGAACTTGCGCGGAAAAGGCCACTCGCCTATCTCTTCGATGGAAGTATCGTCCACCTGGATGATCACTATGTTCTTATCGGCGGATTGCGGGGCCCTCAGTTTATACCTGAGGTCAAATGTGCTGTACTCGAATTCATCGAACACGCGGGAATATGAAAAGAAAAGAAAAAGCGCCACGACAAACGCCGCTAATATGAAATATCCCGCTTTTGTCCTGTCGATCTTTTTCATGGGATCACTCGGGCGCTTTCGTCCTAGAAATTATAATAGACTCCGCCGGAAAAAATGCTGCCGGAATATTTATTGTACGGATCGTTTGACTGGTTCTCGGTGTAAGAATATGTAAGCCCCAATGTTATGTTCTTAGCGATATCGTAATAAAGGGTCGCGTTGAATATATAATTGTTCTCGTACACGCCTTTACCGGTACCGTCGGTGGCCTTCCGGTCGTGATATTTGTTATACCTGTAGACCAGGTTGAGGTCCGTATAGAATTTTTCGGTGAAAAAGAACATGACGGACGGCTTGAGCCTGTAAGTCAAGTAATCATAATAGTTTTGGTATCTTTCGCTGGAACTGTTCCAGTGGAACTCGTTGGCAAGCCGCACTACCAGCCTGCCAAGGCTCACGCCCATATGGTACTTTAGCCTGTTGATGGAATCGGAGCGGTCATTATCGCTTTGCCGGAAGTCGTTATAGGATATGGACGTCTTCCAGTCGGGATACCAGCGGTGCAGATATTCATACCCCACTTCGTGATAAACGTTGTCCAGGAGGTATTGCCTGAGATACGTGGAGACCACCAGACCCGAAAAAGTATTTTCCTTTTCGTTGGGATATGAGAAATAATCATATTTGACCATACCGCCCCAGATAAGGTCCGGCATGACCTCATAATCAAAACCCAAATATGGGACCACATCCAGGATATTATTGTAGTTGCGGTTGTAATACATCGCCTCGAAAAGGTCCAGGCCGATCTTCAGGTCAAGATCGTCCGCGGCTTCATATGTGACCTCGGCGTTCTGCAGGCCCTGCAGGAAGCCGTCCTTGTACCTGTTCGGGTCAAGGTCCGTGTTGTTGTCATATCCCTGCTGAACGTTAACAAATCCCGTCAGATGAAAACGTTCGGCCTGTTCGGCGAAAAAATCCCTTTGCTTCGCTTTTTCTTCGGGTGACGGCGCGGCGGCCGGATACCTGTCAAGCACCTGCTCGTCCACGCCGGCGAACGAATTATCAGCAGCAAAACCTGCCGCCAAGATTAAAATAACAATGATTACTATGAGAAATTTAACACTTTTTGAAATCAAAACCATCCTCCGGATATTTTTGCGGGGATCAACCTTTCGTTATCTCTCCCCCGCCTCTGTACTCTTCTTTTTTCTTACGCAGTTCATCCAGCTTCTGCTGGTCCTTTTTCTGCTGAAGGTTGTCCAGTTGTTGTTCCCGCCAGGTACCGAAAAATCCCTGCCAGTTGCTACCTGCGCCCGAAAGGCCGAACTCGGCCAGGAAAGCGTTAAGCTGCTCTTGCGTCATCTTCTGCGCCCCACCGGGAAGCTGGAACTGGCCGGTGACCCTGAAAAACCCGGCGCCTGTCCAGAATTTATCGCCTATCGGGTTCCCGTTGGGATCTATACCCTGCATCCAGACATCGTTCTGGAAAACCCCCATCCAGGTGGTGACCCCGTCCGTTATCATCACCCAGCCGGTGCCCCTCGCTCCGCATACCGCGCAGGGCGTGCGCACCTGGAACTCCTCGCCCCTCTTCAGGTTCTTTAGCAGCGTGAAAAGTTCGCCGTCTATAAGCTCTATCTTTTCGGCGCCGATTAATTTTATTACCACTTCGGTGTTCGATTTGGCTTTCACCAGGTTGCGTTTCGGTTTATCAAAAGCCAGCGTCACCTCGGATCCATCCCCTGTGATCACACGGGCGCCTTCCCCCAGCACCATGCCTTCCTCGCAGGCTACCGGGCTGTTCGAACCGGCGGGTGTTATCTTCACATCGCCCGCAAAAGACACTACCGTCACCGTCTCTTCCGCCGAAAAAGCGGCGCCTGAGAAGGCAAAAACCGCGCATATCATTAACACCAAAATCTTCTTCATTTCAACCTCCCATTACTTTCCCTTGAATAAGAGCTTCCAGGGATGCGCCTTGATGTCGGCACTGAACTCCTCAAAATTCTCGGTGGTCATCTCTATGTTCTTTATTATGCTGTCAACATTCTCTTTGTTGTCAGACACGATCGTCTTCACGTCCGCGAGTATGGTATCAAGGTTCTCCGTGATCTGGTCGGCTTTCTTCATCAAAAGCCGCATCTGGACCGGGTCCTCGCTCGCTACGGTCTCGCCGTGCGGAATGAACTCCCCGGACGTGCCGGGGGTAAGCCCTATGTACGAATCCCCGACTATACCGGAAGTTGCTATGTAGGCTATGGAGTCCTTGCGCACTTTCGCGGTTGAATCTACTTCCATCACGCACTCCACCAGCGTTTCGGGCTCGTAAACAAAGTTGATGGCCGTAAGCCGGCCCACTTCTATGCCCGAAAGCTTTACGACAGCATCGGTCTTAAGATCGCCGGCGTAATTGAAAACAGTTTTTATGGTATAGGTGCTTTTATACAATGTCACGGTCCTTCCGAAAAAGAAAACAGCGATGACTATCGCGACCAGCACCACTATGCCCGCTTTTATCTCGTTCGTCAACTTCATATTACCTCTCCTTATTTAGTCAATTGTTCTAAATAATCGTCTTTCTGCTGAAAGAAGTGTATCGGCCCGTCATGCCGGCCGTTTATGAACTGCTGCACCATCTCATTTTTCGAATTTTTTATCTCATCGGGTGTGCCGACCTCAAGCACCCTTCCCTCATACAGCATGGCTATCCTCTTGCCGATCTGCATGACGCTTTTCATGTCATGGGTGACGACCACGCTGGTGAAAGAAAGTTTCGCCGAAAGGTCCATGATCAACTTATCTATCACCGCCGCCACTATCGGGTCTAGTCCGGCGGTGGGTTCATCGTAAAAGACTATCTGCGGGTCCATGGCTATCGCCCTCGCCAGGCCCACCCTTTTTTTCATGCCTCCGGAAAGTTCGCTGGGCATAAGGTCCTCAAAACCCCTCAGGCCGACAAGCTCCAGTTTCATCTTTATCATGATATCTATAACGCTTTTTTCAAGTTTCGTGTGTTCCACCAGCGGCAGGCTCACGTTCTCCGAGACCGTCATGGAATCAAAAAGCGCCGAGGACTGGAATGACATGCCTATTCTTTTGCGGATCTCGTCCATCCCGTCCTCGTCCAGCTCGGTGACATCCTGCCCGAAAAGATAGACTTTTCCGGAAGTGGGTTTGATGTTGCCGATTATTATGCGCAGCAGGGTGCTCTTGCCGCAGCCGGACCCGCCCATTATCACGAACGTTTCCCCTTTATATATCTTGAGGTTCACGCCGTCAAGAACGGTCCTGTCGCCGAACTTTTTCACTACGTCTTTCACTTCTATTACAACTTCTCTTTTATCAGACATCTTTGTTCCTTACATGTTCGTGAAATAGAAAAGCCCCGTTAAAATACAATCAAAAACAACGATGAGTATAAAACTGACCACGACGGTCATGGTCGTGGATTTCCCGACGCCTTCGGCCCCGCCGCGCGTGTTGAGCCCTATATAACATGATATCATGGAAATGATCGTGGCGAAGACCACGCTTTTGATAAGCCCCGTGTAAACATCCTTCCATAACATGAACTCGAACGAAAAACTGATATACCTGTAAAAATTCAGCTTCAGGCTGAATATGCCCACTATCAGCCCGCCGAGTATGCCGACTATATCGCTTATGATCGTAAGGCACGGCAGCATTACAAGAAGTGCCAGGAACCTGGGCACCACAAGGAACCTTATGGGGTTAAGGGCGATGGTCTCGAGGGCCTCTATCTGTTCAGACACCTTCATCGTCCCCAGTTCCGCGGCTATGGCCGAACCGACCCTTCCGGCGACTATCAATGCCGTGAAGACCGGCCCGAGCTCCCTAGCGAAGCTTATGCTTACCATCGGCGCCACGTATATGGTCGCTCCCAGTTCCCTGAGCTGGTAGGCGCTTTGCATGGCGATCACTATCCCGGTGAACAGCGATATAAAGAACACTATCACCAGGGACTGCACTCCGGCGAACACAAGCTGCTCAAAAACGTTCTTCCGGCTGAGCAGCTTTCCTCTGGTGGGACCCACCACCAGCCACCAGACCGTATCAGAAAAAAGGCTCAGCACGCCTGTGGCGGACTGACCCAGCCTTATAACTGTTCTACCCATCACTTCTAACGGATTGATCATGCTTCTATCCTGTCATTTAAAAGGAGCTCACGGCGTCTTCTTCGTTGTCCGAGATATCGAAAAGTTTATCCAGCCTTGTTATCTCAAAAAGGCCCTTCACTTTGGCTGAAAGGTTCGCCAGCTTGAGTTTACCGCCTTTTGACTGGACGTTCTTCAATACCTCCACAAGAGTGGCAAGGCCCGAGCTGTCAACATAGCCCACCGCTTTAAGGTTTATAACGATATTATTGTTCTCCGCGGTTATCGCTTTATCGAACGATCTTTTCACGTCCGGGGAGCTCTCGATGTCTATATCCCCCGTTATAGCGAAAACCGATACCCCGTTCTTCCGGCTCACATCAATATGCATACCTTCCTCCGTTTTTATCTCGTTATTCGGTCAGGGTTACGATGCCCGTTTCGTCTTTCGGTTACGTATGACGTTACCCTTTTACGATACGCACCTTCGTTACCTTAACCGTAACCTAACCTCTATTTCTTCAGGTATTTTACCATAATGACCTTGCGTCCGCCGCCCTCATACCGGACCTCGTCCATGAGGCTCTTTATAAGGTAAACGCCGCGGCCGCCTTCTTTCAAAAGATTCTCGTCAAGCGTGGGATCCGGGACGCTCCCGGGGTCGAACCCCTCACCCTCGTCTTCAACGCTTATTATCACTTTATCCCCGGCGATCTCGGTCTCCACGGAGACCGTCTTGTCCGGGTCGAGCTTGTTGCCGTGTATCATCGCGTTGCGCAGGGCCTCTTCAAAACCCACGTGTATGTCAAAGATGATGTCCTCTTCAACACCCTCTTTCTTCAGGCTGTCTATCAGTTCCCTGCTTATTTTTTTCAACAGATGCGTATCGTTCGTGATTCTTTCTTTTATCACTGCGGGGTCATCCCTCTTTGTAAAAACCGATCTTTCTGTATTTTTCGTACCTGGCGGCGATGAGCTCTTCCGGCGTAAGCCCCGAAAGCTCATCAATGCTTTCCAGCATCGCTTTTTTGATGCCATGCGCCGCGAGCTCCGGCTGTCTGTGCGCGCCGCCGAGCGGCTCGGGTATCATGCCGTCTATTATGCCCATTTCAAGCAGCTCCGGGGCCGTAAGTTTAAGCGCTTCCGCCGCGTTCGGCGTCTTGGAGCCCTCCCTCCACAGGATCGCGGCGCATCCTTCGGGCGATATCACGGAATAATACGCGTTCTGAAGCACGAAGATCCTGTCGCCCACGCCTATGCCCAGCGCGCCGCCGGAACCGCCTTCCCCTATGACGAATATGATGATCGGCACCTTGAGGCCCGCCATCTCCCTGAGGTTGTGCGCTATGGCCTCCGCCTGGCCGCGTTCCTCGGCCCCGACACCGGGATACGCCCCCGGCGTGTCTATCAAAGCGACGACCGGGAGACCGTACTTTTCCGCCATGCGCATCACCCGCATGGCTTTGCGGTACCCTTCCGGGTGGGCGCATCCGAAATTCCTTTCAAGGTTCTCTTTCATCTCGCGGCCCTTCTGGTGCCCCATGAGAACGATGTTGCGCCCGTCCACTTTCGCCAGCCCGGTGATAAGCGCCTTGTCGTCGCTGTAAAACCGGTCGCCGTGCACTTCTATGAACTCGTCGGTTATCATGCTTGTATAATCCAGGGTGTACGGCCTGTCGGGGTGGCGGGAAAGCTGCACGGTCTGCCACGGCGTGAGGTTCGTGAAGACTTCTTTTCGAAGATGGTCCAGCCTTTCCTGCAGCTTCTTTATCTCGTCCGAAAGGTCGATCTGTTCCTTGCTGGTGAACTTTTTCAGCTCTTCGATCTTTCTTTCAAGATCCATTATGGGTTTCTCGAACTCAAGGATAAAAGCCAATCTTTACCTCGCTTATCAACCTGTTATTCGGTTACGGTCACGATGCCCGTTTCGTCTTACGGTTACGTTTTACGTTACCGCTACCGATACGGGCCTCTTAACCGTAACCTTAACCGATTACTTTGTTTTGTTATTACTCAACAATCTCCACTTTCGTGCCCTTGGGGACGATGTCATACAGCTCGATAACGTCGGCGTTGTACATGCGTATGCAGCCGCCCGTAACATGCTTGCCTATGGAGGCTTCGTCATTTGTGCCGTGTATCCCGTAACCCGGCTCCGATATCGCCATCCAGCGTTCGCCCAGCTCGTACTGCTCGCTGTCCGGCAGGATGACCTTCCCTTCGGCGTTCGTCCAGGGCGGCTTTACGATCTTATCCACTATGGTAAATGTCCCTTCGGGCGTCGAATTATCCTTGCCCGTCGCGACGCGATACGTCTTGAAGACCTCCCCCGACCTTTTCAACGCCAGGATATTATCCGATTTATCTATGAATATCGAGAACTCGGATGTGTCTATCTTGAGCTTCTGCCCGGGCATAAGCATGTCCCTCTCAAGGCCGTTCATCTTTTTTATAAGAGCGACCGTCGTATTGAACTTTCTGGCTATGGCGATCAGGGTATCCCCCGATCGCACGGTATACTCCGTCTTGCCTTCCATCGTTTCAGGGGCAAGCATCACCTGCATGTTAATGTCCTCTATGGTCTTTTTCAGCACGCTCAGGTCTTCCGTGCCTGGAAAATCCTTGAGCAGCATCTCATAGTAATGCGCCGCCATGGCCCCGTTTTTTTGCGCTATATAAAAATCGATAAGCTGTCTTAATGACTTTTTCGCGTATTCCGAGCCGGGATAGCGTTTGACTATTATCGCGAGCGCTTCGCCCGCTTTTTTACTGTCGCCGTATTTCATGTATTTCTCGGCTTCCGAGTACGCTATTTTCGCCGCGGTCAGGCTCACGTCGCCGGACGGCGCTCTCGAGGCCCTGTGGGCGACAAAGAACGATGCGCCCGTGATAAGAACGGTCAGGACCAGAAGCGCTATCAAGACTATCCTTAGTATCCCCATGATAAACCCCTATTTCTGCAGCAGATATATGAAAAAAGCCACTAAAAGCCCCACGGCAATACCCGCGAATACCTGTATGGGGGTGTGCCCGATGAACTCTTTAAGCCTATCCTGCTGGATCCTCTTTTTCCAGTAGATATCATCCATTATCTTGTTCAATATCTCCGCCTGTTTGCCGGTGGCCCAGCGCACCCCCTGGGCATCGCATATGACCACTATGGTGAACACGACGGTGACCGCGAAGAGGGCCGTATCAACACCCTCGTAAAGGCCGATGGCGGCAGCCAGGGCCGTCACCCCGGCTACATGCGAGCTGGGCATGCCTCCGGTGCCCACAAACCATTTAAAATTGAACTTTTTCTCCTTTATGACGCCCGTGGCCACCTTTATCGCCTGGGCCGTAAACCATCCAAAAAAGGTGGTTACAACGACTGCACTATGGAAAAACTTCCACATAATGCCATGATCTGCCATATCTTAACGCCTTCCCTTGTTGAAGTCAAATCCGTACAATTTATGACCCAATTATATTATACAGGGGCCCAAAAATCAAACTAAGTTTTGATCAGCGCCAACGCCTCGGACCTTGTCTTCTGGCTGGTACGGAATATTCCCTTGACGGCGCTGGTGGTGGTGATTATACCGGGCTTTTTTACACCCCTCATGCTCATGCACAGGTGTTCGGCTTCCATCACGACAAGCACCCCCTTGGGCTTAAGCGTCCTCATGAGGGTATCGGCTATCTGCGTGGTGAAACGTTCCTGTACCTGGAGGCGTCTCGCAAGCATATCCACGACGCGCACTATCTTGCTCAGGCCCGTTATCCTGTTACCGTCGGGGATATAAGCGACGTGCACCTTGCCCACGAACGGGACCATGTGATGTTCGCACATGGAATAGAGCGGTATATCCTTAAGCAGGATTATCTCATCATGCTCTTCCTCGCGGAACACTTTTATTTCTTTATCCACGTCGCCGTGGCCGCCGCTGAGTATATCGGCGTACATGTTAGCGACCCTTTCCGGCGTGTTCTTAAGCCCCTCTCTTTCCGGGTTTTCACCTATCGCTACCAGTATATCTCGAATAGCTTTCTCTATTTTTTTCTTATCCATCATCTCTCCCTTACTTCCCTATGCAGAACTGTGAAAATATTCTGTCCAGGACATCATCGTCTATTGATTCCCCTATTATAAGGCCCAGCAGGTGGACGGCTTCATTAAGGTCGCTGGCTAAAAGCTCCCCGTTGTAGTCCTTGCCGGTGACGCCAAGGGCGCGCTGAATACCGTCCAGCGCCCTTTTTAGAAGGTCCCTGTGCCTTACATTGGTGACCACGGGCCCTTCCGGCACATTGATGTCGCCTTTAAAGACCTTCCGGGCCAGCGCGTCCTCTATTCTTTCCAGACCGGTCCGCATGAACATCGAAGCTTCCACTATCTCTTCTTCGCCCGGGAACTCTTCCTCGACCTCGCCGGTGCCGAACCGGCGCTCAAGGTCCGTCTTGTTGATGACTATCACTTTATCCTTACCTCTCACCAGGCCGTATATCTCCCTGTCTTTTTCCGAAAGAGGCTGGCTGGAGTCCACCATAAAGATGACCACATCGGCGCCTGCCAGCCTTTCCTTGGAACGTTTGATGCCTTCCAGCTCCACCCTGTCGCGCGTCTCTATTATGCCCGCGGTATCCGAAAGCCTCACTTTTATACCCGCGATGTTCACCGATTCCTCTATGATATCCCTCGTGGTCCCCGCGACGGGAGTAACTATCACCCTTTCATGTCTTAAAAGCGCGTTCATCAGGCTTGACTTGCCGACATTGGGCCTTCCAGCTATGACCACATCGGCGCCCTCCCTCAGGATGATGCCCTTTTCTGAAGTCTCCAGAAGACCTTTCACGGCTTCATATGCGCCACTGACCTTCGCGGTGATGTTTTCATGCGAAGGAAAACTCACATCCTCCTGCGAAAAATCTATACCCAGTTCGATGGAAGATAATATATCCACGAGCGAACTCCTGATAGCCCCGACCGCTTCAGAGAACTCGCCGCGGAGCTGACGCACCGCCACTTTCTGCGCGGTGTCGGTCCGGGCCTGTATGACGTCCAGCACCGCTTCCGCCTGAGCGAGGTCTATTCTGCTGTTCAGAAAAGCCCTTTTGGTAAATTCGCCCGGTTCGGCGAGCCTGGCCCCCTGCCGGAGGCACAGCTCAAGAACCCTCTTCATGGACGTCCTGCCGCCGTGACAGCTTATTTCCACGACATCTTCCGCGGTGTATGTGCGCGGCGAGCGCATAACGGTAAGCAGCACCTCATCAAGCGCTTCCCCGCCGGGCGCCTTTATATGACCGAAATGCACCGTATGGCTGCGGAAAGCCGAAGGGGCCTCCCGTTTTGAAGAGGTGAATATCCTGTCCGCGACAGTGAGCGCGCCGTCGCCGCTCATCCTCACCACGCCTATGCCGGCTTCACCGACCGCCGTTGATATCGCCGCTATCGTATCGTTTGTTAAAATATTCATATTACAATAAATGGGTTTCGGTTAGGGTAACGAAGCCCGTATCGGTTAGGGTGACGTAAAACGTAACCGAAGGACGAAACGGGCATCTTAACCGTTACCGAATAACTTTTGTCATTAACAAATTCCTGACCTCCCCGGCGACAAAGAACGAACCGGTAGCCAGTATCATGTCATCCCTGCCGGCAAGCCTGAACGCCGTGCCGAGGGCCTCTTTAACGTCACCCGTAACGCTCACCGGCTTTCCTTTTATGTATCCCCTTATGATGTCCGGGTCGGCGGCGCGGCTTACCGAAGCCCGGGTAAGCACTATTTCATCCGCTATGGGCGCCAGCCAGTGGCATACGCTTTTTATGTCCTTGTCTTTTGAAAGGCCCAGCAACAGTACAAGCCTGTCATATTTGAATATCTGCTCGACGGAATATTTCAGCTGCATCGCGCTGTCGCCGTTCTGCGCCCCGTCGATAACAACAAGCGGCCGGCGGTACAGGACCTCCATCCTGCCGGGGATGAAAGCCGACCGTATCCCCTTTTTGAACCTCACGGCGTCCGCTGAACTTTTAAGCGCTTTTTCGCATATGCCCACGGCCGCGGCGCAGTTGGCAACCTGGAACCTGCCCGGCATTTCCGTGCGGCATTCTTCGTAAGTATTCTCTCTGCCGTAAACGCTGAAAGAACTGCCCTCCTGGCCGATGTCCCGGACCTCATATGTTATGTCCTTGCCCACCAGCGCCAGGGACGCGTCCACTTCCGCGCATCTTTCCCCTATGACGTCCAGGACCTCTTCGCGCTGCGCGGAACTTACACACGCGGACCCTTTTTTTACTATAGCCGCTTTTTCGCGCGCGATGTCCTCCAGTTCGCTGCCCAGTATATCCGTGTGATCGTAACTTACGGGGCTTATCCCGCAGACCTCCGCGTCCACTATGTTGGTCGCGTCCCAGCGTCCGCCCAGCCCCGTTTCAAACACGGCGAAATCCACTTTTTTCATGCCGAAGTGCAGCACCGCCATCAAAGTGCATACCTCGAAATAAGTAAGCTCTTCCCCCGCGATATAATTTTCCAGGATCCCGAGGACCTCGGCAAAATCATCGCCCGTGATATTTTCGCCGTCTATCTTTATCCGTTCCCTCACGTCATCAAGATGGGGCGAGGTAAAAAGACCCGTGCGGTAACCCGACTCTTTCAGTATTGAAGAAGTGAAACTGCAGATGGATCCTTTGCCCTTTGTGCCGGCCACATGTATGCGCCTGTAACCCGTCCGCGGATCACCGAGCCTTTTAAGTATCCGCCGCAGTTTATCCAGGTCAAAGACCTTGGTCCCGGGAGCGAACCCGGTCCTTTCGTAATTGGTCAGGGAATTTAAATGATCAAGGGCTTCTTTATAAGTCTTCATGTTTCGTGTTTCGTGTCTCGTGGCCCGGACTAAATTCAATGCCTGAAATGACGCGTCCCCGTGAACACCATCGGTATCCCGTAACGGTCGCACGCCCTTATGATATCTTTATCTTTTATTGAACCGCCGGGCTGTATTATGGCGCTAACGCCCGCTTTATGCGCCGCCTCGATGGAATCCGCCTTGGGGAAGAAAGCGTCGCTGGCCAGGACGCTGCCTTCGGCTCTTTTGCCGGCTTTACGCACGGCGATGATGACCGAGTCGACCCGGGACATCTGCCCGGCGCCTATACCGACGGTCTTCGTGCCCTGGCACAGCACTATAGCGTTGCTCTTCACGTACTTGACCGCTTTCCACGCGAAAAGCAGCGGATCCATAAGTTTCTCAGGCGCCTTGTTCTTTGTGACTATCCTGATCTCGCCGGGTGCCAGCGCCTTATCGTCCGCTTCCTGAAGCAGCACCCCTCCGGAGACCTTTTTAAAGTCATAGCTTTTTTCTCCCGCCGCGGACTTGAAATCAGCCTTCAAAAGACGCAGGTTTTTCTTTGCCTTGAAAACATCCAGCGCTTTTTTATCGTATCCGGGGGCTATGATGCATTCCACAAAATCCACCCCGTCAAGTATCGTCTTTGCCGTCTTGCCGTCTATCTTTCTATTGAAACCCATGATCCCGCCGAAAGCGCTCATCCTGTCGCAGTCAAGCGCGTCAAGGTAAGCTTTTTCTATCGTGCCCGCCGCTGCAACACCGCAGGGGTTACTGTGCTTCACGATGCTGACCGCGGGCTGTTTGAAACTCCCGGATATCTCCATCGCGACGCTGAGATCCATGATGTTGTTAAAAGAAAGTTCCCTGCCCTGCATCTGCTCGGCCGCGGCTATGCCGCCTTTTGCCGGCGCTGACATATCGCGGTAGAACGCGGCTTTCTGGTGAGGGTTCTCGCCGTAACGCAGCGGCCTGATCTTTTCCAGCTCTATCGTGACCTTATCGGCAAGCGCGCCTTCGGCGCCTTCGCCTGAAAGATACCCGTGTATCAGACTGTCATAACGGGAAGTCTCCCGGAACACCGCCGCGGCGAACTCTTTTCTGGTGGCTTCCGGCACCTCCCCTTTGTTGGCTTTAAGTTCTTTAAGCACGCGTCCGTACTGCTTGGGAGAGCTTACGACTACGACCGACCGGAAGTTTTTCGCGGCGCTCCTCAGCATGGACGGCCCGCCTATATCTATGTTCTCTATCGCCTCTTCCGGACCCGCGCCACGGCGGACCGTTTCTTCAAAGGGATAAAGGTTGACGACGAGCATATCTATAAGCGGTATCCTGTTTTTCTCTATCTGCTTCATGTGTTCGGGATCTTCCCGCAGTGCCAGCAAGCCCGCGTGTATCCTGGGATGCAGCGTCTTCACTCTGCCGCCAAGCATTTCCGGGAAACCGGTATGATCGGCCACGTCCGTCACGGGGATGCCCATGGCCCGTATCTTCCCGGCGGTTCCGCCCGTTGAGATGATCTGGACACCGAGCCTGTCAAGGCCCCTTACGAGCTCATCAAGCCCCGTTTTGTCCGAAACACTTATAAGCGCGCGTTTGATCTTCATAATTTCAGCACTTTCACTTTCAGTTTCGTAATCCTGATCTCTTTCTGCAGTTTATCTTTTTCCTGGACCGCCAGTGTTTTCTTCTTGGTCAGCGCCGCCAGGCGTTCGTTCCACGTCAGTATCTCTTCCTGGCTGAGCGCGAGGTCATCCTTCTTGGTTATCAGGTCGTTGATCTCGTCCATGTCCCTTTCAATATTGTTGAGCTCTTCTTTTTTGCGCTTGTACTGCCGCGCGAACTCTATGAGCTCCCTTTCAAGGTCCCTCTTGTCGGGATCGAGCTGGCGTTTTATCTGCGCGGCCTGCCGGGCGTATTCCTTTCTGTCCTGGACCTTCTGCGCCTTAAGCGATTCTATCTTCTCGTCTATCTCAGCTTCTTTCTGGCGGCACGCTTCCTGCCGGGCGTCTATTTCGCTGCGCAGCGAATTGCGTTTATCAATGGCCTCCTTGAAAGAAGCGTCATGCGCCAGAACCTCTTTTTCCATCTCCGCTTCGTTCCGCACGCATCCCGGCAGCGCGCATAAAGACGCGCATAGCCAGATGACTGTCAGGAATCCGGCATCCCTCATAACTTGCCTCCGCTTTTCAGTTTCATGGCGTCCTTGAACTCGCTTATACCCGCCAGCACGGCTATCACGCCGCCGAGTATAAGAAACAGCGGCAATACGCCCCTGACCACGAACATAAATTCGTACCACCAGGCCATAAGGAGTATAAGCCCCAGAACGGTTATTATCGCGCCTATAAGCAAACTCAATATCTTTCCCATATCAACCTCCGTTTAAAAACACTACATCAAAAAGAACGTCGCGATGCTCAGGTAAATGAACACGCCTATCACATCGTTCAGGGTCGTGATAAGCGGTCCGGAAGCTATCGCCGGGTCTATCCCCAGTTTCTGGAAAGAGACCGGTGTCACCACGCCGACGACGTTGGACCATATCACCACCAGGAAGATGGAAAGCCCGACTATCATACCTATCGTACCGTTTTTCATCCATATCTTCGCCAGGAGCGACAGGACTATACCGCACGCCAGGCCAAGCGCCAGGGCTATCTTTATCTGCCTGAACACTTCCTCAAAGACCCTCCCGAAATCCATGGAACCAAGGGCTATCTCGCGCACCACTACGGTTGACGCCTGCACGCCGGAATTGCCGCCGGTCGCCGTTATCACCGGTATGAACGAAACAAGCGCGATGGTCTCGGCGAGCGTCACCTCGAACATGCGTATCACCAGCCCCGTGATGATACTGCCCAGCATGCACGTGATAAGCCACGGGAGCCTGTTCTGCGTGGCCCTCATCGTTGACTCGGTGCCCCTTTCCTCGTGTATGGTGCCGGTCATGCGGCTTATATCCTCGGCGCGTTCCTCGTCCATGACGTCTATGATATCATCGACGGTTATGCGGCCTATAAGCTCGTCTTTTTCATCTATTACGGGCAGGGAATACAGGTCGTATTTCCTCATTATCATGGCGGCCTGTTCTTGGTCTTCGCGGGCATGCACCGAATGGACCTCCCCGGACATTATATCTTTTATGAGCGTGCCCGTCGGTGACGTTAAAAGCTTTCTTAAAGGAACCACGCCCCTGAGCTTCTTTTCGTTGTCAATGACGTACACGTAGAAAAATTCACCTTCTGTTTTCTGGTCGCGTATATGCCGGATGGCGCTTTCCACGTCCTCGGTGTCGCCTACCGAGATGAATTCGGGGTTCATTACGCGGGCGGCTGAGTCTTCCGGGTAGCTGAGTATCTCTTCTACTTCCTCGGCGTCCTCTTTTTCCAGAAGCTCCAGGATGTCCTCCCGTTCCTCTTCGGGGACCTCTTCCACAATGTCAGCCGCTTCGTCAACGGGCATCTCTTCAAGAACGTTCGCGAGCTTGTCGCTGTCGACTTTCTGGAGTATCTGCAGGCGCGTCTGGGGGTCGGTGTCGTCAAGCACGACGGCCGCGTCCTCGGCCTTGAGCGCGGTGAATATCCTTATTTTGTCCTCAACGGGGAATTCGGACAGGACCTCGGCTATGTCTTCGGGCTCCATCTTCCGGAGGGTCTCCCCGGAAGCCGGCTCCTGGGACTTCTTAAGCAGCTTCCGGATCTGCTTGACCCGCTTTTCCCTCGTCAGGACCTCTTTTCTTTCCCTCTTCTCTGCCATAATTTAGCCCCTTTACCACACTAACATTATAATATTAATATCAGAATTTCCAAGCACTTTTCCATGTTCTCGCCTAACATCTCTCTGAAAAGGGCTTTTTCGGGACATTCCTACCAGGGACGTAAAATTTGCTCCAGCGGCAAATTTTACTCCCGAAAATTCTCGCAACCCCGAAGAACCTTGTTCTTCGGGGACCAAGCTTGCTCGAATTTTAGGTCCCTGTACGGAATGCCCCGAAGCGCCCTTTTACGATATATGCTATCCAGCTTAAGTATCTGCTTATATAGAGTAAGGGTGTGCCCCGGAGAGATTTATTTCGAATTTTAGACTTTTTTATAACTTTTGAAGGAAAAAGTGTAAAATGCTGTCTGAGCCCAATAGCTTGCTGGTCGGGGCGAGTTCATTTTACACCCTTCAAAAGGTTAGAAAAAAGGCGTTAAAAAATTCGCTAAATCTCGAAGGGGTACACCCTTACTCAATTAAAGAAGATATGGGCCTGTCCCCATGCTCGGTTAAACAATTGTTTCTGCGAGGAATCGATTCAATCCGTGTAGCCCATGTCTTTGAGGGCGGCGGGGTCTTTTTTCCATTTCTCGCGGACCTTGGCCCAGAGGTCGAGATAGATGTGTTTTTCCAATAGGTCCTCGATGTCTTTACGCGCCATCTTGCCTATTTTCTTGATCATCTCACCGTCTTTACCGATTATGATGGATTTTTGAGAAGCGCGTTCCACGAATATCGTCGCGAAGACCTTTATGCCTTTCTCATCGCTATCATCGATATCATCGACGATGACGGCTACCGAGTGAGGGATCTCTTCAAAGGTGACGGTGAGCACTTTTTCCCTGATGATCTCCTGTATCATGAAACGCGTGCCTTTGTCGCTGAGCTGGTCCTCCGGGTATAAAAAGGGGCCTTCGGGCAGGTAAGATCTTATTACCTTGAGCAGGTTATCCAGATCTTTTTCCTTAAGCGCGCACATGGGGACGATCTCGTCAAAGGGGTACATCTCGCCGGCCTTTTTTATAAGAGGAAGCAGCGTCTTTTTATCTTTGACCTTATCGGCTTTGTTGATCACGAAGATCACTTTTTTACCATTTTTAGGTTCCGGCAGGCGCGCGAGGATATTCTCATCGTCACCGTTAAATGCTGTCTTTTTTTCGGTGATGAAAAGTATAATATCGGCCTCCATAAGGCAAGACTGCGCCCGTGAGAGCATTACTTTTCCCAGGAGGTCGTGCGGTTTGTGGATACCGGGGGTGTCCATGAACACTATCTGCGAATCTTTTTCCGTAAGGATGCCGCGTATCACGTCCCGCGTGGTCTCGGGCTTTTCGCTGATAATTGCGACCTTTTCCTTTAGAAAACCGTTCAGTATGGTGGACTTACCCACATTCGGCTGCCCCGATATGGCTACAATACCTGATCTCGTCATAGTACGGTGATTATAACACAGCTCGGCCACACACGCCAGCCGAGTCTTGGGGCATTTATATTTCCATATGCCAGGAATGGGGTATGACAGCCGAGTATGGGGGTTTCTGTATTGGGAGGATCCACACCGGGCGGAGGGGCCCAAGTAAGAAAGCCCCCATGCTCGGCTGTGTTCGCGATTACGCGGCGACATCCACGGCCATCTGGGTCTCTTTCCATATCTCGATGCTCTCGATGACCTTGAGCGGCCTGATCCTGAGGGCATTGGTTATCTTAAAAAGATCATCAATGGTTGCTATCACGTTGTCAGATACCTGGCTCAAAAGTGTTTTTATCTCCTCCAGCGTTTTTCTTTTACCGTTACCGGCATAATAGAACGCCACATGACGCGCAAGGGCCATCCTGATCTTGATGTCAGGATACTTGTCGGTGTACGCGTCAGGAATGACTATGATCCGTCCATCCTCTTCAACCCGGGACGCAAGCCGCGGGCCGTCCTCCATCTGCGGAGCATATACGACCACTCTGCTACCTTCCGGAAGCTTCCTTACGGCCTTTTCCACGGCTTTATTCATGTTCTCTCCGGTTTCTTCGACATCAGAGGTCATTTCAAAAAGCACTATTTGACGAAGGTCCCTGCTGCCAAAACCGGCGTCACCAAGTTTCCGGCTGATATCCTTTTGCATCGCTTCCCTTTCCGCCTCTGTCAACCCTTCCGGGACAGCGACAACGATCCGGACGACATCATTTCTCCTGTTAGCTTTTACGAGGGAACTTATAAACACTTCATCGCGGGCCTCTACGGTATCCGCGGTAATGGCCTCAACTTCACCCCTTTCGAGCACCTTGACCATGCATCTCAGACCCGCCGCGTGCGTCATGGCAAAGAGATTGTTATCTACCCATATGACTTCTCGACCCAGACTTTGCCATACACGTTCAGCTTCTTTATCCAGGAGCTGAAGGCCGCTCTTTAATAGATATGCTTTCTTCCCGTCAGCGTCATCTGATTGAATAACGTTGTTGTAAGAAACTCCCGGCGATGTACTTCCTTCTTCCATAAGATCAGATCCTGCTAGGCAAAGATATGGTATTCTGACCACTTTTAGACCATGTTCCTTCTCCAGATCTTCCGCGAATTTGTCCATTTTGTTCGCCAGCTTTTCCACCATTCCCTCGATATGGGAATAACTTATATTTGCGCCGTTCAGCACCTTTTCGGCCCTTGCGATAAATCCCGCTTGCCGGTCCGCGGATGTTTTTTTCCATAATTCCCATCCCAGACGCGGGTCGGCGACCACGACGGTGTTATCCCCCCCGTCCGTAAAATAAAGGTCCGTATGCATGCTGTTTAAAGGCATGTCGATAAAAACAGGCTTGCGCCCCATGTGACCCGCAATATTTTTAAGGTCTTTTTTAAGGACATCCCCGCGCAATTTCGTATTTTCGGACGCAGCCAGTCCGGAATTCAATATCACGAGATCATCGCCTATAGGGACAATATTACCCCCATCATAATTCTGAATGGACATATCCACAGAACCATACCCGTATTCCGCCCTCAAAAGGTCCTGCATCCGCTGTGCGGCTTCCCTGTTAAGCGTAAACCCCCCGTGGCCGGCCAGTTTGACCGAACGGACATTCCCGCTTTTGTCATTAACAACCGCGATATAATCCTGGATATAGATCGGCAGTTCTTCCCCTGAATCTACGATCCGCACGCGCTCCATATCAGATAAACCCATATCCCGCAGCTCCTTTTCCGCGCGGGAAATGTTATTTGACGCCGCGAATATAGTGACCTTCACGTATCCTGGAAGCTCTTTAAGAAAATCCATTATATCAACGCGCGGCGTATCATGATCGGTCGAATAGACCACGGCCACATGTTTAACGGCGCCTTCCTCGCCGATAAGTTTAGGCTTTCTAAGCGATATTAAAGCATCATTGAACCTCTTGGCGATCTTTCCAAGCTCGGAAAGCTTATTGTCACAGTCGGATACTATCGGACACCCGGGCGAAAGAAGGTACTGCACTTCATTCCTGTGTTTTTGACATGCCTTATTAAGCGCCTGCAGGTATTCTTTCTCCAGAGCGATCTTTTCCTTGGACATCGATCCGGCGGCGTGGAGTATCATCAAAAGCGAGCTGAATATCGCCCATAACGAATCCTGCTCCCCCGCCCACATCTGTTTCAAAAGTTCATGGTTCGCTTCGGAAATATAAACGCCCTCTTCAGTAGATTTTCCCATGTTTATGATATTATTCTCAGATTGCGCATGATGTTTTTCCAGCTTGATCCTGCCTTCCTGTATGATACCGTCCACATCGCTGATCATATCCAGCGCCGCGTTAAGTCTTTCTTCATTCTGTTCAATTTTTGCTTTTAAAATATCTTCGGTAAGGCTCTCGATATTTCCAAAAAGCAATTCTAAATGCATTATCAGGTTTTCTTTATTGCCCCATTCGGAACAGCGGGTAACCATAAAAGCATCTATAATTTGCAGTTTCTGTCTTTTTTGGATTTCCGCTGTAAAATCCAGCACTTCCCATCCAAGTTTCTCGTTATCTTCCCAATCCTCCGGCAGTTCCACACCGAAATCCATCAAAAATGCCCTTAGCTCCTGCCCCTTAGGAAGCTCAGCCCCGGCGAGCTTCTCTACGACGCTCCGGATGAGCGCTTCATCTTTTAGGCGTCGCTCGTCGCTGGTCGCTGGTCGCTCGTTTCGTGCCTCGTGACCCGTGTCCCGTGACCCGTCTTGGGTCTTGGGTCTTGGGTCTTGGGTCTTTTCTCCCAAATTCCCCTTTTGCAGGCGGGAGGCGGTTTCGATGAGTTTGCGGACGAACGCCTGCCAGAAAGGTTCCCAGCTTTCTTTTACGGCCATCTGGCGCTTTAATCTTTTTATCTCGTCATCAATGCTTCTGATCCATGTCTCTTTGGACGTTACAAGGTCGCCTTCGTTCCGCCTGCCGCTCGCGGGACGGAACCGGACGCCGTTATCGTTGAACTCCACATGGCCCGGATCGATCTTTCCCGCGTCATTTACGTCAACGCAGAATATCCGGTCACCCACGTTTATGACCTTGAGGAACGGGTCGTGCCCACAGACGATACCGAAAACGCCGAGTTCAGTTAAAAATCTGTATAGCGCGTCTTTATTTATACTGGGCCTGCGGTGGGTTATCCTGAACTCGAGCTTCTCTTTTGACCCTTCACTTTCCAGCATGTTATCAACGGCCTTTTTTACCTTATCCGGCTGGAGCACAAGCATCCTGAGGAGTTGTTCATCGGTAAGTCCTGAAATGTCGGTAGCGCCGTCCCTGGATAAATATCTCTTCAGTTTTTTGAGGTTCTCATCATCTATCTTCACGAGGTCCTCGGGCTTTATATCCCCTTCTATTAATTTATCCAGCCACCCTTCCCTGCGGAGCCATAAGAGAGCGTCGCTGTGTTCCCACATGTCTTCCCGGGTGAAATGCGGCATCCCGTTCATGTCCATGGGTATACCGGCGTGTATGTGCAGGAACCCTCTTTCATCTATATAATAA
>Ga0272444_10001070_pt1 | contig 27070 bp, 22 predicted proteins | sample SSMForm13_FD_201033 | JGI IMG/M metagenome (GOLD analysis project Ga0272444, IMG submission 201033) | Marine sediment archaeal communities from Little Sippewissett salt marsh, Falmouth, MA, United States - SSM-Form-13 | ecosystem: Environmental > Aquatic > Marine > Wetlands > Sediment ...
CCCTCACGAGAGCCACCGGGTGATCCCGTAGCCGGCGGTCGAAACGATGGCGCTCAGCACGATCCCCCAGAGGATGTCCACCACCGCGATGGCGGTGGGCCAGCCCTTGACGAGCGCCAGGTTGGTGAGATCAAAGGTGGCATACGTCACCAGGCCGAACAGCGCGCCCATCCACACGGCTTGAAAGGCAGCGCCGCTCTTGACGGCCGGGTGGATTACAAAGACCATCAACCCGATGACAAAGATCACGTAGAACAAAAAGGCGGCCGCCCAGTTCACCTCGGGACTGAACAGGTGGCCCAATTGCCGTTGATAAAGTTTCTTGGCAATAATCCCCAGCCAGAGAAAATCCACGGCCAGGAACACCAGGAACGTCAACCCATAGGCCTTGGCCAGCTGGCTCCACGTCATGTTTCTCCCTCCCCTCCGCTTGCTTCAGGCCCCTTGAACGGGATGCGTCCGGTTCCCGCGTGAGACCCAACACGGTCTGAGCGTTCAATGGGCATAGTCGATTCGAACCGGCTTGCACTCGCCTGAAGCATCTGCGATGTTGGAGATGCCTTCGTAGCGCAAGAGGTGCCCGCTTCCCCGTTCGTAAATCACGTCGATATGGGGTGTGAACAGCCGAAGGACCCAGTTGTCGACCTCCAGCCGGATCCACACATCGTCCCCCTCGATGCGCCGCTTGCGAATGCGAAAGCGGAACTGATCCAGCCTGGACGGCAGGGCCAGCTTGACGTGATAGACCTCGCCGCTTTCAATGGCCTCGAGATGGGTGACGATGAAGTGATGAAACCCCTGGCCGATGATCTGCGTGTCCTCCCTGGGAAGACACGCCGTTTCCTCCTCCGCATCGGGGTCCTGTTTCCGAAACAGGCAGATGCGCTCCGGCTCGAGCCGGACCCCGTCCAGGTACTGCTTGCGAAGGTCCTCAAAGGTGTAGTCACAAAACTGGGGCAACGGGGCGTACTCGGACACCAGGGAGCCAATGACGCGTTCGTCCGGATCGAAGTAGGTGGTGCGGCTGCGGACCACGCCGTCCTCGTCATAGGTAATCGCGTGGCGTTCGATGTACTCGAGCCCTCCCTGCTCGTTGTATGCCTTTCCCATGAAGCTCTGAATTTCAGCATGCAACGCCGGGGGACTTTGAAAAACAAGGAGGGCAATAAGCCCCACCAGCCAACGCTGGATTCTTCTGTGGCCCATCCATGCCTCACGATGCCCGGGGGAAGCCCCCTCGAAAAAACCTCCTCGACGAATCCCTCGAAATCCCGTCCGGCAAACCAAGCGGAATGCGGCCTGGAGGGGGTCCCCCAGGATGGGGGAGCCTTTCCCTTTTGTGCTATGGTATCATCCCATAGCGGGCAAAAGGATGCAATCGAGAAGGACTTTTGATTCTCCAGAAAAAATTATTATCTTAAAGAAATATGTCAAGTATTTCACGGACGCCGTGGACGCGAACCGCGGGAATACCCGTCCATTTGATGAAAAGACCCGAACGAGGTCCCATGTCCATTCACTCGAATCCAAACGTTCCTACGACCCTGCGGCTGGCCTATGCAGCACCTGCCTTTGCCCTGGCCGTCGTGGGCATTCCCATCTACGTGTACATTCCCAAATTCTACACCGACGTGGTGGGCGTTCACATCGGGATCCTGGGAGCCCTCGTTCTGGGGCTGCGCCTCTTCGATGCGGTGACCGACCCCCTGATCGGGTTCTTCTCCGACAGGACCCGCACCCGCTTCGGCCGAAGGCGTCCCTACATCGCGGCAGGGGCCGTGGTGCTCGCCCTGTCCATCGTGTTCCTGTTCAACCCGCCGGACGGGTCGCCCACCTTTGAGACGGCCTGGTTCGGAATCTGGGTCTTCTGTGTGTTTCTCTTCTGGACCCTCGTGGAGGTGCCCTACGAGTCCCTGGGCCCGGAGATCACCTTCAGCTACCACGAGCGCACCGCCCTGTTCGGGTGGAGAGACGGAGCGCTCATCGCGGGGACCCTGGTTGCAGCGAGTTCCCCTGCCCTGATCTCCGCACTGTTTGGTCTCTCTTCGTCACCTGCGGACGAACGTTTCAAGTTCTTCCTGATTTCCGCGCTCTACGCCCCCATGGTCGTGGCCTTCTGCGGCTGGTGCGTGTACGCCGTTCGAGAGCGCACCCGGGAAGCCGTGCCCATCCGGCCCGGGATCGGGTTCCGGCAGGTCCTTCGAAACCGCCCGTTTGTCATTCTTCTCGTTTCTTACACAATCGCGGCGTTCGGCAGCAACCTACCTGCCACCATCATTCTTTACTACGTGGAGTACGTGCTTCAATCCAACCTCGCAGACCTCTTCCTGGCCCTCTACTTCGTCACCGGCATTGCGTTCCTTCCGGGCTGGGTCTTTCTGGCCCGAAAGACCGAGAAGAAGACCGCATGGATCCTTTCCATGGCCATCAACACGGGGGCCTTTGCCGGGGTGTTCTTCCTCGGCCCCGGCGATGCCTGGATCTACGGCATCCTGGTGTTCCTCTCCGGCATCGGGTTCGGGGCCACCATCGCGATCCCCTCGTCCATGCAGGCGGATGTGATCGATTATGACGAACTCATCACCGGGGAGCGGCGTGAAGGGCAGTACATCGGTCTCTGGTCCATCACCAAGAAGCTCGCGGCCGCCCTGGGGGTCGGCCTTGCGCTCTCCCTCCTGGGGACGGTGGGCTACGAGCCCAATGCGGCCCAGACCCAAGGCGTGGTCTGGATGCTCCGCGTGCTCTACGCGGCCGTTCCCTCCCTCTGCAACATCGCCGCCATTGTCGTAGCCATGGCCTATCCCATTGACAGCCGGACACACGGGGCCATTCGAGGGGCGATTGCCGACAGGAAGCAAGGGCTTTCCGTTCAAGATCCACTCCATCCCGGCCGGACCCTGACCTGACCTGCGGGCGGGGACCGAAAGGCGAGTACCACGGAGGACGAAACCATGGACAACACGCTGACCCTCCTGGGCATCAATCTGGCCGTCGCCCTGGGCTTCATGACCGGGGCCTGGCTGCTCAGCCTGATCCTTCGGGACGCCAGCATCGCGGACGTGTTCTGGGGCCTGGGCTTTGTGCTCATCGCGTGGGTCACCTTTTTTCTGGCGGATGGGTACCTGCTCCGAAAGGTCCTTCTCACGGTGCTCGTCTCCCTCTGGGGCCTGAGGCTGGCCGTCCACATCGGGTGGCGGAAACGGGGCAAGCAAGAAGACCGGCGGTACCAGGCCTGGCGGGCGCGGCACGGCAAGGCCTTCTGGTGGGTGAGCCTTTTCACGGTCTTCGGGGTGCAGGGGCTCCTCCTGTGGGTCATCTCCCTCGGGGTCCAAGCCGGGCAAGCCGCCCCGGCGCCCGCGCGTCTCGGGGGGCTGGACGCGGCGGGCACGCTGGTCTGGCTCGTGGGGTTCGTCTTCGAGGTCGTGGGCGACCTTCAGCTGGCCCGGTTCAAGGCCGACCCGGAAAACCGGGGTCATGTCATGGATCGGGGGCTATGGGCCTACACCCGGCACCCCAACTACTTCGGGGAGTCGCTCATGTGGTGGGGCATCTTCCTGATTGTCCTGTCCACGCCCCACAGCCTGTGGACCGTGATCAGCCCGATCACGATCACGTTTCTTCTGCTCAGGGTTTCCGGCGTGACGCTCCTGGAAAAATCGATCGAGGAGACGCGGCCGGCCTACCGGGCGTACAAGGAGAACACGAGCGCCTTTCTCCCCTGGTTCCCCAGGAAAAAAACGTCATGAAATGGGAGGCGTAAGCCGAGGCAGGAGGGGGGCCGGCCGGGCCATGGGCTTGATGAGACGGATCTGAACGTCCCCGAGGTATCGCTCCTCGAATCCCGCCTCGCAGTAACAGAGGTAGTACTCCCACATGCGGATGAACGCATCGGAGAAGCCGAGGGCCTTGACCTCGTCGAGATGCTCGAAAAAACGCGTTCGCCAGGCCCGAAGGGTGCGGGGATAGCTCGGGGTGATGTCCTCCAGGTGGTCGACCTTCAGATCCGTGGCCCGGGCCACGGCCCGGCTCATGGCCGCGATGGAGGGAATGCAGCTCCCCGGAAAGATGTAACGCTTGATGAAGTCCACGCTGCGCTTGTGCCGCTCGAAGACCCGGTCCGTGATCGTGATCGCCTGAAGCATCATCATGCCGTCGGGCTTCAGGCAATGGCTGCAGCTTCGAAAAAAGGTCTCCAGGTAGGAGTGCCCCACCGCTTCGATCATCTCAATGGAGACCAGCTTGTCGAAACGGCCCTTCAGGTCCCGGTAGTCCTGAAAGAGGACGCGGATACGGTCCTGAAGCCCTGCTTCCTGGATGCGCTCGAGCGCCAGGGCGCGCTGCTCCTCGGAGATGGTGGCGGTAGTCACGCGGCACCCGTAGTGCTCTGCGGCGAACAGGGCAAACCCGCCCCACCCCGTGCCGATCTCGAGGACGTGATCCGACGCCTTCAGGTCCAGCTTGCGGCAGATGCGATCGTACTTGGCCAGGGAGGCCTCCTCGAGCGTGCTTTCCTCGGTTTCAAAGAGGCCGCAGGAATAGGTCAGGGTCTCATCCAGGAAGAGTCGATAGAAGGCGTTTCCCAGGTCGTAGTGCGCAGCAATGTTGGCCCGGCTGCCTTTCCTCGTATCCCTGCGCAGGGCGTGAAACACCGCGTAGGCCGGTGTGGCCAGCCGGGTCCACCGGCGGTCCAGTCCCTGGAACACGCCCTGGTTGAGAAGCACGATGCGAATGAGCGCCGTCAGATCGTCCGTGCTCCAAAGGCCCATCATGTAGGCCTCCCCCGCCCCCACGCTTCCCCCCAACAGGACACGCGAGTAGAACGCGCTGTCCAGGACTCGGACCGAGGCTTGGAGAGACGCGTCCTCCGCGCGCTGCCCGAAGGTCCACTGCCGATCGTCCTCCATGAGATGAATGCGGCCCGTTTTCAGCCTTCTCAGGATGGAGAGGAAAAGCCGCTTCGCCGTTCCCTGAAACAGGGCGGCCTGCGGCCTTGCTGAAAACCTTCCTTCCACCGGCTGGATGAGGATCTTCATCATCGGTCTCCTGAATCCAATGAGTTCCGCTTCTTGGGATGCGTGTGAATCCGCGCTCCCTTTCGCAGGAGACGGAACGCCTGCCGGTAAATCATGGCGGTGACCTTCCAGGTCATGACGGGATAAGCCAGGAGGACCCGTGTCAGCGAGCCCGCGGTGATGGGCGTCCGCTTCAGGGAAAGGGTGGCGTCAAAGCGCCGGACAGCCCCCGCGGCGAGATTCATGTGCACGTGGAGCGCATCGCCCGGTACCTGAAACCGCCAGTCGTATCGAATCTCCATCTCCATGAACGGCGACACGTGAAAGACCTTGTCGAAGCGGTATCGCTTCCAGCCCGGATGGGTGTGCTCGTTCAGGGCCTCGCCGAAGACGTAGCAGTGCTCCTCGAGCCACGGGGTATTGTGCACTTCGGCCACCAGGGCGTCCACGCGGCGGTCCGCGCCGTCGTAGCAGTAGTAGAAGCTCACGGGGTTGAAGCAGTACCCGAAGTAGCGCAGGTGGGTGAGCACTCGAATCGGTCCTTCCGGACGCGAGCCCAGCCGCTCCTCCACCAGGTCCCTGACCGCCCGGCCGAGGGGAATGCGGGGGTCGCCCAGGTGGTCCCTCCTTCGAAAGTAGGCCACGTTCACATGCTTCGCAGACCAGAGCGGATGGGCGTCGAACACATGCGGCAGCTCGGCCAGGTCCAGGAACACCAGGTAGATCCGGTATTGAAAGGTGTTGACGACCGGCGTAAACCGGCGATGCCGGACTCTTCCTTCGTAGATGCAGCTTTTCATGTCACAGGCTTTTCCCAAAGGATTGGCAAACGGCAAGCGCGCTCTTGACACCATCCTCGTGGAAACCGTACCCCCAGTAGGCCCCGCAGAAATGGGTGAGGTTCTGCCCGCTGATTTCTTCAAATCGTTTCTGCGCAGTGAATCCCCGGGGGGTGTAGATCGGATGGTGATAGGTGATAGCTCGAATCACCTTCCCCGGATCGATGGCCTGCTCCTGGTTGAGGGTTACACAAAAGTCCACGGGCGCCTTCAGGCTCTGGAGCCTGTTCATGTAATAGGTCAACATGACGCCGTGATGAGTTTCCTTGGGCAGATAGGTGTTCCAGCTCGCCCAGCAAGACCGATGCACGGGCATCATGGAGGCATCCGTGTGAAGGACTGTGCGGTTTTCCTGGTAAGGCAAAGCCCCCAGGACGGCCCTCTCCGATTCCGTGGGATCGGCGAGCATGGAAAGCGCCTGATCGCTGTGGGCCGCGATGATGCACTGGTCGAACGGCTCCACGCCTCCTTCCCTGGTTTTCACGTCCACATGGGTCCCGTGCCGCACAACCGATTGCACCGGACATCCCGGACGAAGGTTGTCTTGAAACGGCTCGATGAGCTTCTGGACGTACTGCCTGGACCCGCCCTGAACCACGAACCACTGGGGCTTGTCCCGAACGTTGAGAAACCCGTGGTTGTGGAAAAAGGCGGCAAAGGACCGGGCCTGGAAATCCTCGAACCGGGCCGGGTCTGCGGACCAGATGGCCGATCCCATGGGGAGAATGAAGAAATCCCGAAACCATTTGGAGTACCCCATGGTGTCGAGATACTGGCTCAGGGTCGTCTCATGATCGGACGATTGGATCAGCGCTTCCGAGGCCTTTCTGAAACGGTAGATGTCCGCGAGCATGCGATAAAAGGACGGGCGAAACAGATTGCGGCGTTGCGCGAACAACGAGTTGAGGGAGGTGGGGCTGTACTCGAGGCCCGTTTTCCCGCAACGAACGCTGAAGCTCATATTCGAAGGCTGCCGGGAAACGCCCAGCTGATCGAGAAGCTTTACAAAGTTGGGATATGTCTTCTCATTGAAGACAATGAACCCCGTGTCTACAGGATAGGTGCGTCCCTCCACATCCACGTCGATCGTGTGCGTGTGGCCGCCGATATAATCGTTGGCCTCGTACACCACGACCTCATGGTCACGGCAGAGGAGATAGGCCGAAACCAATCCGGAGATCCCAGCGCCAATGACGGCAATCCGCATGGAGGTCTATCCTGTCACACAGGAACCCGTTTCTCTCCGCACCGTGGATTCCCTTCCCTTTCCACAGCCGCCGTGGAATACGGTTCCCGTCCGTGAAACGGTTTCGGGTCTGCACTTCCGATTGCGGCCCCTTCACGGAACAACCGGCAATGCAACTTTTATGGGTCGTATAATTTTAAGATATCTGGTTCCAGGCAGAGTGTCACGGGCTTTTTGGAGTTCCCGTCCTGTTGCCCCTTCGTCGGTCTTCGATACACGCCCTTTACGTCCTGCCGGTCGGGTTGACGGGTTGTGTATCTTGTGATCCATCAAGCGGGGAGAGAGCTTCGGGGGGGAAGCATAAAGTAACGGCCATTGAATCTCCCCGCAGCAAGATTGAGGAATGCGCGAGCGAAGCATTTTCAACGGGTTCAGAACAACAACACGACCTGTCGTACGGCGTGAACCACCAGAGGAATGAATATGGCGGGCAGCATGTCCCCCACCTTGACTCGAACCGCACCCAGCATGTTGAGGCCCATGCCCACGATGAGCAACCCGCCCACCGCAGACATCTGTGCAATCACCTCCGGCGTCAGAAACGCTTTGGCCAGGGAGGCGCTCACGGCAATGCCTCCCTGGTAGAGGAAGACCGGCACGGCGGAGAAGAGGACGCCGACCCCCATGGTGGCGGCAAAGAGAATGGAACCCATCCCGTCGAGCACCGATTTGGCGAACAGGGTGTCGTGGTTCCCGGAAAGACCGCTTTCCAGGGAGCCCACGACAGCCAGGGAACCCACGCAGTAAAGGAGGCTCGTGAAGACAAAGGCCCTTGAAAATCCGCCCTCCGAGGTCGAGAACCGGGACTCCAGCGTTTTCCCGAAGCGGTTCATCCGGTCCTCGATCCCGATCCAGGCCCCAAGGCCGCTCCCGAAGGCCAGGCTGCAGATCAGGAGGACGAAATCATCCCCTTTCCAGGCCAGCTTAAGCCCCATCAAGATAACGGCAAAGGCCACGGCATGGAGGAGCGTGTCGGAGTGGCGCTGTGGGATAAAACGGCGGAACATCAGGCCGAGGAGGCTGCCTGCAACAATGGCCAGGGTGTTGACGACGGTGCCCAGCAGCATAGTTCAAACCGGCGTGCGAGCGGTATCCCCGCACTGAATTGCATGAACGGGCTGTTCATCGCAGGTGGAAAAAGGGCAGCGGATCGTTGGTCCACACGGTCTCGTTCGCCGCCCGGCGGGGGCCTCATTCGTCTTCCGGCAAACCCCGGCTCGCCCGATCCAGGTCCACGATCTTGACGCCCTCGATGTAGTCCTTGGTCTCGTACCGGGTGATTCGCGTGAGCTTGCGGGTGATCTCCGCCATCTTTTGCGTGAGCTCGATGATCTTCATGAGCTTTATTTGAAGCGGGTCCTCATCCGAGATATTCATCAGGCAGCTTTCCGCATACCCTGAAATGCTCTGCATGGGCTGGTTCATCTCGTGACAGACCGCACCCGCCATCTGAAGGGACACTTGCAGGCGCTCCCGTTCCAGCCGTAACTCCTCGGCCTTTCTTTCCTTGGTGACCGGGGTCATGCACCCGCTGGAGAGGCAGATCCGGTCTTCCTCGTGGGTCTCGATACGGGCCACGTCCTTGAGCCAGATGATCAGGCCCTTTCCCACATCCACCTTGTAGATGGCGTCACCGATTCCCCTGCGCCGCACGTCTTCGCGAAGCTGCTGTGCGGACTCGTCCAGGGTCTCGCGGGTTCGGATCTCCTCTTCGATACTTTCGTCCAGGGAATGGAAACGAAGGGTGTGTTGATCCAGAACGCGTTTTCGGAAGGTCTCGGCCACCTCGCTGCGGCTGCAGCTCATGAGCCGGGCGAATCGAGCGCTCACGAACTCGTACCAAATTTCTCCCGCGTCGTCCTCATGCCAGGCCGAAAGGTAAAAAATCGCAGGGTTCCCGGTCTTCTCCACCGCACGATACGCATCGATGTACCCGGCAACGTGCTTCTTCAGGGAGATGCTGTAGTCTCCAGTCAAAATGCGGCCGTGGTAATCCTGTGGAATAACCCGGTTGAACGTTTCCTGGCTGCCCATGCTTGCGTCTCCTTCCTGCTCCCCGCGCCCAGGGTCGCAATCGTTGTATACCGTCTCTTCCTATTATCGAATTCCCGTCCTGGGGGCAAGTCCCTTTGGCATTCCCTCCAGGCCGGCTCGGTACCCCTGAGCATGCCTCGACAGTCACGAAGCTCCCGGTAAGACGAACGCACAAAGCCGGGGAATGACTCCTTCTCCGTAAATGCACAGCCCGTGTGCCGGCGTCGAATGCAGGCTGAGACCGGAATCTTTACAGGTATGGGGAAAAAAGCCAGGCCATGGAGTCCCGAAGCTTTGCGGGAAACGAGCGCCCATCCACTTCATCCAGCAAAATTTCGCGTGAACGATCCCGGCAGCGAAAGACATGTGCAGCCAGGTCCCCGGCCACCTCGGCATCGAACACCTCCACGGCCAGCTCGAAGTTCAGCCGGAGGCTCCTGGGATCCAGGTTGGCCGATCCGATCTGGGCGTATCGGCCGTCCACCAGGAAGAGCTTGGTGTGGACAAAAGGAGGCGGCTGGTAGTAGATGCGGATTCCCCACTGGAGCAGCTCCCAGAGCATATTCCTCGAGGCCCAGTGGACAAAAGGAAGGTTGTTTTTGGACGGAAGGAGCACGGTCACCTCTATGCCCCGAAGGGCGGCCGCTTGGAGCGCCCCGATCATCTCCCGCGACGGCAGGAAGTAGGGGGTCACGATGAGGACCTGCCGCTGCGCTGCAGAGACGGCACCCACCAGGATCATGGCCAGCGAATCCAGGTCTTCTCCGGGGCCGTCCACGATGGCGCGGCAAACCGCGTTTCCCTCGGGAATCGGCGTACCGGGATCGGGGGCCTCGTCCTCGCCTGTGGCAAAGGCCCAGTCCTCGAGAAACACCTCCTCGATCTGTCCAACGACCGGACCGGCTACGCGAAAATGCAGGTCGACCACCCGCGAGGGGTTGTCCTCGGCCCCGGCCAGGTGGCGATCCCCGATGTTCATGCCTCCGACGAAACCGATCCCCCCGTCGGCCACCAGGATTTTCCTGTGGCTGCGCAGGTTCACGTGAATGGACGGCGGCATGAGCCGCGGCGGAAGAAAGCGGGCGACCCGCACGCCCTGCTTTTTCAGGAGTCGGCCGCTCTTCGGAAACGAGTAGAACTCCCCGATGCCGTCCAGGAGGACACGAACCTCCACCCCTCGATGACGGGCCCGTGCCAGCGCATCCACGAATTGCCGGCCTGTCCGGTTCGAATCCAGGATATACGTGGCCAGGTACACGTACCTATTCGCCCCCTCGATCGCTTCCAGCATGGCCGGGTAGACCTCCTCGCCGTTGTGGAGGGCCTCCACGCGATTCCCTCCTACGAGGGGACGACGGGCTACCTTGTCCGAGACGGCTGCGATCCGCCGGTCCTCGACCGCCAGATCCGGTTGGGGATGGGCCTTCAGCGGGATCTCCGGCCGGTCGGTGGTAAAGGGATGAAAAAAAGGCAGCCTATGGGTCAGTCGTTTGGCTCGTGTCTGCACACGGTTGATCCCGAAGAGAAGGTACAGGAGCGAACCGATGAGGGGAAAAAGAAGGCAAACCGCAATCCATCCCCAACTCGCGCGCGGATCCCTCTTGAACATCAGGGCATGCCCCGCGGTCACCAGGGTCAGTGCGACGCTCAGAAATCCGACTGTCCAATGAAGGGTATACATGGTCAGTCTTCGTAGACCACCCGATTCCTTCCGCTCTGCTTTGCCCGGTAAAGTTTTCGGTCCGCCTCGCGTATCAGGTGGGCCAGCGGCTGATTCTCCTCGCAGCAAAGCCCGATGGAAATCGTGAACCGAACCGTTTCGCTGCCGTAGGGAATGCTCATGTTTTCGATGAGTCTCCGGAAATCTTCGAAAATCCGGACGGCGCGTGTACCGTGGAGCCCGTAAGCCAGCACGGAGAACTCCTCCCCACCGATGCGCGAGACAATATGGGACTTTCCAAAGGTCCGCATCAGCCGTTCGGCCAGCTGCACGAGGACCTCGTCCCCTGCATCGTGTCCGAATCGATCGTTCACCTCCTTGAACCAGTCGATATCGATCATCGCCACTGTGACGGGCGTGTCCGTTTCCCCGGATTCCTCAAGGAGCTTTTCTCCGGCATCGAAGTAGTATCTCCTGTTGTACAGCCGGGTCAGCGGATCGCGGATGGCGATCTCCCGAAGTCGGCGGATGAACTCGATGAGCTCGATGTTCTGCGTGACACGGGCGTAGAATTCCTCCGAGACGAACGGCTTGGAAAGGAAGTCATTGGCGCCTTTCTTGAGGAACTTGGCGGAAACCAAGCCCGATCCCTGGGCCGAAAGGCCGATGATGCCCACATCGTTCTTGCCGAACCGCTCCCGGACCCGGGAGACGAACTCGAACCCGTCCATGCCGGGCATATTGAAGTCCGTGATGACCAGGAGGATTCCCGGATGCGCGCTCAAGACATCGAGCCCCTGGGCCCCGGTCTCCGCCTCCATGACGGTGTACTTATGCGCCTCCAGCAGGGTCCGGCAGTAGGATCGGAACTCCCGGGAAGGATCGACCAGAAGAATGGCGATGTCCTGGTTCCGGTAGATCCTCTGAATGAGCTCCTTGACCACATCCAGGCTGTGCTGGCTGTCCTTGAGCACGTAGTCCACAACATGCTTGCCCAGAATCTCCTCGCGGAGCTTCTCGTCAAAGGTCGCAGTCAGGATGACGGCCGGAATCCCCTTCTGCCGGATGTAGTCGACGATCTCCCCGTCCGGCGCATCCGGGAGGTTGAGGTCCAGGACCGCCACAAAGAAGGCAGGGTCCTCTTCGACAATGGCCTGGGCCTCGGCCAGGCTGTAAGCGGGGACCGCCTCGAATTGCAGGGATTCCTCGATTTGCCGGCACAGGAAGCCCGACACGGACCGGGAGTCCTCTACCACGAGAATCTTACGGGATGTGTCCTTGTGTGATTTTCCAACCACGGCAGGCCCCATTCGTGATCGTCTGAAAGGTCTCAATCCTTCGTCGAGGTTCGAAGCGCCCCGCCGCTTCCCTCGGCCAGCACCTGAAGGCCCTCACGGTCCAGGATGCGAATCGTTCGCCCGGTCGTTTCAATCAGGTCTTCTCGGGACAGGCGGCTCAGGATCCGGGAAAGGGTTTCGGGGATGGTTCCCAGGAGGCTGGCCAACTGGGTCTTGGTAATATCCAATACGAGGTCATCCCCCGCATCTTCCCGGCGGCTCAGGTAAAGCAGATAGGCCGCCAGGCGTCCGGGCACCTCCTTGAGGGACAGGTCCTCGATCAGTGCGGTGAATCGCCGCAGCCGCATGCTGAGAAGGGCGAGCATGTTCATGGCAACCGAAGGCTGCTCCCGAATGAGGTCGGCGAATGCGTCTCTCGGAAAGAAGAGGATTCGGCTCTCCTCCATGGCCTCGGCATTTGCCGGGAAACGCGTCCCTGCAAACAGGGCCACCTCTCCGAAGGGCTCCCCGGGGTCGAACAGGTGAAGGGTCTGCTCCTTGCCTTCGGGAGAGATTTTGTAAATCTTGACGCGCCCCGAAAGGACGACGTAGAACCCGCGCCCTTCATCCCCCTCCAGGAAGATGGTTTCGCCACGGCGGAAGGTCCGCTCTGCGGCGATTCGGGCGAGCTCCTCCTTATCCTTCCCGGAAAGCCGCTCGAACAGGGCCATGGAAGCGATATCTCTGCCCGAAACCATGTCTCAGCGCCTCCTTGCAGGCGTTTCGCCCGGCCGCTCGCATGCCCCTGAATTGCCGGGTCAACCGTTCACGAGCCGCACGAGCGCGGTGTCGGGAAAGTAGTCGATGATGTTCAGGCAACCGTAGTCCTGATGAAGGGTGAACATGCGGGAGAGATCCAGCCCCAGCGCCGCGCAAAGGATCACGCGGTTCACGCCGCCGTGGGCCACGATCAGGATATCCTTTCCCTCACGCTCCCGGAGAATATCCTCCAGGCGGGTCAAGACTCGCCGGGAGAAGCCCTCAATACTCTCACCTCCCCCGGGAATTTCGTAGCCCACCAAATCCTCCCCCCGCATTCGGAGCTCGTCGGGAAACCGCTCCTGAACGTCGGTCACGGTCATGGCTTCCCAGTCTCCGAAGTACATCTCGCGAAGCTCGGGCAGAACGTGGACCTCCACATCGTGGTGGCGGGCGATGGTTCGGGCTCCCATCTCGGACCGCTGAAGATCGCTCGCATACACCGCCGCGATCTCCGTTTGTCGGAGTCGGTCCGCCAGGGCCTCCATCTGGGACTTGCCCTCTTCGGTCACGTCCACGTCCGTATGCCCGTAGATCGGGAAACGCTCGTGTCCCACGACCTGTCCATGCCGCGCCAGATAGAGTCGATTCGTTCTACCCATGGCCCGCATCATAGGCGCGCGCGCCGGGACTGTCAATCACGGGGCAGGACGATCCTCCCTCGCCGGTCCCGGGTTTTGCCTTTATTTCACGACCTGAATGGTGTATAGACGCGTGAGAAAAGCCGTGGAACCGATTTCCGTGCTTCAGGTCGCCTCAAGGCCCCTAGCGCGGGATCTTGTTTCCTTGGCGATCTTTGCGGCCTTGCGAGAGGAATCGTTTTTTCTGTGAAACCGGGAAAACACCACACCTGCGGCTCGAAAGGGAGCACGAGATGACCCGGCGAGAGTGCTTCGGCCTATTGGACCGCGTGTTTCCCATGGGAAAGAACGGCCTTCGAGAAGCTCCGCCCGAGTGCTTCCAGTGTCCGGATCGGACCGAGTGTCTGAGGGCGGCCATGGAAACCCAAGAGGGGATCCGCATGCGCGAGGAAACGGTGAACCGGGCGGCGAAGTCCGGCATGCTGAGCCGTCTCCAGCGGTGGTCGAAAAAGAAGGAGCTCCATCGACAAGCCAACCAACGAAAAAGGGGAAAAAGGGTATGAACGTCCGGATCACCTGCCCCCACTGCAACTTCACCACAGAAGTCCCCAGGGAGCGCATTCCCGCTCAGGCGAAGGTTGCAAAGTGCCCCCGTTGCAAGCAGCGATTCGCACTGAATCCGGAGACCCTTGCCCCGCTTCAGCCCGCCGAGACTCCTCCGCCTCCGCCGGAGCCGGTCATCCAGGAATACCCCGTTCCAGGGACACCCGAACCCGAGGAGAAGCGGGGGCCCTCGCCGTGGGAGGACCGGTCCCGCTTCGGCCTGTGGCAGGGGGCCTTTCAGACCTTTCGAGACGTCCTGTTCAACCCGATCAACATGTTCCGCACCCTCCACTTCGGGCAAGGCATAAAGGAACCGCTTGCCTTCGGAGTGCTCTTCGGTTCCCTGGGGATGATGCTCAGCATGTTCTGGGAGTTCCTCATTGCGGCATGGGGGTGGGGAAGCTTCAGCGATATCGCAGGCAGCTTTCCTCTTACCCTCGTGTTCCTGGTGCTCCTGATCCTCACCCCCTTCATCGTGGCGTTGCTCCTTTTCATTGTGAGCGGGAGCATGCACCTCCTCCTTCGTATCGTTCGGGGAGGCGCACACGAGTTCGAGGCGACGTTTCGGGTGATCGCTTACGGGCAGGCCACACAGGTCTTCGCCATCATTCCCTTTCTCGGCGGTTTCGTGGCAAGCCTCTGGCTTCTCGTCGTCGAGATCATCGGGCTTCGAGAGATACACGAGACGTCGTATCTCCGGGTGATTCTGGCCTTTGCGATTCCCGTGGTCCTGATCTTCATCCTCATTATCGCCGCCATCGCCATTCCCGTATTCATCGCCTTGACCCGCTAGTCCGGATACTGTATCCGCGGCCTCCCGCAGGCATGAAACCATGAGGTCCATGAAATCCATCTCTCAACATATCGATTACGAAAATCTCCTCAATCCGGCCCAACTCCAGGCCGTAACCAGCCTGGAGGGACCGCTGCTCGTGATCGCCGGCGCCGGAAGCGGCAAAACGCGAACCCTGATCTACCGCGTGGCACGCATGGTGGAGTCCGGGGTGGACCCCGGAAACATCCTGCTCCTCACCTTCACGCGGAAGGCCGCGGCCGAGATGCTCGAACGCGCGGCCGGGCTGGCGGACAGTCGATGCCGCCAGGTGTGGGGAGGGACCTTCCACTCCCTGGCCCACCGCGTGCTTCGGAAGAACGCGGCACTGGCGGGCTTTGACCCTCACTTCACCATTATGGATCGCGCGGACATGGAAGAGGTCGTTCAGTCCCTGGTCAAGGAACTGAACGTGAAGACCGGTTCCGTCCGATTCCCCAAGCGTTCCACCCTGGCCTCCATTCTGAGCAAAGCCGTCAACCTCCAGACCTCCATCGAATCCCTGGTGGAGAAGGACTTCTCCCAGTTTCTGGAGTACATTCCCCACCTGGAGACGCTTCAAGGTCTCTATGAGGAGTACAAGCGAAACAACCAGCTCATGGACTATGACGACCTTCTCGTTTACCTGGCCGGCCTCCTGAGGGATCACGAGGACCTCCGGTGCGCACTGGGAGAGCAGTACCGCTACATCATGGTGGACGAGTACCAGGATACGAACGGCATTCAGGCCGAGATCATCTGCGGGCTGGCCTCGGAACACGGCAACATCATGGTGGTGGGCGACGATTCGCAGTCCATTTACTCCTTTCGAGGGGCGAACTACCGAAACATGTTCGAGTTCCCCCATCTCTTCCCGGGGGCCCGGGTGATCAAGCTGGAGGAAAACTATCGCTCCACCCAGCCCATCCTTTCCTTTACGAACGCCTTGATGGCAAGGGCGTCGCAGAAGTATTCCAAGTGTCTGACCACGCAACGTGAGGGAGGCGCCCGCCCCCGAATCATAGACACCCGCACCGAACCGGAGCAGGCAGCCTTTGTGCGCCGGATCGTCCAGGAACACCAGCAAAACGATCGCCCCCTTTCCGACATTGCCGTGCTTTTCCGGGCCGCCTACCACTCCTTTGAGCTGGAACTGGAGCTCGCACGCCATCACCTTCCCTTTGTCAAATACGGCGGGTTCAAGTTCATGGAGTCCGCACACATCAAGGACCTTCTTGCCCACCTGCGCATTGTGGCGAACGCGGACGACGCCGTCAGCCTGGGCCGCATCCTGCGATTGATCAAAGGAATCGGCCCGGGCAAGAGCCAGACCATTTCAAACTGGATGAGGGAGAACGGGCGCGAGCCCCGGCACATCGGGGAGTGGCCCGGTGCAGGAAAGCGCGAGAGCGGTCTCAAGACCCTGGCCGCGGTCCTCGAACGCATCTCCCAACCGGGCCAGAGCCCCCGGGAGGCCATCGAGACCCTGCTGTCCTACTACGAACCGATTCTCAAGGAACGGTTCGACGACTTCCCAAAACGCCAGAACGACCTTAACCAGCTCCCACACATGGCATCGCGGTACCGAAGCCTGCGATCCTTTCTCGACGATCTGACCCTGGAGCCCCCGACCAGCACGGCCGACCTGTCCTCTACTCCGCCCTCGGAGTGCCTGACACTCTCCACGGTACACTCCGCCAAGGGTCTGGAGTGGCCCACGGTCATCATCATCTGGGTCATGGAGGGATACTTCCCGTCCGGCCGGGCCTACGGCTGCGAGGAAGACCTGGAGGAGGAACGCAGACTCCTGTACGTGGCGGCCACCCGGGCCCGGGACGATCTGCTCCTCTGCTACCCCGGGATGGAATCGCGCCCGGTGAGGTATGGCGACGGCGGGGTGGAGGGGTTCCGTCGGGGAGGCCTTTCCGCGTTCGTCCGGGAGCTGCCCGAGGAGGTGCTCTCCCACGGCACGGCCCGACAGCTCGCCCCCTCCAGGCCCAAGCGCCCCTCTCTGAGGGCCCGCGCCGGCCTGGAAGGGAGCGGCAGGGCCCAAGGGCTGCGCCTCGGCGACCGCGTGAAACATCCGGCCTTCGGGCCGGGAGTGGTCTCCCGGTTCAGGGGGGATGACAAGGTGGAGGTCCTCTTTCGAAACGTGGGCCGAAAGCTCCTTCACCTGGAGTTCACCACGCTGGATAAGAGCTAGGACAACTTTTCGTAGATGCGACGTCATGGATCTTTCACCACAGACATCACGGAGGAAATCCAGGAAAGGATTTCACCGGGCATGTCTCTGTGTCCTCTGTGCTCTCCGTGGTTTGTCTTTGAAGTCGTCCATCCTATGACCTTCCACGGACAATGCGGTGTGCATAGGCGGTAACCGACAGGACAAACGGTCATGAAGAAACCCCTTACCTATGACGAGGCCCTTCGCGAGCTCTACCGCCTCCAGAAGTTCGGTATCAAGTTCGGGCTCTCCAAGACCACCAATCTCCTGCACGCCTTCGGAGACCCCCATCGGGGTAAGCGTTACGTTCACATCGCCGGGACAAACGGCAAGGGCTCCGTGGCCGCCATGGTGGCCGCCATACTTGCACAGGCGGGCCTCCGGGTCGGGGTGTACTCCTCCCCCCACCTCGTCCGGTTCACCGAACGGTTTCGCATCAACGGCCGTGAGATGGAACCGGAAATCGCAGCCGGGCTCGCGGCAGAGCTCATGAACGCCGTGGATCCCCGGGAGCCTCCTACGTTCTTCGAAATCGTCACCGCCATGGCCCTGGTCCACTTCGCGCGGGAAAACGTGGACGTGGCCGTCATGGAGGTGGGCATGGGAGGCCGCCTGGACGCCACCAACATCATCGCCCCCCTGGTCACGGTAATCACGAACATCAGCCTGGAGCACCAGGATTACCTGGGCAAACGCCTCCTGGACATCGCCGGGGAAAAGGCCGGAATCATCAAGCCCGGTGTGCCGTTGATCACCGCTGTGACCCAGCCCCCTGTGATCCGTCTTTACGAGTCCCTGTGCCGTGAAAAAGGGGCCCCCATGACGCGCCTCGGACGGGATGTCCGGTACCGCAGCACGGCACGGGGGTTGCATTACTACGGCAAAAAACGGGTGCTGCACGGACTTCGGCCCGGGCTGCCCGGACGCTTCCAGGCACGAAACGCCGCGCTGGCCCTGGCTGCGTTGGAAGCGCTGGAGGATCGGGGAATCCGGGTGGAGGAAGAGGAAATCCGCGAGGGGCTCTCCCGGGTCTCCTGGCCGGGCCGCATGCAGCTCATGGCAAAGGACCCGGCCATTGTGGTGGATGGAGGGCACAATCCCCGCGCCGTTCGAGCCCTGGCGGACGCCGTGCCCCGCGCCTTTTCCTACCGACGCCTGATCCTGGTCATCGGAGTCATGGCGGACAAGGACATCCCCGCCATGATGAAGGAAATGGTTCCCGTTGCCGATTATGTCGTGTACACGAGGCCCGTCTACGCCCGGGCCGCCGCCCCGGAAACCCTTGAGCGAGCCGCCAAAGAAAACGCCCTCGAGACTCCCGGGGAAATCGTCCCCGAACTTCGTCAAGCCCTTGACAGAGCAAAAGAAATAGCCGATGCTGAGGATTTAATACTGATTATGGGATCCCTCTTTACGGCCGGGGAGGCGCTCAGCCTCCTGGACCCCGTACAATACCGGCCGGATGCCGTCTGACCAAACGGATGAACATGCCTCGCCAAGGACTCACATTCCGCCGCGTTCTCTTCGTGGCCGTGCTCGCCGCCCTCCTGGCTTCCGTCCCGGGGGTGGAGGTCTGTCCTGCCCAGGAAAAGGTCCTGGGCCGGCACCTTTTGGAAGACAAGAACGCCCACTGGCAGATCACCGCCGACAAGATGACCTACGTGCACAAGAAGCATCTCTACGTGGCGGAGGGCAATGTGATGATCACCCGTAACGGGCAGACGCTGTCTGCCGAACGCGGGGTGTACAACGAAGAAACGGGCATCGTCCAGGTCTCCGGCGACGTCCGGCTCACGGCGAACGGCGACATCGTCTCAGGGGAGATGGCCCTTCTCGACCTCACAAATCACTTCGGTCAAATCACCAACGGCACCATCTACCTCCGTGAAAACAATTACTACATCCGCGGGAGCGCCATGGTGCGCACCGGGGCGAACACCTATCATGTGAAGAACTGCCGGATCACCACGTGCGACGGGGACGACCCGGCCTGGAGCATCACCGGTTCCGAGGTCGACGTCACCGTGGAGGGCTATGGGTCGGTGAAGGATGCGGCCTTTCGCATCAAGGGGTTCCCCATCTTCTACCTGCCCTATGCCATCTTCCCGGTCAAGACCAAGCGACAAACCGGGCTTCTGCCGCCGCGCCTGGGGTACTCCGATCAGAACGGGGTCGATTTGGAAGTCCCCTTTTTCTGGGCCATCTCCGATCAGGTCGATGCCACGTTCTACGAACGGTACATGACCGAGCGGGGGTTCATGCAGGGCCTGGAACTTCGCTACGTGGCCGCGAACGACTCCCGCGGCACGTTCCTCTTCGACATCCTTCGAGACAAGGTCGACAAGAAGGACATGAGAGATCCGGACTACGTCGAGCTGAGCCCCTTCGATCGAACGAACCAGACGCGGTACTGGTTCCGCAGCAGAATGGATCAGACCCTCTTCCCGGGCATTGAGGCCAGGCTCGACACGGACTACGTCAGCGACCAGGACTACCTCAAGGAGTTCCGGGGCGGTCTTACGGGATTCGATGCACGGCCCGAGCTTTCCGAATACGGTCGTCCCGTGGAGGAGGTACGGTCCCCCACACGAAGGAATGCGCTTCGCCTCAGCGCCGACCGCGACGAATTCAGCCTTCAGGGCCTGGCCGCCTATCACCAGCGGCCTGAGAACCCGGCACTGGACGACACGGCCCAGCCTCTGGCCGGGGCGCACTTCTCGCTTCTGCCTCGCTCCCTCCCCTACATGCCGTTCTTCCTGACCCTGGACACGGATTACGGATATATCTGGAGAGATTCCGGGGTGAAAGGCCACCGACTGGTCCTGGATCCCGAGATCTCGTATCCCCTGTTCCTCGGTCGATATCTGGAGTTCGAAACCTCGTTCGCTTACACCTACAATTCCCAGTGGGTGGACGACGATCCCCTGGGGATCGATCGGCAGACAAGAAACGCCTACCACGTCCAGGCACGCCTTTCCACAGTGCTGGAGAGAACCTTCGACATCCAGTGGCGCGACTACACCGGGTTGAAGCACAAGATCCGGCCCACCCTGACTTACGACTTCCGAAGCCACCGGGATGAAGACCGCTTTCAACCCTGGTTCGAACCCATCGATGCCCAAGGGGATCTCAACCACGTCACGCTTTCCATTGAGAACATCCTCGACAGCAGAAGGGACGACGAGGAAGGGAAAACCCACTACGCCCAGTGGGGGACCTTCACGCTGCGCCAGCCCTACAATATCGATGAGGCCCGCCGGGACGATGAACCCGATCGGGATAAGGAGCCCTTCGAGCCCCTGGAAGTCGAGCTGAACGTGTTCCCCTTCACCTGGCTGGACGTGGACGCCGAGACCCATTGGGACCACTACGAAAGTGACATCACTTACACGGACATCTCCGCAGGTTTCTCCATGAAGCGTTCCGGCGGACGCACGGACCGTTACGCCCTGGAGTATCAATACGAGGAAGACGACAGCCAGTTCCTGGGATACCGGGTGCACCTGAACCTGGCCGGCGGGTTCAGCGCGGGGACCGCCCTCCGAAAAGAGCTCGAAATGGATCACACCCTGGACAGCGCCTACTGGATCCAATACCAGGCCCAGTGCTGGGGGCTGAAGCTCTCCGCAGGAAGCCTGGACGGCATAGACTCCTTTATGCTCACCTTCCATCTCCTGGGTCTCGGAGACCTGGGAGACCTGTAACCCTCCACAATCCCCCTGCCCGTCATCGTCCTTTCACGCACGTAGCACGCGGGGCCTTGCTGCTGGCGTCCTCTGTCATGCATGCGCTTCCTGCCTGCACCCGCCGGAGCGGCCCTGAAGAAAGCCGCGACCGCATTCCCGCCCTTCCCTGAGGCCTTTAGATGGAGGGCATTTCCGTCTCGCACCCAGCGCGCGCCTCTGGTATAGTAAAGGCATTATTCTTTCCGAGGGATTCCCCATGCTCAACATCCACAGCGTCCAGTCGAGGCTGATTTTCTGCCTCCTTGCCGTGATGGGAGGTGTGTTTCTTCTCCAGACCCTGTACCTCTCCCCCAGAATCAAAGAAAACACCCTAAAAAACGCACGGGAAATCCAGGAGACGGCCGTCAACCAAATTGCAGAAGGCCTGGATGCCACATTCCAATCCGCCCTCTCCGAGCTGAAGGCCATGGCCGCCCTCCCGGACATCCGTTCCCTGGACCGGGAGCGCATGGACCGGACCCTTCGCGTGCTCAATATCTCGAACCGTTTCTTCAACTACTACTTTGTGATGGACCGGGAGGGACGATGGTTGGCCTACCCGACCCGCCCGGATCTGGTGGGCCAATCCATCCCTGGTGAAAACATGGACTGGGTCCACCGATCCTTTTCTGAGAACCGGACGATCTTCATGGATGTGGTCAAGGCTCGAACCGGACCCCTGGTCAGCGGGTTTTCCACGCCTGTTCAAGGAGACGACGGTCAGCCGATCGCCCTTCTCCGTGGGGTCATCCTGGTGTCCGAAGAGAACGCGCTTCTTCGTTTCATCCGTGATGCCAAGGTGGGGATGGGCGGGTTTTTGTTCCTTCTCTCCTCCAATGGCCAGGTCCTTGCACACCCTGATAAAGCCCTCTTCGGGCACCGGCTGGAAGTGCTTTGTCCTCCGGATCAGGCGTCGGCAAGGGCAGCCTTACGGGGTGAGTCCGGAATCACCACCCTCTCGGATAAAGGGTATCCATGGATGGTCGCTTACCGCCCCATTCCCACCACGGGATGGGCCGTGTTTGTCAAGCAGCCCATGGAGGACATCCTGGCCGCAGCCCGGCGAGAAGCGCGCCTGAACTCTCTCATCCTTGTTGCTTCGTTCTTTCTGGGCCTCCTTGTGGCGGTGTTCGTGGTCAAGACCTCACTTCGACCTCTGTCTGCACTCGTTCGACAGATTCGAGACGGTCGGGTGGACACGACCGACAAGGTGTATCCCAAAGACGAGATCGGACAACTCGCCCGGCAATACGATGAGCTGTACGCAAGCCTGTTTGCATCCCGAGAACAACTGAAGCAATCGGAGACGAAATTCCGCACCCTGTTCAACAACGCCAGCGACGGCCTGGTCATACACGACCTGAAAGGCCGGATTCTGGAGGCGAATCCGTTGGCCTGCGAACAGAGGGGGTACACGCGCGAAGAACTTCTTCGCATGACCGTCGCCGACCTGGACGCGCAGGAACATCGAGACCGGATAAAGGACCGCATTCAAGGAATTCAGGAAAAGGGCCACCTGCTTTTTGAGACCGCCCACGTGACCAAGGACGGGAAAACCATCCCCGTGGAAGTGAGCGCCCGGTACATCGAGTTCGAAGGACGACCCGCGATCCTGGCCATTTTGCGGGACCTGACCGAGCGCAAGGAAGCCGAGCGCGCCCTTCTGGAGAGCGAGGAAAAGTATCGGCTTCTCGTGGAAATGCAGCAGGACCTGGTGGTGAAAGTGGATCTCCAGGGCCGGTTTCTCTTTGTGAGCCCCTCGTACTGCGACATGTTCGGTATGCGGGAGGAAGAGCTGCTCGGCAAACAATTCATGGCGCTGGTGCACGAAGGGGACCGGGAGAGCACGGAGAAAGCCATGGAGGCCCTTTACCACCCTCCACACACCGCCTACATGGAGCAGCGTGCCCAGACGCGTCATGGGTGGCGTTGGGTGGCGTGGGCGGACACCGCCATCCTGGACGACCAAGGACAGGTGACGGCGATTCACGGTGTAGGCCGGGACATCACGGATCAGAAACGCATCGAGCAGGCCCTTCGCTGGGAAAAGGAGCGGTTTCAAGTCCTCGTGGAGGCGTCGCCCTTCGGCGTGATCCTCTCGGACGACCATTCTGCCGTCCAGTACGTGAACCCGCGCTTCACCGAGCTTTTCGGGTACGATCTCGAGGACATTCCCACGTCCAACGCCTGGTTCCGTCTTGCGTATCCGGACCCGGCCTACCGGAGCCGGGTCATTTCGATCTGGAAACAGGATATCTCTCCGGACAGCAGGAACCAGACGGGCCAACGGGTGTTCGCGGTTCGCTGCAAGGACGGTTCGAGCAAGGAGGTGCACTTCCGCCTCGTGCACCTGCAAAGCGGCGGCCTGCTCGTTTTTCTCGAAGACATCACGCAGCAGAAGCGCCTGGAAAAGCAGTTCTATCAGGCGCAAAAAATGGAAGCCGTCGGCACCCTGGCCGGAGGCATTGCACACGACTTCAACAACCTCCTGATGGGCATTCAGGGAAGGATCTCCCTGGTTCTCTCGAGCCAAGATCTCGCCCCCTCCCACAGGGAGCACCTTCATGGGGTCGAGGAGTACGTTGGAAGCGCGTCGGATCTCACCCAGCAGCTCCTGGGGGTGGCACAAGGGGGGAAGTACGAGCTCCGGCCCGTGGATCTGAACTCGCTGGTGAAAAAAAGCGCCGACATGTTCGCGCGCACCACAAAGGAGATCCGCCTTTACCAAAAGCTCGAGGAGAAGCCCCTGCTCGTCGAAGTGGATCCGGGGCAGATCGAGCAGGTGCTCTTGAACCTTTACGTGAATGCCTGGCAGGCCATGCCTGCGGGCGGTGACCTGTATCTTGAAACCAGGGCAGTGCGTCTGGAAGAGAGCGATGTCGAACCGTATGAGTTGAAACCAGGGGACTACGTGCAGATTTCGGTGACCGACACGGGCGTGGGTATGGAAAAAAGCGTCCAGGAACGCATATTCGATCCCTTCTTCACCACCAAGGGAATGGGCCGGGGCACGGGCCTCGGGTTGGCTTCGGCTTACGGCATCATCAAGAACCACAGCGGATATATTCGTGTGTACAGCGAAAAGGGGCACGGAACGACCTTTCATATCTGCCTGCCGACCACGCCCAAGGCCGTTTGCGAAACGCCTGCCAAGGAGACCCGGATGCGCCGTGGGAGCGGAAGGATTTTGCTGGTGGACGACGAGAAGATGATCCTCGAGGTGGGGTCTCAACTGCTGGAAAGGCTGGGCTACGAGGTGATCACTGCATCGGGTGGAAAGGCGGCGGTGGAGATCTATCAGGAACGATCGGGAGAGATCGACCTGGTCATCCTGGACGTGGTCATGCCCGATATGTCGGGCGGAGAGACCTTCGACCGGCTGAAAGAGATCCACCCCGGTGTCCGTGTTCTCCTCGCCAGCGGGTACAGTATCAACGGCAAGGCCTCAGAAATCTTGAACCGAGGCTGCCGGGGATTCATTCAAAAGCCGTTCAGCCTGGAAGAACTCTCGAACAAGACGGCCGAGATCCTGAAGGACTGAGCGATTCGTAAAGGCCCTCTTCAACGCTCGTTCCGGTCACGTCCAAGCGGTCATCAGGAGCACGGCAAAACCAACTGCCCAGCAGTACGGGGCGAACCAGGAGAACCGGCCCCGACGCACCAGGCCCATGAGGAACCTCAAGGCCACGAGGCCTACCACGGCGGCAGCGATCCCTCCGGAAAGGATCACGATTGCCCCGGGCCCCTGCGCCGTGCCGGTGGCGAGCTGGAGACCCAAGGCCCCGGCAATGGCCGGAATGGAGAGGAGGAAGGAAAACCGGGCGGCCGATTCCCTGTTCAGGCCCACCAGGAGGCCGCACGCAATGGTCGCCCCGGATCGTGAGATGCCCGGAATGATGGCCAAGCCCTGGGCCGTTCCCACGGCCAGGGCCGTCAAAAGCCCCAATCGACGGTTTCCTTCAGGGACCGCTTTTGTAACGGCCAGAAGCCCCCCGGTCACCAGCAGCATGACCCCCACAACCGCGACCGACCCGAACAGGCGCTCCAGTGGCCCCCGGAACACGGCACCGATCACGGCTGTTGGCACGTTCCCCACAACCACCCAGGTCACCATGGATCCTCGAAGCCGCTCGAGCAGGGGCACCGGGCTTTCTCCTGATCCACCGGGCGCGATCAGCGCTCGCAGCTCACGGCCCATGGCCGCGACGTCTCGCCGGAAATAGAGAACCACGGCAAGGAGCGTCCCTACGTGGAGGCTCGTGTCCAGGAGAAGCTCGGGTTCGTGGAAACCGAAGCCGTGCTGAAACAGGACCAGGTGCCCGGAACTGCTGATGGGAAGGAACTCAGTGAGCCCCTGCACGATGCCCAGAATCATGCTTGTGAGTGCGTCCATAATGCGCCTGAAAAAAGATGACCGGCAGGAGCGTCGAAGCCTCAAACGCTCACTGGGACAGAAGAGAGGGTGTCTTCGTATCCCGTGACGAACACATATCCGATCCTTCCTGCTCCTGGCAACCGGAAAATGCGCATCGGAAAGGGCAGGGGCCGCGTTCGGCTGTCTTGACACGGCCTCTGGCTTCCCGTATCATTTTTTTGAACGGAAAAACCGCTGCTTTTCCATTTTTCTATCGGAGGCTCGAGATGAAAACCCGAATCGGAGTGCTGTCAGCCGGAGCCGACTGCCCGGGAATTAACAGCGCCATTCACTGGCTCGTCAACTCTGCCATGGACAAGGACCTCGTCCCGGAGCGGGGCATGATGTTCGAGATCCTAGGAATCCGCGACGGCTGGCTGGGCCTGACGGAACTCAAGCCGGACAAGAAGGATAGCCTCAAGCAATACACCATGAAGCTCAACACGGACCTCGTCCGGACCTGGGATCGATACGGAGGGACTCGGCTGGGAACGAGCCGTGCGAACCCGTTCAATCCAAGCCGGGATCGCTCCGAGGCCGTGATCGACAATATCAAGAAACTCGAGCTCGAGGCCCTGGTCGTCATCGGCGGGCCGGACAACCTGGGTGTGGCCTACAAGCTCTACAAGGAAGGCATCAACGTGGTCGGCATTCCCAAAACCATTGACAAGGACCTCAGCGAGACCGAGTACACCCTGGGTTTCGACTCCGCCGTCAACATCATCACACAGGATATTGACCGTCTCCGCATCACTGCCGGCTCCCACAGCCGCATCTTCGTGGTGGAATCCATGGGACGAAACGCCGGCTGGCTGGCCCTGGAAGGCGGCGAGGCCTCCGGTGCCTCCATCATCCTGATCCCCGAGCACGACTTCCTCATGGAGCGGGTGGTGGAAATCCTGCGAATGAAGCGCAAGGCCGGGAAACGATACAGCATCGTCCTGGCGTCGGAGGGAGCGAAACCGCGCGGTATGGAAGAGGTGCACGAGCGGCGCGGCCGGGACGGTTTCGGCCACTTCTACCTTGGCGGGATCGGCGGTCTGATCGCCGAGGAAATCGAGAACCAGGCCAAGTTCGAGGTCCGGTACGTGGCGTTGCGGCACCTCCAGCGGGGCGGGTCACCCACGGCGTTCGACCGGCGCATGGGGCGAAAGTTCGGTATCGGCGCCATCGACATGATCGTGAACGAGGACTTCGGCCGCATGGTGAGCTGGAAGCTCGGGGCCATCACCAGCGTCCCCCTCAAGAAGGCCCTGGAAAAGCTCAACCTGGTGGATGTGGAGAAGTTCTACAACACCAAGAACTACAAGACGGTGGACAAAATCCTGTAGAGGCACCTCCAAATGAACTCTCCCCGCAGCAAGCTGCGGGGTATCACGTCGGCTTCACTTCGTTACGCCGATAATAAGGAATGCTTCTACATTCTGAGCCATCCCCGTAGCAACAAGCTACGGGGAATTCCAAGTTAAAAACGGTTCTGGGCTTCGGGGTGGGAAGAGGGATCGTTCCTGAGCTCCCGGGCCGGTCTTCGCTACGGACTTCCCCGCGGGGGAAGCCACCCCCCTCCCTGTTCCATCCCCGCCGGGAACCCTTCCTATACAAACAAAGCCCATCGGATTCGTTCCGTTTTCCCTTCAGGTATGCAGCAGTGCGGCGGGGACTGCCCAGGGGGTCCCCCACGGACAAGCCCGGCGAAGACGAGGCCCTCCCGCAATGTCACGATCCCCCCTTCACACCCCTCCGCCCGAAAAGAATGTGTATGTGAAGGTGTTGGTGACAGGTCAAAACCGTGTTTTGAAGACTTGGAGGGCGGAAGAAACGGGCT
>Ga0272444_10001071_pt1 | contig 27067 bp, 21 predicted proteins | sample SSMForm13_FD_201033 | JGI IMG/M metagenome (GOLD analysis project Ga0272444, IMG submission 201033) | Marine sediment archaeal communities from Little Sippewissett salt marsh, Falmouth, MA, United States - SSM-Form-13 | ecosystem: Environmental > Aquatic > Marine > Wetlands > Sediment ...
CCTCGAGTTCACTGGTGCTGCTGATCAGTACGGTATGCAGTATCCGGGCGGCACTCTGGTCCTCTTCAGAGCCGGCACCTCCGGAAGTGCGGCTGCTCGTGATACTCTCGGTAACAGTGAGCCGGCCGGCCCCTCCCTGATCCGGCTGGTAAAGTATGGTGAAGTGGAGAAGCAAAGCCGCACTGAGAAGCCCGAAGACGAGGTCGAAGACTAAAGTCAACCTTCGCGCGACGAAACGGCGGGGCTGGTGAAAAAGAACACTGAGCCGAAGGAAAAAAAGCATGTAGGGCAGCAGATGAAAGGAGATAATGAGATTGCCGCGCACATGAGAAAGCAGGATCCCGTACATCATCCGGGAAGAGCCGGTCCTGAAGCTCTGAATGAGGAGGACCAGAATCAGGATGATGGACAGTAACAGATACAGGAGTTTGACGAATCTGTGCCGGACAACAGTGAAGAGAAAACCGAGGAAGAAGATGATCGCTCCGTAGATGGTCAGTGCGAGATTGAAGGAGGTCAGAATAATTACGTTGATCAGAAGAAGCAGGAGGCCGGCGCTGGAGTAGAAGCTCCCCCGTAAGCGGTACAGGTGGATCGGCGCAGTCACCCGGTGACTCAGTGAGAAGAGGAAAACGGCAAAGCCGAGCTTCAGCAGAAGCATAAGAAAGGGCTGCTGCTGCCAGAGGAGCGGTTCCTCTCTGAACGCCGATATTCCTTCGAGCAGGAAGGTCGAAACAAGAAGATAGAGGAACATGAGGGTAAAAATGATCGGCAACACCCAGCCGTTGTGCCGGATCGAACGAAGGTATCGATAAAACCTCTTTTGCTGAAAGAAAGGGTAGAGGAGTACCGCGGCAAAAATGAAAAGCAGGATCAGGACATAACTGATCTCCGAAATAAGGAGAGGAATATCCCTGAACTTGAAAAAAAGATAATGCCGGTCCCACTGGGACGGAAAAGGCTGAGGCAGGGTAGAGATGAACTGCTTCAGAAAGGAGTGCATCTCCGCGGGTCCGACATCCGAACTGCCTTCATCCGTTCCAGCCGATGCGGACTGAGCGGATACGGATGAACGGTTCATGAGATAGATGGAGGGAATCTCTCTGTTGAGATACGGATCGATTCTGGTCCGTGCCGCATTGAACCCGAGTTGGTGGATATTAAACTCCATGGTATTGAACTCATAGGGGATCCCTTCAGCGAGAAGGGTTCGTGACGTGTGTCTCACCAGCCAGGCCGGGCTCACGATTCCCGTGCCGTAGGGCTGAAATTCCAGCGGCGCTGAGAAGGTGCGCAGATCAATGTAAAGAACAATACCGGGAGTAGTGGAGAAATAATCCTGGAGGAATGCCCGCGTACCCAGCTGGGAATCTTCCGAGTGTCCGTAATCTGCGCCCATGAATACAATATGGACAGTCCTCTCCGGTGGTGAAGCCGCAAAGTCCCTGCAGAGAGATAATGCAAGAGTCAGACCGGCAGCCCCGGAGTTCTCCGGACCGGTCTGGTCGGGATGGTTGACCGGGAAGATGAGATACACTTCACCTTCCGCGGATCCGGAGAAATCGGCGGAGATGATGGAGGAAAAGGAGTGGAAGGTATCGAAGCTGTCCAGGTTGATTCGCTGTGTGGAAACGCCTATCTCTTCGAGGGTCTCTGTAATGTAGAGGAAGGACTTTTTCTCTCCTTCGCTGTTCTCATGTCGGGGATAATTGGTGGAAAAAGTGTGCATATCCTGCAAAGTGTGGTATGATGTATCCGATGGCGCAGGAAAAAGTAGGACGCTGGAAAAAAGAAAAAGAGTTGAAAGCAGCACACAAATTCTTTTCATCATCTTGTTTTACCATAAGTGAAATATTGATTTACAGTCAAGATTATATATAACACTGATTTCGATCTCATACTCCAGCAGGTGATGAGTATACCAGCTTACATGGAAGGTAGTATATGGAAGTATTGAAAGAAATATCAGGATGGGTCAGTATTTCGGATTTCCTTCCGGAAGAGGTTCCCGATGAAGCGATCGACCGCATCATCAGCGCTGCCCGAAGGGCCCCTTCAGCCAAGAACCGTCAACCGTGGCGGCTGGTAGTGGTGAAGGCTCCGAAAGTGCGGGCAAAGATCCATGAAGCTGCCTATCTGCAGGAACATGTGGGCAAGGCTCCGGTTATCATTGCCGCCTGCACAACCAATATTGATTATCGTATGCCGAACGGCCAGCTTTCCTATCCCATCGACATTGGTATCGCCGTTTCCTTCATGCTGATTCAGAGCAGGGCCGAAGACCTGGGAGCTCATGTGGTCACCACTTTCGATGAGGACCGGGTGAAGCAGATCCTCACCGTTCCGTATCAGATGAAGGTTGTAGCCCTGATGCTGCTCGGATATCCGGCCAGTACTCCCCTACAGCCGGAACGGCGGCCCCTCAACCAGCTGGTTGCCTTCGATCACTGGTGATATTCCTGCGGTAACGGAACTGCCGCCCGCTTCCCGGTGCAGAATTATCAGGTTCGCGTATAGTGGAGGGAATTCCTCCGCTCGAAGCGCTTCAGGCCGAGCGAGATCAGCCGCTCGATGAGATCGCTGTAGGCCAGTCCGTCATATTCACACAGTTTCGGGAACATGCTGATGTGGGTAAATCCCGGAATGGTATTGATCTCATTCAGCAGGACCTGTCCATTCGTATCTATGAAGAAGTCGATCCGTGAAAAACCTTCGGCGTCGACGGAACGGTATGCCTCCACGGCAAGCTGCCGTACCGCCTCGGTGGTCGCCGTGTCAAGTGGAGCGGGTATCCTGAGCTCCGCCCCGTCGGGATCGAGATACTTGGCCTCGTAGTCGTAGAAATCGTGGCTCGGTACGATTTCTCCCACCGCGAACGGTACCGGCTGTTCATTTCCGACTACCGAACATTCAACCTCTCTTCCGGAGATCTCCGGCTCGATCAGTACTTTCGTGTCGAACCTGAAGGCGGTGTCGAGGGCCGTTTCGAGATGGGCCCGGTTCTCCGCCCGGGTTACTCCGACGGATGAGCCTGATCGGGCCGGTTTAACGAAGAGTGGATAGCTGAATTTTTCCAGCGCCCGTTTTTCGATGAGGTCCGGACCGTCTTTGGCGCGGAACTCGAGGACTTCCGCCTGAACGAAGGGAATCGTCGGCAGGCCGTCTTGCATCCACACCCGTTTCATGATGGCTTTGTCCATTCCGACCGCACTCCCGAGTACGCCGGCCCCCACGTAGGGAATATTGGCGATTTCGAGCAGGCCCTGGACCGTACCGTCTTCTCCGAAGGTGCCGTGAAGAACGGGGAAAACGATCTCCAGACCGAGATTTTTTCCCTTCACGGAAAGACCGAGGCCCGGCTCAACCGAGACTGTCATGGAATCCGCCTTGTTCAGTACGAGCTGTTTGCCATGCTCATCGAGCTGGGGGTCCTTCTGCGCACCGTCGAAGGGTCCGTTCTGCAGATACCATCGTCCGTCGTAATCGATGCCGATCAGAACAGGTTCGAATCGGGAGTTGTCTAAATGAGTGTAGACGGAAGCCGCCGAGACCAGCGATACCTCGTGTTCACCCGATCTGCCTCCAAACAATATACCAACTCGTGTCTTCCTCATAAGTGTACCTCCCGGTTATATTTGATAGCCCGATTCCCGCAGGGCCTTGATCGCTTCCTGTTCTTCGTCCCAAGGGACAGGGCCGTCGGCATAGATGATCGAACCCTCGTGTCCCTTGCCGAGCAGAATGACCAGGTCATCTTTCCCGGCCATGGAGAAGGCCGTCCGAATGGCAGCAGGACGGTCTTCGATGAGCAGGAGATTTTTCCCGCGCTCCATTCCCCTGCAGCCCTCTGCAATGTCCTCCAGGATCTGCAGCGGCTCTTCTCCTCTGGGATCCTCGTCGGCGAGTATTATTATATCACAGAATTCAGATGCGATTTTGCCCTGTATGCTTCGCTTATCAATGTCCCGCTCACCTGCCGAACCGAAGACCGCGATGAGCTTCCCTTCTACCTGACTCCGGAGGGAAGGAAAAAGCTTCCGGAAAGATCCGGGGGTGTGAGCATAGTCAACGATGACCTGGAATGGCTGGCCCTGCTGGACCGGAACCATCCGCCCCCTGATCGCCTCGAGATCCCCGACGAAGGGGAGGTAGGTCGCTAAGTCCTCTCCGGGCCGGGAAGAGACGGCGAGAAGTGCTGCCAGGCAGTTCTCAACATTGAAACGCCCGGTGAGAGGCAGTGTAAGTTCAGATCGTTCTCCGGCGTGCACCAGGGTGAACTCCTGTCCTCCGCTCTTTTCTCCTGTGAGAGGTCTTATATCGGCGGCGTACAAATCGGCACTGCCGTCAGTCAGACTGTAGGTGAAGACCGGACATTCAGCTGCCTGTTCGAATGCATTCCGGCGGGGCTCATCGAGATTGACTACCGCACAGCCTCCTTCGGCCGGAAGGGCCCGAAAGAGGTTGGCCTTGTCGTCGATGTACTGTTCGAGGGTCTTGTGGAAATCGAGGTGTTCGTGGCTGATGTTCGTCAGCACTCCTGTATCGAAACGGACGTCCCCCAGCCGGTTATTTCGGGGGGAAAGGCCATGGCTGGTCGCCTCCACGACGGCGTGTGTACAGCCGTTGTTACGCATCTGCCAGAGGAGACGATGGATCTCCGTTGCCTCCGGGGTGGACTGCCGCAGGTAGTTTTTCGAAGAGCTGCTTCCCAGATCGAACTGTACGGTTGTGAGAAGTCCTGTTTTTTTACCGCTCTTCCGCAGCAGCTGCTGTATGAAGTAGCTGGTGGTGCTCTTGCCGTCGGTGCCGGTAACGCCGATGACCACCATTTCCAGCGAGGGATGTCCGTAATAATCCGCCGCAATCGGTGACATGACCGTCCGGCTGTCGGCGACCCGTACGTAACTGATGCGGGGATCGATGATCTCCGGAATTTCCATGCAGACCACAGCCGCAGCGCCCTTCCCGATCGCCTGGCCGATGAATCGGTGGCCGTCCACATGCAGCCCCTTCAGCGCGAAGAAAAGACTTCCCTCCGTCACTTCCCTGCTGTCGTATGCGAGGGACGTAATAAACGGATCGGCAGGACCGGTGCGGCCTTCTTGAAAGGCAGGCTGTACAATTTCTTCGATATTGATTTTTGACAGCAAAGCTGATAGTCTCATTCCGGTCATGCCGGAATGGTATCAGGCCCATCAGCTTTCGACAAGTGACAGGGCTTTTGTTTCTACCGATTACCTCACACGTCAACTCATCGCCTACATCGGCAACAAACGTCGAATACTCGGCTTTCTCTACAGGATCTTCAGGACCCTCGGGGAACGGCATCGATTAACCGGTTTCGTCGATCCCTTTGCCGGCTCCGGCGCCGTTGCGCGACTGGCCCGTCAAATGGGGATGGAAGTATCTGCAAACGACTGGGAAGAGTATTCCAGGGTCATCAACAGCGCCTATCTGACAAACCGTCCCGGCGACATGGAAGATCTTTTTCAGGACCGGGGAGGGCTGGGGAAGGTACTCGACACCCTGAATGCCCTTGAAGGACCGCCGAAGTTTCCGTACATCAGTTCTCACTATGCCCCGAGGGATACGTCCGCCGCCGACTATCGGACCGAGAGGCTCTTCTACACCAGGGAGAACGCCCTCTACATCGATCGGGTCAGGGAAAGAATCGATGAGTGGTATCCGGAAGAGGCAGCGTACCGGTCAGCAGATCGGCCAGCGGCGGGACATCAGTATATCGGGGCCGGCGTGTCCGCTGAGAGTCGCTGCAGTCGGGCCCGTGATATTCTTCTTTCCCTGCTTTTGTACGAAGCGGCGACCCACGTGAATACCTCGGGTGTCTTCAAGGCCTACCACAAAGGTTTCGGTGGTCACGGACGCGACGCTCTGTCCCGAATCATGGCTCCGATGCGCCTCGAATACCCGGTGCTGCATTCTTCCGGGTCGGCGGCAGAGGTGGAGAAGATGGATGCCGCCGCATTTCTTGCAGGACGTTCAGCCGATCTCTGTTATCTGGACCCCCCCTATACCATCCACCAGTACGGCAGCAACTACCACCTTCTGAATACCATTGCCCTGTGGGACTATCTTCCGGTGGACGACCGGATCGGCCCGGACGGAAGGCTTCTGCGTAAAGGCGGCATTCGGGAGGACTGGATAGATACCCGTTCTGACTTCTGCTATGCCCGAACGGCTCCGGCGGCACTCGCGGAAGTGATGCAGGCTGTTGATGCCCGATATGTTGTACTGAGTTACAACAGCGAAGGGGTCATAACTATCGAAGAGCTGCTCGATATTCTGTCCGGCTTCGGCAGAATCGAAATCAACAGTCTGGAGTACATCACGTTCCGGGGTGGCCGGCAGAGCATACAGCGGAGGACCCATAACACGGAGTTCCAGATTGTGGTGGAGCGGACTGCTGCATGGGGAAAGGAAAAGAAAATCTTCAGTGAGAACGTGAATGCCCATGATAGCGCTGTTGCAATACAGGAGAATATGCAGCCCATACTGCTTGCCTTCCGGATCCAATCGCTGTTGAGAGGCGCCTTCGTGCCGCAGCGGCTGCAAGCCGGATTTCCCGCGAAGGATATGCATCCTCAAGCTTCGGACCATTCGCCCGCATGTCAGATCAGTCTGACCGGTTACGGCGGGGGCACCGACCTTCGTACCGAACAGTTTTACCGTTTCCTGGATGTTCCATCAATATCCGAGCTGAAGGAGATTCCCCCTGCCGAACTTCAGACCATCTGCAGCCGGCTCCAGGAATCGGTCTGCGCGGACCGGCAGGAAGAGCTGCAGGTATTACTGGATATTCTTCTTGAGTGTACAGATCCACGCAGGAGGGACCTCTACCAGAGACGCATACTGCATGTCCTGAAAAAATTCACCCACAAGAAGTACCTTCGGCAGTGGACGGCAGAGATGACGCGGCTCGAAGAGTATGTTGAGCAGCGGAACGGAGAGCTCGAGATTCTGCGGAAGGGACTGGCGGATCTTCGGGTGTTGGCCCGCAGACGTCTCGAGGGATAGGGAGTGTCCCCGAAACGGTACCTTTTCCCGCGGCGGGGGGAAAAAAGAGAGGGGATAAGCACGAGAGGGGACAAAAAAAACGGCCGCGTATGATACGCGGCCGTCGGTTTTTATCTGCTGTGAATGGACTATTCTCCCTCTTCGTTGTAGAGGTACTTGAAGTAGTCCATATCGGTGGTGAGGGTCTTCCTGAACTTCGGCATGGTTTTGCGGTAGGATTCAATAGATCTCCAGAAGCTGAAGAACTCAGGGTCCTGCTCATATGCCTGGGCGTATATCTCGGCCGCCTGGGCGTCCGCAGTTCCGCGGATAGTCTCGGATTCCCGGTAGGCCTCTGAAAGGACGGTCTTCCGTTCGTTCTCGAGCTTACCAAGCCATTCCGCCTTCTTTCCTTCACCATAAGAGCGGTAAGCCTCTGCAATCTGGTTCCTTTCCTTGATCATGCGGTTGTAGACACTTTCGGTGAGATCGTCTGAATAGCGGATCTGCCGGATGATGATATCGATCAGTTCGATCCCGTAGTCGGGGGTCAGTCCCGAAGCGATGTCGTACATCTCGTCGGAGAGGGCGCTTCGTCCACGGGACACCGTTTCATAGGTGGTGGTAGTGTAGGTCAGCTTGCGCAGTTCCTCCACGTCGACCTCCTCATCCTCCTGCTGAAGAATTTCCGGCTGGCTGCTTATTTCGTTGATGATGTTAGAGCTCCGGACTGCTTCCCTCAGATTGTTGCTGGTGATGACCGTACGAATGGTGGAGTCGATTACATCGTCCAGACGCGCCCATCCCTGTTCAAGTGTCGTAACCGCTTCGTAGAACTTCTGGGGATCGCTGATCTTCCACCGGGCTGTAGCATCCACCCAGATGAACTGATTCTCCGCGGTGGGAATACGCTGGGCGTCTCCGTCCCAGCTCAGGATTTTCTTCGAGTAGCGAACAACATTATCGATCACCGGCAGCTTGAATTTCAGGCCCGGTTCGGTGTTCGTGGACACGATTTTCCCGAACCGTGTTACTACCGCCTGCTGACCTTGTTCAACTATATAGAACGGTCCCAGTGCAACGAAAATAACAAACAGTACCGCGATGACTACAAGGGTTGTAATTAATTTTTTCATTGTGCACCTCCGGTACTCTGAGGACTCTGATTCTGCAGGGTCTTGAGGGGTATGAAGTTCTCCAGACCTCTGTCGATCAGATCGGTAGCCTCTTCTTCACCGAATATATCTTCGAGGGTTTCGATGTAGAGACGGGTGCGGGTCACTTCCGGACTCTCATCATATTTTTCAAGTACCGAAACGAACCGAGCCACGTCGCCTTCGGAGGTATTCACACGTTCGGCGGCGTATCCCTGGGCTTCCTGAATGAGCTGCTGGGCCTGTCCGCGTGCTTTGGGGATCTGCTGGTTGTACTGTTCTTTCCCTTCGTTGATCAGGCGGTTCATATCCTGTACCGCCTTGTTGACATCCTCGAAGGCGTCCTGCACTTCGCCCTTGGGCGGCACGATGTTTCTCAGTTTGACCGTGGTTACCAGAACTCCCATATCGTAGGAGTTGAAGGTTGCCTGCATCTTTTCCTGGCCCTGCTGCTCGATGCTGCTCCGTTCGGAACCGATAACGTCCAGAATCGCCCGGTCGCCGACCAGCTGATTGATGACTGACTGACTGATGTCTCTGAGAGTCTGCTGGCGGTATTCGACGTTGAACAGCCATTTGACAGGATCATTGATCCGGTACTGAATAATCCACTCGACATCGACGATATTGAGATCGCCGGTGAGCATTATTGATTCTTCGGGGAAATCACCACCGGAGTAGGTGGTGTTTATGCCGGCACTCTGGGTGCGGAACCCGAATTCCATCTTCTGTATCTGCTGGGTAGGTACATTGTAGTTCTTCTCGATCCCGAGGGGCATCTTGAATTGAAGCCCGGGACCGACGATACGATTTACCTTCCCGAATAAAAGCACCACAGCCTGCTCGGTCTGATCAACAACGAAAAAGCTCGTCATGACAACGGCAATCAACGCAACGATGATCACCAGTGTCACCAAATATTTCGGCTTGATCGAAAATTGAGGACGCCGTGGTGAAATGTCTCTTTCGGACATAACTGCTCCTTTCTTTGTATAGTACTCTTGAATTTAGGGTACCTAGACCAGCATCTGTAGTCAAGTTTATTCGTTTGAGGGGCTTCATTTTATTGACTGTTTACAAAATTGTGATAAAATATATTAAAAAATTGGAAGCACCATTTCAGGAGATTCAACGTGGAGAGACATGGGTTTAAGGGAAAACTCACGGAAGAAGACCGTGCCATTCTCAAGAATACTGCTATTATTGCCACCGGTATAGCCCGGCAGTTCGGCGAATACTGTGAGGTCGTGGTGCATTCTCTGGAGGATATCGAGAAGTCCATCGTTGCGATCGAAAACGGGCAGGTCACTGGACGTTCCATCGGAGGACCGATGACCGATTTTGCACTCAGTATCCTGGAAAAGTGCGATCAGGATTCAGGTGATGTCTTTGGTCCCTATTACACCAGGTCTGAAGGGGGACATTCACTCAAATCGACGACGACCCTCATCAAGAACACCGGCGGCAGGCCGATCGGTTTTCTCTGCATGAATTTCGACACGTCAGCGCCCTTCGGCGCACTGATGGAGAGCCTTCTGCCGGCGCTTTCGGGGAACCAGACCGTATCGGAGCATTTCCCGCTTACCGCGAAGGACCTGGTGGATGCCTCATACTCTGAGATCATTGAGGAGATGAACCGAATGACCGGCATATCTCCCACCCAGAAGAACAAGATGGTTGTCGAGGAGCTCTACAAGCGGGGTATTTTTCACATCAAGAACGGCATAGATATCGTCGCCGACAAGCTCGGAATTTCCCGGTACACCATTTACAACTACATCAGGGAGGTCAAAACCTCCCTCGGTGAGAATGATATTGATAAACTTTACTCGTAAATCAGGAGGAAGCAATGGAACGTAAAGTAATTCACACGGACAAGGCGCCGGCTGCAGTCGGTCCTTATTCACAGGCGGTCGTCTGGGGAGACACGGTGTACGTGTCAGGGCAGATACCGCTTGACCCGGCCCGGGGGAAGATCGTAGCAGAATCCATCGAAGACCAGACCCGGCAGTCGATGGAAAATCTCAAGGTTATCCTCGAGGAGGCGGGAACTTCGCTGGACAAATTATTGAAAGTGACGATTTTCCTGCAGGATATGGGGAATTTCGCCAAGGTTAACGAAGTGTACGGAAGCTATTTTACCGGAAATTACCCGGCACGTTGTGCCTATGAAGTGGCAAAACTACCCCTTGGTGCGGATATCGAAATAGACGGTATCGCGGCACTGTAATGCAAGAACTACTACATGTAATGGAGGAAAGAGAATGAAATCAATGAAGGAACTTGGTGTTCCCGTACCGGTCCACAAATCCTACGTAATCCGGCCCCTGAAGGATGTCACCCTCGAACAGCGCGAACGGGCGCTCCGGGAGACTGAATACAACATGTTTTCATTTCCCGCGGACCTGCTGCTGGTCGATTATCTGTCGGACAGCGGTTCCACCGCGATGAGCGATCTGCAATGGGCGGCTCTTATGCACGGAGATGAATCCTACGGACGCAACAAAGGCTACTACGTGCTCCTCGACACCATCCGCGATACCTTCGAGCGCGGCGACAAGCCCCGCGAGGCTATTCAGCTGATCATGTCGGGTGAAAAAGATGTCGAAAAGCTCATGGACCAGTTATACCTCACCAAAGACGAGGGCGGATTCGTCAACGGCGGACCGAACCAGCTATCTCGGCCGAACGCATTCATCACTCCCCAGGGAAGGGCGGCGGAGCACCTCCTCTTTTCCACTTTGCGGGAAGTACTCGACGAGATGAATGGACCCGGCAAGCCCTATTGGATTCCCAACAACGGTCATTTCGACACAACCGGCGCCAACATCGCCGACAATGGTATTGAACCAGTCAACCTCTTCAAGGGGAACGTACTGGGTGAATTCCCGTGGGAGAAGATGGACAGTGAGAATCCCTTCAAGGGAGATATGGACACCGAACGGCTCGAAGCCTTTCTCAAGGAGAAAGGGCGGGAAAATGTTCCCGTCATCTACCTGACGATCACCAACAACACCGTTGCCGGTCAGCCGGTGAGCATGAAGAACATAAAAGCGGTACACGATATCGCCAAGAAGTACGAAGTTCCCCTCTTCTTCGATGCCTGCCGTTTTGCAGAAAATGCGGCTTTCATCAAGCAGTTCGAGAAGGGATTCGAAAAGCGCTCAGTCCGCAGTATCGTGCAGGAGATGTTCTCCTATGCCGACGGATTCAGCGTCAGCCTCAAGAAGGACGGTCTGTCCAACATCGGCGGCGGTCTCTTCATCCGGGACAAGGGCGATTTCGTGAAGCGCTTCTCCACCAAAGACCAGGATGTTGGCGTACGGCTCAAAGAGAAGCAGATCATCTGGTTCGGCAACGATTCCTACGGCGCTCTGAGCGGACGCGATATCATGGCACTGGCAGTGGGACTCCACGAAGTCGTGGATGAGTCCTATCTGTTCGGCCGCATCGGACAGACCCGGCAGCTGGCCAGGGAACTGGCAAAGAACGGCGTACCGGTCGTACTGCCCGCCGGCGGTCACGCTATCTACATCGACATGAACCGGTTTTTCGAAGGAATCGACATGAAGATCGACGACTTCGGCGGAGTCGGATTCACCATCGAGCTGGTACGAAACTACGGTATCCGTGCCTGTGAGCTCGGTCCCTTTGCCTTCGAGTGGGACCAGAAGAATGAAGAGCAGCGCAAGGGCATTCTGAACCTGGTGCGATTCGCCATTCCGAGAAACGCATACAGCAGGGAACACATCGATTACACCGTTGCAGCAGTAACCGAACTCTACAGGAACCGGGAGAACATCCCCAAGGTACGTATTACCAGAGGGGCTGAGCTGAGTCTGCGGCACTTTCAGACAGGGCTCAAACCTGAATACAAATAAATAAAAAAAAACAGAGCGGCCGGCCGCCTCAGACAGGTCGGCCGCCATCTGTCTCAGACAGCAAAGCGGCCGGCGGGGAAATTGACTTCCACGCCGGCTTTTTGTATTGACAGTTCCGGGTGAACAGGTTTGGATGAGGAAGATGAATAAGAAGACCGGAGAGCCTATGCAGGATAGACCAAACCGACCCGGCGGAGCCGGCGCCACTCATGCGGATTTTTTCAATATAGAGAACCTGAAGCCGCCGGAAAAACCGCCGCAGCGTTCCTTCATTCCCTTCGAAGCGGGGGATGAAGAAGGCGGAGAGGAGTCCTTACTCACCTGCGCAGACGGCCGTACATGGAAACTCTCACTGGGTCCGTACTGCGAAGGGGTGTGGAGAATTCGGCTGGCAGGCGCCATGCCTGCGGATGACGGGACATCGCAGGGTTCCCGTCACATTCCGTCATCCTGGGCGGTGCTGCCGCCGGACGACATAGATGCCGGGATGCCGGCTTATGAAGGAGCCGCGCCGATTCTGGACGGTACGGAGGTGAGGAGCGGGAACTGCTTCATCGGGGACTGGAAATACAGCGAGAGCGCCCTTCGCTTTTCTATGAGAATACGGACCGGGAGCCGCCGGGCTTCCGGAAATATGAGAGTCTTCGGTCTCGGTGAAAAAATGGGGCTCCTGGAACGTTCCGGCAGGGTATGGGAAATGTGGAACACCGATGAGCCGGTACAGACACCGACACAGGACCCTCTGTACGTATCGATTCCGTTCGTCCTCTGCAGGATGGACATGCAGTGGTTCGGCCTCTTCGTCGACAATCCGGCCCGGCAGTACTGGGATACCCGTGACTGTGAACGGGGGAAGATAACTGTGGATGCGGAGGACGGTTATCTTGACATCTACCTGGTCAGGGGGGACGGTCCGCGGGAGATCGTCCGGAGGTATACCGCTCTGACGGGATTGCCCCCTCTGCCGCCGTTGTGGAGTCTCGGTTACCACCAGAGCCGCTACAGCTACATGAATCAACAGGAAGTCGTCGATACCGCGGCCCAGTTCCGCGCCAATGATCTGCCGGCCGATGTCATCCATCTGGACATCGACTACATGGATGGATACAGGGTTTTTACCTGGGATCCCGAGAGGTTCCCCGAACCTGAGACCATGTGCCGGGAGCTCCACGCCATGGGGTTCAGAGTCGTGACGATCGTCGATCCCGGCGTCAAGTGCGATCGGGACTATTCCGTGTACAGTGAAGGTGAAAAAAAGGGCTTTTTCTGCCTCCTGCCGGACGGGACCGTCTACAGGGGTTCGGTCTGGCCGGGCACGGCGTCTTTTCCCGATTTTTCCAGAAAGGATGTACGGACCTGGTGGGCGGAGCAGCACGTTGAGCTCTTCAGTGCGGGGGTAGCCGGCATATGGAACGATATGAACGAGCCGGCCGATTTCACCGGCAATCCCGTCTACCGGCCTGATTTCACCGTTCCCGACGAACTGCAGGTGCAGAATGAAGGGGAGCCGGGAGACTTCCGGCGCTTTCACAACCTCTACGGAAGCGCCATGAACGCCGCCGCGCGGGAGGCCTTCGAGATCCATCGGCCGGAGGAACGGGGTTTTATTATCTCCAGGGCCGGATATGCGGGGGTACAGCGTTTCGCCGGGATTTGGACCGGCGATAATACGAGCTGGTGGGAGCACCTGGCGGCTGAAATACCTATGATTCTGAACCTCGGTATTTCGGGAATTGCCCTGACCGGAGCTGATGTCGGCGGCTTTCAGGAGGATGCCTCAGCCCAGCTCTACGCGCGCTGGTTTGCCTTCGGTGCTTTCACGCCTTATTTCCGGAACCATACGGAGAAAGGGACCGCGGCCCACGAACCCTGGACCTTCGGTGCGCAGACCCTGGAGATCGCACGGCACTACCTGCGGCTGCGCTACGCACTGCTTCCGTATCTCTACACTGCATTCTACCAGGCGTCGTCCGCCGGGGAGCCGGTGGTCAAGCCGCTCTTATTTGAGTGGCCGGATGATCAACGGCTGGAGACTATGGATAACCAGTATCTCTTCGGTGATGCTTTCATGGTCGCCCCGGTGGTCCGTCCCAATAAAATCCGTCGTGACGTGTATCTTCCGGAAGGCAGGTGGTACGGCTTCTGGGATGATACCGTGGAAGAGGGTGAGACTGATCTCCTGGCACCTGCGCCGATCACCCGTCTGCCGCTGTGGGTCAGGGGAGGGTCGATTATTCCCCATGAAGAGCCCCGTCTGCACACCGATGAGGCGAGGAGCAGCGTACTTCTGGTCGATATATATCCGGACAGTACCGGCGCGGCGGAGGGCCTCTTATACGCGGATGACGAGGAGGGCTGGGAATACCGGAGCGGTGTATACTGCCTGCTGCGGTTCTCATACAGCATGAACACACTCACCATCGAAATGAAGCACCGGGGATTTCATCCGCAGTGGGACACCCTGGAAGTACATCTCCACAGAGGATCGCACAGGCGGCCGGAGGACGGCAGCTCCCGTTCGGGGTCCACAGCTGATCCCCTGAGACTCGATTCCGACCATATGGAGCTGCCGCGGCCCTTTGCCGGAGGCGGAGCAGGAGTAAGCACGTTCTCGTACCCCTTCAAGGCGGGTTCGATGCGGCTCGACTAAGGGTGTAGTTTCCGCGGCAGCCATTCAGTTTCAGCGTTACTTGACATAAGTACGGGCGAAAACCTATAGTCTAAAGTTATGAAAAAGAGACGACTCATCACTTCAGCCCTGCCCTATGTGAACAACATTCCTCATCTGGGCAATCTTATACAGGTCCTTTCTGCGGATGTATTTGCCCGATTCTGCCGCAGCAACGGATACGAAACCCTCTACATCTGCGGTACAGACGAATACGGAACGGCCACCGAGACCAAGGCCCTCGAGGAGGGTGTTTCCCCCAAGGAGCTGTGCGACCGGTATTTTGTGGTACATGATGACATCTACCGCTGGTTCGGTATCAATTTCGATCATTTCGGCCGTACATCACGGCCCAAACAGACCGAGATCGTACAGTACCTTTTCAAGAAGGTGGATGAACACGGTTATATATCCGAGAACACCATCGAGCAGCTCTATTGCGAGAACTGCCAGCGGTACCTTGCGGACCGCTACGTGCGCGGCACCTGTCCCCACTGCGGGTATGAAGATGCCAGGGGCGACCAGTGTGAGAACTGCGGCAAACTGCTCGATCCGACCGATCTCATCGATCCCCGCTGCGGCGTCTGTGACAGCACCCCTGTTGTCCGCGAGACCAGTCATCTCTATATCAACCTGCCTGAACTCCTGCCGAAGCTGCAGGAGTGGATGGACAAGGCATCGGTGGAAGGTTTCTGGGCCAGGAACGCCATCCAGATGACCAAGAGCTGGATCCGCGACGGACTGAAGGAACGGGCTATTACCCGGGACCTCAAGTGGGGTATACCGGTCCCGAAGGAGGGGTACGAGGACAAGGTCTTCTACGTCTGGTTCGACGCCCCCATCGGCTACATCTCGATAACCGCCGATCTGACCGATGAGTGGGAGTCCTGGTGGAAAAATCCCGACCAGGTCGAGTTGTACCAGTTCATCGGCAAGGACAATATTCCCTTTCACACGGTCATCTTCCCCTGCACATTGCTGGCTTCGGGGGACAACTGGACCATGCTCCACCATATGTCGTCCACCGAGTATCTCAACTACGAAAGCGGTAAATTCTCCAAGAGCAAGGGAGTCGGTGTATTCGGCAACGACGCCAAGGACACCGGCATTCCTGCGGATGTCTGGCGTTTCTATATCTTTTACAACCGGCCTGAAAAATCGGACGCCGTCTTCACCTGGGACGACTTTCAGGAGAAGGTCAACGGAGAGCTGATCGGCAACCTTTCCAATCTCGTGAACCGGACCCTGACCTTTGTGGTACGCTTTTTTGATGGAAAAATTCCCGAATTTTCACCTGACCAGGCCTTTGTCGAAGAGGTGAAGCGGCAGGAAGCGGAGATTACCGAAGCTCTCGAGCACGCGGACCTGCGGGACGGCTTCAGACGGATCTTCGCCCTCGCATCCTACGGAAACCGTGAATTCCAGGCCGGCGAACCCTGGAGGACCCGCACATCGGACCCCGCAGCGGCGGAAAAGCTGATCGCTCAGCTGACGTACCTCGTCCGGGACCTGGCAATCATGATCGAACCCTACATTCCCGACACTTCGGACCGTATACTCGGGTTCCTTGGACAGCAGGGCAGCACCTGGGAGAGGCTCGGTCAGTTCAGCGGACTCACAACTGTGAATGCTCCGCAGATTCTCTTCGAAAAGCTCGAGGACAGTCAGATCGGTGAGCTGCGGGAACGTTTTTCCGGGAGTCAGGCCGAACGTCTTCAAAAAGCGAAGGAGAAGGAAGCTATGGACGAAGAAAAAAAGGTAGAAGAAGAGCAAGTGAGTATCGAAGACAAGTTTACCTCCTCGGTGGATCTGCGGATAGCACGGATCACCGAAATCGAACGTCATCCCGAGGCGGATAAGCTGTATATAGAGACCATCGACGCAGGCGATCCCGAGACCCGGACCATCGTTTCCGGACTGGTGCCCTACTACGAGGAGGAAGAGCTCCTGGGGAAAAACATCATCCTCGTCTACAACCTGAAGCCCGCCAAGCTCAGAGGGGTGAAAAGTAACGGTATGCTCCTCGCTGCCGAGAAGGAGGGGGATGAGAACCGTGAGACCGTCGAGGTCCTCTTCGTGGACGACGTCGAACCCGGCGCACGGCTCAGCCTTGAAGGCAGGGACCTCCCTGAGGAACCGCTGAAGAGGCTCAAGATCGATCAGTTCTTCGACATACCGATCACGGTAAAGGACAACACGGTGATGGTCGGCGACGCTGCGCTGACGGTTGCCGGCAGGAAAGTCACTACATCGCAGGTCAAGCAGGGAAAGGTCGGGTAAAACCAGCGCATGCCGCTTCTGACACCGATCACCTTTCAACAGCTGCCGTCCGGTTCCAACCTGCTTCAGTCTCCGTTCTGGGGTCTGTTCAAGTCACGGTTCGGTTGGCGGCCTCACGCATTCCTCGCCGGAGGAATCCCTCTCCTTCTGATGGAGAAGGACCTCCCCGGCGGATACACCCTTCTGTACACACCGCACCCCTTCGACACTGCCGGAGCTGAAATCCGCCTGCGGTGGGATGAGCTGTGCGCAGAGCTGACGGATTTTTTCCAGGGGAGAAGGCTCTGCATACGCTTCGATTTCCCGTGGGAGATCGGGAATGACGATGCCGGGGAGAAACTGGCGGAGTGGGACCTGCACGGTCTTAAGAGGGCGGTGATGGATGTCCAGCCTCCGAGTACGGTGGTGATACCCCTGGAGGGCACGGCGGATGATCAGCTCGGTGCTATGAAGAGCAAGACCCGCTACAACATCCGGCTCTCCGCCCGCAAGGGAGTGACGACGCAGCTGGAGGACCCCTGTTTTGTCGATACATGGTACGATCTCTATTGCGAGACCGCGGAGAGAGACCGTATCTCCATACACTCGAAGGATTACTACCGGCAGCTGTTCACGACGGCGCAAGACATGCGGTCGGGCCTCTTGCCGGGCCCTGGTTCGGGCTCAGATTCGATTCCGGGTTCGGAGTCGGTCCCGGCTCAAGGACCAGATACCGCCCCTCCGGCACTGCGAATCATTTCCGCCCGTCATGAAGGCGAACTGCTGGCCGCGGTGATTATCTCGATGTACGGGGGCCGGGCGACCTACATGTACGGGGCATCATCCAATCAGAAGCGCAACCTGATGGCCTCCTACGCTGTACAGTGGGCGGCCATACAGATGGCCAGGGACGAAGGCTGCACATCCTACGACCTGTTCGGCATCCCCCCTGCGGATGATCCCGAACATCCGATGCACGGGCTCTACCGCTTCAAGACGGGATTCGGCGGGCACATCCTTCACCGGGCCGGCGCCTGGGACCTCCCTCTCAATCGCGCGGTGTATGCACTTTACCGGCAGGTCGAACATGCCCGTTACTACTACTTCAAGAAACTGAAAAAGAGATAGGCGGAAATCTTCTATACGCTGACGAAGGAAGGCCGGCGGGAATCGCGGGTGTTCGATATACCGGCTTCGCTCTCAAGCCGGATCATCCCAGCCCGGACACGATCTCCTTGAACTGCCGTCCCCGGTCGAATTCATTGAGGAACATCCCGAATGAGGTACTCCCGGGGGAAAAGAGGACCGTGTCTCCGGCTGCGGCGGCGGCAGCAGCCGATTCCACGGCATCCTGCAGGCTGTCGAAGGGGCCGCTGAAAGGTATCCTTTCCCGCCGGAGGATTTCGATCATCCGGTCGGTGGCGCTGCCGGCAAGCAGATGGATGCCGGCGGGTTCACCTGCTATTTCCGTGAAGGCGTCGAAGCTCAGCTTCTTGTCGGTTCCGCCGGTGATCAGGTGTATCCGTCCTTCCAGGCTGCGCACCGCCGCCGCGGTGGCTTCGGGAATCGTTGCGGCGCTGTCGTTGTACCAGCGGACTCCGGCAACCGTCCGCACCAGTTCGAGCCGGTGTTCGATGCCGGAGAATTTTCCCGCTGTCTCTCTGATGAGAGCCGGATCGATGCCGATGAGACGGGCCATCATACCGGCTGCCAGGAGATTGAGACGGTTGTGGATCCCCGGCAGACTGGTCTCCGCCGGCACTATTTCATCGTCGTATCCGGACGTGCGTATGTACCCGTTCTTCCCGCGGAAAAAAGCCCCCTCGAGCTTTGCCGGAAGCTCATGAGCGCTGAAGTACAGCAGTCGGCCGCCGGTTTTAGCCGACAGCGAGTCCCGGTACGCATCGTCGTATGGGCAGATACTGAAGGCGGAGGGGCCCTGTCCGGCGAAGATCCTCTTTTTATCTTCGATATATTCATCCATGCTGGAGTAGGCGTTCTGGTGGTCGGCCATAATATTGGTGATGAGGGCAATGTGCGGGGTCAGCAGGGAGATGGGTTCGATGTCGGCCAGCTGCCACGAGGAGAGTTCCAGAACGACCGGGCTCGGCGAAGCTTTGGAACACTCCCCGGCGAAGGAGAGGGGGGAGATGGTGATGTTTCCGCCCAACAGAGCGTCAGGATAGGCGGGTTTAACGATCGCGTGAAGCGCGGAGACGGTGGTGGACTTTCCCTTGCTGCCGGTAACCGCGAGGACCGGCCTCCGGTTCAGGCGCAGAAAGAGGGTGAGATCGGTTTCGACACGCCGGGCCGCTTTGAGGTACGGCGAGTTCCGCCGGACCGCGGGATTCTTGATAACAATGTCTGCCCCGCTGAAGTCTTCCATCTCGTGACGGCCCAGTACATAACGGATCGGCAGATCCCGGAGCTGTTCCATGCTCGGCCGAAGGGTCTTCTCGTCCCGGAGGTCCGTGACCGTGAGTTCGGCGCCCTGACCGGCCAGGAACCGTGCGGTGGCGATACCTCCGCCGTGCAGGCCGAGGCCCATGACGGTTATCTTCATTCCCGAGAGGCTGTTAGTTTCAGAATTCAACCTGGAACTCCTTCATGTCCTGACTGTTCAGATAGACGTTCACCTTGAGAGGATCCCAGATTTCATCCCATCGGGGGGGAACCTTTTTCTTCAAATCGATGAAGAGCGGAAGGCTCTCGGAGAAGTCATCGTGTGAAAGTACCTTCTGGATGCTGTCGAAATACGGATTGAGAAAGGCTCGGGCCTGGTAGAGTATCTTCAGGTGGCGTTTGCGGCCTTCGGGAGAGAAGTCCAGGACTGAATGGCAGATAGTCTGATATTTGCAGGTGAACGGGTAGTAGGGGTAACTGCGCTTGTTGCGAGTCATGAAGAGCTTGGAAAAAAATTTGGTCAATTCCCGGTCGATCCAGATACCCTGTACGAAGTATCCCTTGCCGCTTTCACCAACCCAGGTGTCCGCAAGGTGCTGTTCGATGAAGAAGGAGTGGACCTGCCGGTTCTCCTCGCCAATGGACGCGAGGGGTATGATGTCGTTCTCCAGGAAGAGACTGGAGGTGGAAAAAGTGTGGGTGGCGTCGTTCCCTCCTTTCTCCAATATGGTGCCGAAGTGGGTCCGGAAGTTGAGGTCGACCCGCAGGAGGTAGAGGAACAGCTGTCCATTTATCCGGTAGAGATGGAAAAAGCCGGGCCTCAGTATATCCACGGGATCGAAAAAGTAGGTCAGCTCCTTGAATACATCAGGTACCATCCTGGTGATTGGAGTGAGGAGCTGCAGGAGACTGTTTCGATAGGCGGGCTCGGGTTTGAGCTGGTCGATATCGTGGTGTACCGGCAGATGCGGTACGGTGATGGTCTCCGGGAGCTTGATGAAAAACTCTTCGTTGTAGTTGAAATGAAGCGAGCTCTTAATTGCCGTTGAAGGATTGGCGGGATTCAGAATATTGTTGATTTCTTCATCGGTAGAGTAGAGCCGGATTTCATTTCTCTTCTTTTTCATCTATTTCAATATAGAACGAAGACCTGCAGGTTTCAATAACCCCTTGACGAGGAAGAAGAAAAAGATGCATAATCGCAAAACGCGGGACTTCCGCGTAAAAATGCACTATCCAGTGGTAAACTGATAAATAAATTATAGAAGGAGCGTTGCTGTGCCCTGCGGTAGAAAGAAAAAACGGCATAAAATCGCCACCCACAAGCGCAAAAAGAAACTGAGGAAGAACAGACACAAGAAGAAGTAATCATGAACCACAGTTTTGGGATTCTGCGAGGAAAGTTCGGCATGTTCTCTCTTATATGCCTTCTCACACTCCTTGCGCCTGTACCTTCGGCGAGTGCAGATTCCCTGTGGGATTCAGATTTCGAGGGATATATTGTCGACGGGAGCGGCGTCGAGATCGGCGCTGCTCTCGTCGTGCGTATCACCCCTTCAACCGAACTCACCTTGACATCAGCGTATATTGACTCGAGCGAAGGCCGGTTGAGCTTCAGCGGAGGCGGCGGGAGTGGTCTCCTGGATTTCCTGCCCCAGGCCTCATCTGCAACAAACCGTGAAGTCGAGCAGGAAAGTTCCTACGAACTCGACACTAGTCTCGGTGCGCTTATCTCGGACCGGGATGAGAATGGGCTGTACTATCTCGAAGGTGAACGGAGCCTGTCCATCAACGGCAGCAAAGAAACCCTGCGGGTGAGCGGGTGGTTTTCACCCCGACAGGTCCAGTCCGACGGTTCCATCCAATTCCGCATGCTCCACAGATCCGTTCTGGAGTACACCAGCCCCGGACTCGATCAGGCCGGGGTTCTGAATCCGGAGGACCTGCAGAAAGTGGAAACTCCGCCGTCCCGGCCGGAGACCGCTCAGGAGGGTCCTGAGGGTCCCGAAAGCCCGGAAAGTCCCGAAGGCTCCTCGGTCCCGGCGGATGGCGAAACGTCTGCCGGAACGGCTGAAGAGGCCGCAGACGTGCAGTCCGCCCCCGTTTCTCAGTCCCTTGACGCACCTGCGGAGGGCGCTTCCCGTTACCAGCTCACCGAAGAAAAGCAGAAACAGCTGCTTCTCCGCTTTTTCAACCGCTTCATCACCACGGTCCTCACTGAATAAAATGCATTGTTTTTTCCCCGCAACATTGCTTTTTTAAATTTCTCATATATATTAGAAAGTACGGTATAAGGAAGGTTGTATGAATTCGGAAAGCAAAACCAAGAATCTCCTGGAAAAAATAAAGTCGCCGGAACACCTCAAGCTCATGAAGAAGGAGGATCTTCCCCTCCTGGCGGAGGAGATTCGCAGGCGGATAATCGATGTCGTACTGAAAAACGGAGGACATCTGGCTTCGAACCTGGGGGCCGTGGAGCTGACTCTGGCCCTGCACCGGGTGTTCGAATCACCGGAAGACATGATTTTCTGGGACGTCGGCCACCAGTGCTACACCCACAAGATCATTACCGGCCGGAACGACAGCTTCGATTCTATCCGTCAGAAGGACGGTCTGTCGGGTTTCCCCAAACGGAGTGAAAGTCCTCACGACTTTCTCGAAACGGGGCACGCTGCGACATCAATTTCCGCCGGAATAGGAGCTCTGACCGGCCGGAGGGCGAACGGCGAACGCGGCAAGGTCATCGTGGTGGTGGGCGACGGCGCCCTGACCGGAGGTATGGCATTTGAAGGACTGAATCACGCCGGCCATCTCGGGAAGGACCTGATAATCGTGTACAACGACAACAACATGTCCATCAGCAAGAACGTGGGCGGAATATCCATCAATTCGAACCTCAGCAAGCTGTCCGCATACGTGAGCCGTCTGACAACCACGCGGTTCTACCGTTTTATCCGCGGCAGGCTCGACCGGGGAATTCAGGGGATTCCCATCATGGGCTACAAGCTCTTCGAACTCTTCGTCCGGCTGAAACGTACCGTCAAGGCGGCCCTGCTGAAGGAGACCATCTTCAGCGAATTCGGTTTCGAATACGTGGGTCCCATCGACGGACACTCCATCTCACGTCTCACCGATGTCTTCAACGGGGTCAAAGATCTCGGCAAGCCGGTGGTCGTCCATGTGGTCACGCAGAAGGGGAAGGGCTACGAACAGGCTGAGAACAACCCCTCGCATTACCACGGGGTCTCTCCAATGGTCAACAATGACGGGAAGGTGGAGCGGAAGCCTGCCCTCAGTTTTACCGAATCTTTCTCCCACGCTCTCGTTGAGGAAGCGAAGGACGACCCGAAGATCGTCGCGGTAAGCGCTGCGATGGAAAGCGGGACCGGTTTGAAGTACTTCAGGGACAATTTTCCCACCCGGTTCTACGATGTCGGGATAGCCGAACAGCATGCAGTTACCTTCTCGGCGGGACTGGCGATGGCCGGACTCAAGCCGGTTACGGCGATCTACTCGACATTCATGCAGCGCGCGGTCGACCAGGTTCTGCACGACGTGGCACTGCCAGGTCTGCCGGTGGTATTCGCAATGGACCGGGCCGGTCTGGTACCCGCGGACGGAGAAACGCACCAGGGAGCCTTTGACATACCCCTCTTCAGATCGGTGCCCGGTATCAGTCTGCTGTCTCCAGCCAGCCATCAGGAGATGCGCAGTATGATGCACTGGGCCCTCCAGCAGCCGGGTCCTGTAATGCTGAGGTATCCGAAAGCGGCCTGCCCGGAGGACATCACTGCAATGGAGAAGCCTCTGGAAGCCGGACGAGGTGTCCTGACGGATGCTGATGGGGGCGAATACCTTCTTATCTCCGTTGGAGGATTGTATCAGGAGGCCCGGGAGGCAATCGATCTGCTTGCACGGGACGGTATCTCCGTCGATCTGTACAATCTGAGGTTCGTGAAACCCCTGGATGAGGAGTACCTGCTCGATCTCCTCTCAGGCTATTCGCGGGTGTACATGGTAGAAGACGGAGCGGCAGTCGGAGGCATCGGCGAGCAGATCGCCGGTCTCGTTCACCGCAGCGGTCTGGATGTGAAGTTCGAGTGGGCGGGAATTCCCGATACATTCTTCGCCCAGGCGAATCGCCGGGAACTGCTTCAGATGTGCAGTCTCGATGCTGCTTCCATAGCCGGAAGGCTTCGCAGTATGGCTTCTGAAAGCTTCAGTATCGTCAAGCCCCGCGGCAACATCGTCGCTTCGGGGTAGGACCGGGCATCGGGCCAGGACGGGCATCGGGCCAGGACGGGCATCGGGCCAGGACGGGTATCGGGTCAAGACGGGCATCGGGTCAAGACGGGCATCGGGAACGAAGACGGATTCCGCCGATCGGACAGGCGGCTTAAGACTCCAATTCTTCTATTGATCTGAAAAAACAGCTCCGTGCTCCTGTGTGGCAGGCTGGTCCGGTCTGTTCCACCCGGTAGAGAAGAGTGTCGCTGTCACAGTCCACCAGGATCTCTTTGATAAGCTGAACATGGCCGGATGTGGCCCCTTTCTTCCACAGACTGTTCCTGCTTCGGCTGTGGTAATGGGCGTAGCCGGTACGCAGCGTCATCTCCACTGCTTCACGGTCGGCGAAAGCGACCATGAGGACCTGACCGTTGCCGGCGTCCTGGGTGACCACCGGAATCACCCCCCCCATTTTATTATAATCGAGCAGTTCTGCGAACTTCGGATCCGCGTACATAGTATTCAACCCTCCATCCTGATCTCTTCAGCCGCAAGGGGTTCCCACCGCGCACCCCTCAGCCGCAGGCCGTAGTCTCCGGTCAGCAGGTCCTTCAGCCCCTGATGGAGATTGGCTGAAAGGGGCCTCAGCTCCGGAGGGTAGTCCGGATTCCGCAGTTCAATACCGCTGGTCATCAGGTTCTCCAGAAGAAGTTTGGAAGCCAGGAAACGTTCGTACTTGTTCACCGCAAAAATGAGAGGCTTGTCCAGCATTCCGATCACCTCCCATGTGATCTGTTCGGCCTGCGAATACATGCCGGCATCCTTGTTCTGGTCGGAAAAGCGGATCGGAAGGGTATGGGCGATCGTATCGATATACCGGGAGAAATAACGCAGGTCGAAGATACCGGTGGCACAGTTGAAGAGAATGGGTGTGCCGCTTACTTCCGCCCGTGCGACTTCTTCCCGGGAGATGGCCGGACCGATGTCAGCGGAACTGAGCCGGTCCTTCTGGCTTCGTACCAGAATACCGCCTTTCACGTCAACGGCGGTCTTGTAGGAAAACTCGAAGGCCCCCTGTGCCCCGCTCAGGGCCGTAATCGCCAGGGCCTGAAGGTTGATGGTATTTCCGAGGTTATCGATGTTGCCCAGGTATGCGAAACGCTTGCCCCCGGCATAGAGGCGGCGGTAGATATCCGCAAGCACGGCGAAGTTCTGACCGTGACCCCCCGGCAGAGGGAGTAGGCGGTCCTCCTTCGCCCATGCTCTGGTGAAGAGCCGTTTCGGCACTCCCTCGCTGCTGTGCGTGTACGCCGCGATCAGCGGCTGCCGTGCAGTCAGCGGGGAAAGGATCGCCGGGTGGTCCTCCGGCTTCAGGTCTTCCAGAAGAGTACTCCGCCGGTACTCCTCCAGTGCTGCGGCGACATCGGAATCGGTGTATTCGCTGGTCATCTGGAATACAGGAAGCATACCGAGTTCCCCGTTTATGCCGCGATACTCTCCGAACCGCCGTCTGTAATGCATCGAATGGATGAGCAGAGAACGGAGCTTCAGCTCGAGGAATGAGGGGCCGGGGGTACCGTCGGGGTGGATGAAGGCCGGAGATGTTCCTTTCGGCCTGCCCTGTGACAGGTCCGCTGCGGAGCTGAAGGACTCCCGGGTTATTTCATAGAGTTCCTCCGAGAAAGCACGGTTCTTCTTCTCGTCGACGTAGCTGCTTGCCGATCCGCCGTTGAGTACGCCGTACGCCAGAAGGGGAAGAAGCCGGAGCCCGAGTTCACGCAGTTCATTGCCGCTGTAATGAATGTATCCGTCTTTTACCGTTCCGATGCCGGAAGTATCTTCAGAAGGCAGGAAGTCCAAGAGGCGATGCCGCGCCAGTTCCGCCGCAACCGAATAGGACGCATCGCCGGACAGGTCGACTATCTGCTCTCCGTCGATCTGCGGTATGGACTTGACTCTGATCGGCTCCAGTCCGTCGAATTCACCCCGGTTGAACCTGTCCAGTATTTCGAGTGTGAGAGTGCGGTCGATCTTTCGGCGCCCGAACTCCGCTTCGATCGCGGGAGAGAGTGTATTATCAGGCAATTGAATTCCTCCGCCGTGAATTTATAGAGAGTTGTCGAGCAGGAATTTGTACTCTTCGGAGCTCACCTGTTCATTCTGGTCATCGTTGTGGACGATCTCGAACAGTACGGAGCGTATTTCCGAGATCTCCTGTTCCTGCCGGCTGACCGTTTTTTTATACTCTTCAAAATGGGCGGAAAGGTCAAGGTGGGCGGCGCTCGTACCGTTCACGATACTCTGCAGCAGGGTGCAGAAGAGCCGTTTCGTCTTGTTGAGGAAGCGCAGGTTCTGGGGCCGTTCGTGAAGAAACTGGTTCGCCGTCAGGGCACGGTAGAACTGGGACAGGAGCTTGTCCAGGAACATCAGCTCATGATGCACCTTTTCTTCGAAATAGGTTCCATCCAGATGGAGCTTCAGGTTGCGCATCAGCATCCGGATGGACTCATTCAGATAATAGATATCGTCATCGTAGTGAACCCATTGTCCCATATCCACTAGATCGGTCAAAAACGGCTTCACTTGACAATGATTTTTGCCTGTGGTAGCTTTCTATCACCTCTTTATTCGCCGGTACGGCGAATCAAATAGTCCGCAAGGAGGAGACATGCGAACGTATGAACTCACAATAATCCTCGGTACCGAGGAGGATGAAACTTCTGCCGGCAAAGAACAGGTAGAAGCGCTCTTGCAGAAGAGCGAAGCCGCCATCACAAAAAAAGATGACCTTGGAACCCGTGATCTTGCCTACGATATCAGGAAGCGCAGCAAAGGCCACTATTACTACTACGAATTCCAGGCAGATGCACAGAATGTATTCAAACTCGAAGAGGAACTGAGACTCACCAACCAGCTGCTGAAGCACCTTCTCATCCGAAAAGAAGAATAGAGAAGGAGATACACTATGGCCAACGACATTAACTCGGTGGTTCTCGTTGGACGGTTGACCCGCGATGCTGAACTCAAATATACGGCCAGCGGAACAGCGGTCTGTAAATTTTCGATCGCCGTGAACCGCTCCCGCAAGACGGGGGACACATGGGGCGAGGAAGCACATTTCTTCGATATCGTCCTGTGGGGCCGCCAGGGAGAGGCGATTCATCAGTACCTGGGCAAAGGGAAGCAGGTTGCCGTACAGGGAGAGCTCCGGCAGAGCCGCTGGGAGCAGAACGGCCAGAACAGAAGCAAGGTAGAGGTCCATGCCCTGAATGTGCAGTTGCTCGGAGGTACACCGACCGGAGGAGGTCCGGCACCGAACCGCGGCAATGCAGAGTCAAATTACAGCAACTCATCGGGATACAACCAGAACAATTTCAACGGCGGACCCGAAGAGTTCGAAGACGATATTCCATTTTAAACGACTACAAGGATTGAAGGAGATATAAATGGCTGACGAAAGCGTA
>Ga0272444_10001072_pt1 | contig 27062 bp, 17 predicted proteins | sample SSMForm13_FD_201033 | JGI IMG/M metagenome (GOLD analysis project Ga0272444, IMG submission 201033) | Marine sediment archaeal communities from Little Sippewissett salt marsh, Falmouth, MA, United States - SSM-Form-13 | ecosystem: Environmental > Aquatic > Marine > Wetlands > Sediment ...
GCAACGATAGGCTTCTCAGTGCCTGCCAGGCTCGACCGCTGCTGAAAGGAGGGTGTCGAACGGACTAAAAATAAAATTTGCGGTTGACATGCCACATAGAAGGGTGGGCTTTATCCCACCTGTTAATATTTTTGGCATTCCGATCAGGAGAAGATCGATGCCTCAATATGAAAGATCATTCCAGCCTGGGGGAACTTTCTTCTTCACGGTCGTGACCAACTTTCGCAAACCCCTATTCAAATCACCCGCCGCTCGACGCCTACTCGGCGACGTGTTGCGCAGCGTGAAGGTCGTTAAGCCCTTTGAGAATATTGCGATGGTTCTTTTGCCCGATCATCTTCATTGCCTATGGCAGTTGCCGGAAAACGACTCGGACTATTCGATGCGCTGGAAGATGATCAAAGGGCGCTTCACGAAAGCATGGTTGGCCGGTGGTGGAAAGGAAACTGGTAGAAGCCATGTACGCATCCGGCGGGCTGAACGCGGCGTTTGGCAGCGAAGGTTTTGGGAACATACCGTTCGCGACGAAGAGGAATTAGGCAGAATACTCGATTATATTCATTACAACCCAGTGAAGCACGGGCATGTTCGTTGTCCTCATGATTGGCCTTTCTCATCGTTTGTAGAGTGCGTCCAGAAGGGTTGGTATCAAGAGGATTGGGCATGTTGCTGTGACCGTCAGGCCGAAGTTCCAACCTGGTGCGTTGACATGAAAGAAATTGCGGGCGAGTAAAGAATAACAGGTGGATTGAAATCCACCCTACAAATCTTAGACGCAGAAGACGGTAGGGTGGGCTTTATCCCACCTGTTGATTCTTTCTCATCTGCGCGCTGTGTTTGAAAAGACAACAGGTGGACCCGAATCCACCCTACAAATCTGCCCCGCTCAATTCCCCCCCCCGCCGAGGGATTGCGGCAGGCCTTTGACTTCGCCCGAGACGCGAACGAGGTCGCCCGCGCTGATCGTCCCGTTGGTGGGATCGTAGAATCGATCCAGCCCGCCGGTGTAGTCCAATCCAACAAGCGCCCACTCGCCGCCGCTATCGATCTGGTCCGGACCGAAGGATTTCATCACACAGGCGTCCGCGGGCAACCGGTCAGGCGCCGCGGCGCGCACGGCCCATCCCCAATGAAATTCCATCGCGGCGTAATACAGGTAGCCGGGCCGCACGTAAGGCGGCACCACGCTCTTCGCATTGAAAGGATCGACAAATCCCATCGTTGAGCGAACATAATCAATCGGCGTGCTCAACTGCGCCAGATTCGTAATCGGCCAGCTGGAGGGCGGAATGGAAAGCCCGGTTTGCGTCGCGGCATAGAAATGATCGGGCGGGAACGAATTGTTGTCCACGTAATAAATCTCCAACGCGCCCGCAAGGGTTCGATGATCGCTCTTCACCCGAGCCACTTTGGCGCGCACCTGCGCCTGCAGAAAATTCGGGATCGCGATCGCCGCAAGAATTCCGATAATCGCCACAACAATGAGTAATTCAATCAGGGTGAACCCTTTTCTGCTTGGGTTGATCATTCTCGATTCTCCTTCAGCTGGTTTTGGTTTTCTTTGTTTCTACTGGACTTGAATTTGTGAGAAAAGATCGGGATGCATTTATTCCTGATTTATTAGTCCACATCTGTTGCCATGGTCTCTTGATGGTACATTTATGGTATAATCACTTGTAAACCTAGAGGATTTAAATGAGTATGTCAATACGAAAGTGTTGACAGGGTACCCATTTCGGCATAGTATGGCTAAGATTACCGGAAATTTCGAGGAAAATTCTTCCGTTTTTTCTACCAATAATAGACCAGAGGCTCTGAATGCCGCTGGTTTGGAGGAAATAGGATGCGAGATTTGCCCTCAATACGAAAGATAGCCTTTCTCTGCGGTCTGGCCTGGCTCGGCCTCGGGACCCTTATCGCCCCGGCCGAACCGGTTCCCGGCGTCAACGTTTCCCCGTTTGGCGCGCAGACCGTTTGGCCGAACGATCCCAATCTCACCACGATTTTGAATCGAATGCAGGAGGCGGGCATCCAATGGGCGCGCTTTGACCTCTGCTGGTGGGGACTGTGCGAAAGCACGCCGGGAGAGTACAACTTCACGCCCAGCTATTCGGGATCGACCTGGGACACGGACGGGGCGATCCAGATGCTGCACGACCGGGGCATAGAACCCTTCCCCATCCTTTGCTATGGCAATCCGCTCTACGACAACGGGCAAGGCCCCTTCTCGGAAGCGGGACGACAGGCGTATGGCAACTTCTGCCACGCCGCCGCTGAGCGATACAAGAACTCGGTCACTTATTGGGAAATCTGGAACGAACCCAACCTCGAGTTCTTTTGGGGTCGAGCGCCGAACGCAGTCGACTACGCCCAGTTGGCACAGGTAGCCGCCGGGCGAATCCGCGAGGGCAATCCCCAGGCGATTGTTGCCGGTGGCGTCACGTCGGGAATCGACCTGGGCTTCCTGCAAACCGCGTTCGACAACGGCCTTCTCGACGCGGTGGACGCGATCACGATCCATCCCTACCGGATTGCCGCGCCCGAATCGATCGCGGGCGAGGTCTCGACCATCCGCTCGATGATCGCCGCGCGCACCTCGCGGTCCATCGCCGTGTGGACCGGCGAGTGGGGATACAACACCTACTGGAGCGAGGTGTCGGAAAAGGGGCAGGCCAAGTGCCTTTCGCGCATGATGACCGGCAACCTGGCGATGGGTATCGATCTTTCGATCTGGTTCTCAACTCACGCCTTTGTGGAGATCTCCGGCTCGGACCATGACGCCGAGTGGGGATTGCTCGATTATGACTTCACGCCGCGGCCCAGCTTCTACGCCATGCGAACGCTGAACCAGCGCCTGCCCGCCCCGGTTCATTCCGTCGCCGATCCTCTGGGCGTCACGCTCTCCCCTTCCTTGAGCAATCAGCGCATTGAAGTCTTCGAGCGAGGCATGCCCGAGCAGCTGACCGTGGCGATCTGGCTGGCTCGATGGCCGTTGTCCGATTCGTTTGCGGGAGAAACCACCACGGTCCGCCTCCAGGTTCCGGAAGGGACAACCGCCGCGGCGTACGATGGATTGGATGGGGACGCGATTCAACTGACCGAGCAGCGGCAGGGCGACCGGCTCGAGCTGAGAAACTTCCGCGTGATGGATTACCCGGTGTTCGTAGAGGTCGCTTTGCCGGCTCCAAGCACCACACAAGCGAACTGGCACCTGAAGTAAGTGTACAAGGTGTAGGCCATCTGTTAGATGGACTACACCCTGGCGGCCGATGGAGTCCACCTCAAAGGTGGCCTCCATCTCCATTCACGAAAATCAATCCATCTGGTTTTTCCCACCCGACGGATCTCTATAGTATCTCTCGAAAGTCTTGTCCGTTTTCCTCTCCTCCCCTTCGTAAGGGGGAGAGAGGTCGATCGCCGCCTTTCGTGCTTCATTTGGACAATTATTTCGAGAACCGCTCTAACCCAAATTCAATCTTGTTAATCTTGTCAATCCTGTCAAAAAAAATTGAGCTCCAAAACTAAACCACGCGAACGGGGCGACTCTCGGGCAGATTCCCGCTGTCGGAGAACCATCCCTCCGCGCCCTCGACCAGATCGATCCGGAAGGAATAAACGCCGGGATCGGCGGGAACCGGCACTTGAAACTTGATTTCCACCAACTGGCCGGGAGCGACGGTCTTGGGCAAAGCAATCCTCGCCGGAGACGTTCGCCGGTCGGCGGAAGCGAGCTCGACAGCCACCTCGACTGCGCGCGGCCCCTCCACTTCCCAGGTGTTCCAGCCGATGTTTCGCAGCCAGAGCGTTCCCTCGATCGTACCGCCCGCCGACGCCTGCTTTGGTATCCTGTCGAAGACGAACGCCGCGCGTCTGCTGTTCTCCCCGCCGAGATGCTGCCGCAGAAGATAAAAGAACTCGCCCGGCCCGAGATCCACCATTTCCATCTCGGGATACCGGCGGCGCACTTCCCGATTGACGCGATGGTAGTACTGTGGATCGCGAAGCACGCTTCGCACCGTGATGAACCGGCACCGGCCCGGTTGTCCATGCCCGCGAATTTCTTTGGCCGACTCCTCAATGTCTTCCGGCAGGCCAATGGTCATCATCGGGATCACGGGCATACTGCCTTCAAGATGCGGCTCGATGGGATGAAACTCGTCGTGCTCGATCAGGCCGTCGGCGGCAAAGGACTGATACAGACGCCGCGACTCGGGCGTGCACGCGGGAGCGCGACCGGTGATGACAAAGCCAACGTGCCTGAGATCGAGCATGCGAAACCAGCGCGCGTTGGTGTCGATCCAGAGATCGAGGTTTTCCGGCCGCCCGGAAGGCTCGCGCGGCGCAAACAGTTGTGTGGGATTGATATAGCCCGCGCCGCTGTCTCCCGACCAGAGAAAATCCCACGGCGTGCGGGTTCGAAGATACTCGTCGAACGTCGGCATGCCCCGCTCCATCAGGTTGGGATTCCACGACCACGGCAGTTTCACCTGCCCCCGGCGAAAGTGCGTCCAGAAGGCGGGAATTTGCGTCACCACCCAGGCGGCGGCGTCGTAATCGCCAACGTAATGAATCAAGAAGTTTCGAGGCGTCGGCCGGCCGTCCTCCGTCATCCAGCCCTGGCGAACGCAGTCTTCCCGCAGCGGCGGCGGCGCCTGGTTGATCCGCTCGGGCCTCGGCATGTGCGCATAGACCGAGGCGTTGGCCAGGCCGCTCAAGTGCAGCGCGTCGGCATCAAGAAAGGCATCGAACGCCGAGAGAATCCGCACCGTTTCCCATTCAGTCTGCACGCCGTGCCACTTGCCGCCCGCGCCGGGATAATCGGTGTACTTGAACGCCCACGGCGTGAAGCCGCCGCAGTGAATCATGCGCCCCGGGGCGAGCCGCGACGACGCGGCGGTCAGCAATCGCATCAGTGTCTCATAGTCCGTTCCGAGCGGTTGGCCCGGATCGTCGACGGGGACTTCCTCCGGCCACACATTCAGATCCCAGAAGAAACCCCGGTGCATGATGAAGAAATCGTGATTGGTAAGCGTGTGATTGAAGTAATCCAATCCCGGCTCCGGGTCCTTCGTCCAGTAGGCATCGATGTAATAACCCATCCGCTCGGGATTGCACTTTCCCGATTCGATGTATTGCGCGATGGCCCAGCGGTAAGCGTCGTTCTTGGCGCTGCCCGAAGAAGGCTCGCCCGTGTCGGGAATGGTTCCCGAGCCGGTGAACAGGTCGACCAGGGAACGCTTAACCGGCAACCGCGACCCGCCGGTCACCAAGCGTTGGTAGAGCGATCCCGGCTCGTCTCGAAGCGGAATGGGCAGGAGGTTTTCCACCCCGGCGATCGTTGAAGCGACGTTGCTCGTCGCCGGCACGTTCGGGTCCCAGAGCACCACGCCGTCAAAGGCGTCTGAAAACCGCTCAAGCAATGAATCGAGGTCCTCGACTGTTTCCACTTTTGCCCGTTCGAGATAGCGCTCGGGTTGCTTCAGCCGATCGAGCCAGAAATCGTCATTCGGCATCCACCGCAGGAACAGTCTCGGCTTCTCGCGATTGGCCAGTCCTTGAAGCGCGCTAACCAAATGAGCTTGCTCGAAGGCTTCCGCCGGAGGCAATTGTCGCGTGGGATTGAGATCGTAAACGATTAGCGTTTCCGTTTCGAGCTGCGGCAGGGGCGAGTAAACCACCACGGTCGGCTCGGACCACTCGCTCCAGATTTCGTTAAATCCGCGCACCCGAACGCGCGCGAAAACCACCCGCCCCGCTGCTTGCTCGGGAAGCTGGTGATGACTGCTCGATGTTTCAACAACGGAGGAGTCCCAGACCAGAGTCGAGAATGCCAGGTCCTTCGTCAGTTGAATCTGGTATCCTTGATGGGTCGGTCCCTGCCACCAGAGCACCGGCCGCGATTCGAGCACGCGCCCCTGCGGCAGAAGAATCCGCGGGCGCTGTTGGGTAACCGATTCCATCCTGCCGATTTCGATGCGTTGTATTTCAACTGTTCCCGTGTTCTCAATCTGAAGGCTTAGACAGATCTCCGTGGTCAGAGGCGAAGTCGTCGCTTGAAGAATGAGCGGGGTGAACTGCGAAGTTAGAGAGAATGTCTCCCGATGCCTCCGACCGGTTGAGGACACCCCTTCATATTCGCACAGGCAAAGCGTTAGTGCGGCATCGCCCGAGAGCTTTCGCGCCCAGACTCGAACGAACAATCGAGCGCCGGGTGGAACCATCGCACGCAGGTCGTCCGAAGCTTGATCCAGAACGATTTGCCCGGCGACGTTCCGTCGCGTTATCCGCAGGACCGGCCCCTCATCGCTGCGCTCGAGTTCGAACCCGCCTTCCGCGCCGCCCGTGGTGACCAGACGCCAACCGTTCAGCGTTCGAACGTCCGATTCGGAATACTCCCCTGCGGGCCACTGCTCGAAGGATTCCTCAACATAAAGATTTGTCATTCTGCAAACTCCCGCTCGACAGCCTTCGCCGGCTCAAAATCGTCCCCGGCGGATGCCTTTCCGCCCGCTTCTCTGAGGGAAGAAAAGCCCGATGCCCGGATTGCGGGAGTCTAGCAAATCGGCCGCGCTAAAAACAGGGGGAATCTTGAAAGAACGGAGTAGAAATTCAGATTGCCTGCCTATCTACACTAATAGCCAGTCAGTCAAAACATGCGGGCAGAACGCTTCACGAAAGTTTTATCCTTATTTACTCCTTCCCCTGCCCCATGCCGAGTTTTATTGTTCCGCATCCAGCTTCCAGGCCTCTTGGAGCAGGAACAGGTCCTGGTGATCCACATGGCCGTCTTCATTGATATCCGCCGGATGCGGCGTCGAGGTCACTCCCGGCTCGGAGGTCGCGGTGGCTGTCGGCGTCGGCGTCTCCGTTTCCTGGGCAGGCTCGGTCGGCGTCGCCGTCGCGTAAGGGCCATACCAAAGCGCCTCGGGGACCTCCAGATCCCCCACCGGGCTGAACATCACGTCATCCACCCCACCCGCGCCGTGAGGAGTATTAGTGGAGGTGATCTCAATGCGCTTAATGCCGGGTTGGCCGTCGCCGACTTCATGGGAAATATACTGATAATCTTCCGTCGTCTCGATAGAGGTAATCAAACCTCCCGACTCGTTATAAAAATTGGTGATTGCATTTGACGTCGAGAAATTGAGATAACCCCGGCGGAGCACACCGGCGCGCTTAACCGGTTCGTCGAATTGAATCTCATAAATCACGCGACCATCAAGGCCCGACGGCGGAGCGGACAACATCCCGAGAATCTGATTGTTCGAAGGACCCCCAACCACGCCCACACCGATGCCGGTCAAAGTCGATCCATTCGGATGAACGGTCGAGCGGAAACGCACGCCCACCGAGGCAAATTGATCCATTAAATAGGTTCCCGGAGAAAAGAGGTCCGGTTGCTCACCGTTGAGCGCAGAGCCGTCCGGCTGAACACTGAAATCGATGATCGCATCGCCCGACTGAAAAATCTCCATCCCCGGTCGCGGGGTCGCTGTGGGTGTTGAGGTGGGCGGAATCGGCGTCGACGTGCTTGTTGGCGTTAATGTAGGCGTGCTCGTCTCGGTCGGTGTTGGAGTCTGCGTGGGAGTATTCGTCGGCAGTGGCGTCCCTTCGGTCGGCGTTGCCGTTGGTTCCCCGGTAGCGCTATAGACCATCTCGGCGAGCCCGATTCGATGGTTGGCGCCACTATACCCGTAATACCACATCCGGATCACGTCCCCTTCGAGCAATACGGAGCAGGGATTGGCTTGAGCGGTGTCGAAACTGGCCGATCCCTGGTAGCTGGGAGAGATCGCGCCGCCGACCGCGGTCCAGCTCAAACCATCCTCTGAGGTGGCATAACAGCCGGTGTTCCCCAGGGGTGTAATTCCGGTATACCACATCGTGTAAGTATCATCAGGCATTCTTAACACAACCGGTCGGAGGCTGCCCGCGTCGTCCATTTGCCCCAGACCGCCCGGAGCGAGCGCCAAGCCTTGCCGGGTGAAAGTCGATCCATCCGGGGAGGTGGCATAGAAGATATGGTATTTCGTTTCGACTGTGCCATAACCGCAATACCACATCTTGTATTGTCCCTCATCATAGAGGACGTTTCCGCACAACACGTGACTGGTGGTGAAGGGACCCTCATCGCCCGGGGTTAGAAGCGGATTATTGGGATCTCGCGCCCACGTTTTTCCATCGTCTGAGGTGGCTTGCCCAATTCGCCACATCGAGCCATCGTACCCATGGTAATAGAGATGATACACCGTGCCGACTTTGAGAATGGAACTGGGAATCACATGGGTTTGATCCCAGGAGCCTCCCGCACCCAGATTCAGCACCGGATTGCCCGCATATTTTGTCCAGATGTAACCGTCGGGAGAGGTGGCCAGGCCGGTGCGAACCGACGTCCCATCGTGCATGGCGTAATACATCTTATAGTCTTCCGCCCCCGACAGCTTTCCCGATCCAGGATCATGGACCACATTGGGATTGTACGCATGGGTCTGATCGAGCGAACCCGCGCCGCCAATATCCAGGATCGGATTGCCGGCATATCGGCTCAAAGTTTCGGGATATGGCGTGGTGACTTCGCCGCCGGACAGCGGGATGACTTCGATATTGTCCACCCAGATCGTCCCCGGGCCCTGGCAGACCAACGAGATACGGAAGTCATTTCCCGGGCCGGTATTGTAGGTTCTCGCGAACTGAGTCCATTCGTAAGTTCCCTTTTGAATAAATAATCGATCACCCCAGTTGTCGTCCATATCCAGGATCAAAAAGAAGCTGGCGGCTTCCGCATCGGTGGCCTTGGCCCAAAAGCGCACCAGGTAGTCCGTGTTCGGCGCTTTGGGGGGATCTTGAAAACTGGAGATTTTGTAGTAGGAAGTACCCACTGGAAAATCGCTCATAATCTTGAGCGCTTTATTTCCCGCATATCGAATATTCGTGTCGATCAAGGCGGTCACCGGGCGCCCAAAGTCGGGCGTCCACAGCTGGCCTTCGTAGAACCAATAGGCGCCGTCTTCCTCGAAGCCGGAATTCTGAAGCGGATTGCCGCTCAACCGTCCCCATCCATAGGGTGTGGCAGTGGCCTCGTTGGAGGGATCGGTTTCGAGGCTTCCCAGGAGCGCATACACTTTAAAATGCCAGGTGACTCCCGTGGAGAGCCCTCCGATAACGTAAGCCGGTTGAGTGGGATCGGGCACCTGAGCCAGAGTGAGACTGATCGGCGAGGTTCCCTGGACCGCTTCGGTCCCGGTATAGTTCCCCGGCGCGGGACCATAGTAAATCCGGTAGCCGGTCAAGCCCCCGTCGGTATTCTGCGTCCAGTTCAAGTAGACCGCTCCATTGCCCGTCGTGGCGGTCAAAGTCAAGGCGTACCCGGGAGAAACCCATGTAAGAACGAGAATCGAGAATAGAATAAGGAAGAATGTGCTGAGCTTAATCATCTGGAATCCCCTTTCGGTGGCTACTCCAAAAATGATGGACTCAGGCTAGATGAGGATCGCGCTATCTGGTCCTTACTTTAACAAAATCGAGAAGGGAGTGTCAAGATTTGAGATCGCAAGATCTCCTTGGCATTCATCCAGAGAGGCAAAGGGGAAACGACTCTTGCGCCATCGATGGCGTTCCGGTCACTTCAAATACTGCTCGTACCACTCCTGATTGGCCTGACGCATCCGGGGCGTGACTTCGTGGTCCGCCTTAGGATCGGTCACCAGCCGCGTGGGAACGTCCTTCGCAATGCGGTTGACCGCCACAATGCCGTTGACCGGCGGGCAGACGCGATCCTGAAGCCCGACACAAACGACCGTGGGACAGCGAATCCAAGGGGCGAGGTTCGACACGTCGATCATCCCCAGCGTTCGCTGCACCGCCCGGCCCGTCGCAGGATCTTTCATCCGCGTGCCGAACGCCTGGCCGGAACCGTTCGTGGCCAGGCGAACGAAATCGGGAAAGTTGCTGATGTAGGGCACATTCGCCGCCGCGCAGGCAACGCGATCGTCGAGCGCCGCCATCGCCAGCGAGAACGCCCCGCCCTGGCTGCCGCCCTCGACACCGATCTTCGCTTGATTCACTTCCGGGCGACTGGCGAGGAAATCCAGCCCTCGCCGGCAATCCATATACGCCGCGCGATAGTAATACTCCTTCGGTTTGTCGATGTTCCACACATGGTGCGCCACCGGCGTGGTGAAGTACTCTTTGCTTGGGCCGTGACTGCGGGGATTCAGCGAGAGCGTGATGTAGCCTTCTGCCGTCCGATCCAAGGGCGGCTCCTCGGCGCCCCAGCCCGGCATGATTTGAATCGCGGGATACTGTTTCGCCGCTTTGCTCTTCGCTTCGAGGTTCACATCGAGGGGAACATAATACCAGCAAACGATCGGCACTCCGCCGTACGAGTTGAGCTTCACACGATAGAGCTTTCCGGTCGCCGTGGTTTTTTCCGGCACCGGCGTGATTTCCGGTTCCATCGCTGTAGCGGCCAGCTGCCGCTTGGCTTCTTCCCAATACGCCTCGAATCCCTCGGGGCGCTTTAGCGCTTCCGAGCCGGCATAGTCCAGCACCCCCCGGCTCGGCCGATAAAACGCACGCCACTCCGCCAGCGCCGATGCTCCTTCCGGACTCATCCGGTCCACCCGCACACCGAGAACGTCCTCGCGGCCCCGGTCGGGAAGAACAAATCGCAATGTTTCATCCGAACGAATCTCCTTCGTCGCCAACAAGACCTCCGCCCCGCAGTCCTCCAGGGCATAGGCCTCGATGCGAATCGTCTGCTCCTTCTCGTCGGAATTTGGCTCCAGCAGCAAGCGGGGCGAACCGCCCTCCACAGCGGGATTGAAACTCAACTTCATGATCGAAAACACCTCCGCCCGACTCGACGCTGCAAAGACAACAGCGACAAACAATAAGATGAGCGCATGAACACGCTTATGACCGACTCTGCCGGTTTTCATCGATTCGTCCTCCAACCCGCCCGGCTCTTTTGTCCGGTAAACACAGACCTTTACTTGCTCAGATATCGGGGGTCGGCGTCCAGGCCGTAGATCCCCCGGCCTTCATCGATTGGAATGATCATCGCGCCCACGGCCTTCTTGTAAAACTCGACCGGCCCGGCGTCACCGATGATAGCGTAGACGTACCCCAACTCCTGCAATCCCTGCAAACAAGCCAGGAAGAGCGCCTTGCCGATTCCGCGCCCGCGATAGGTTTTGTTCACACCGGTCGGACCGAAAAAGTTTCGCCGGGTGCACTCATAAGCGCCAAAGCCAATGATCTTTTCGCCGTCCAGCGCAATAAAGCAGGTGATCGGTTTCGAAGTAAAAGCCACCAGCGCCTCATCCGCCCATCCCCGGCTGAAATGGCGGACAATAAATTCCTCCAGCGTCGAGCGATCCCACGGATTCGGCCGGCGAATCGTAATCCCTTCTTCATGGAGCTGTTGAATCAAAGGCGTTGCATCGGGCAGTCGCACTAAAGAACACAGCATATCGGGCATGTCGATCTTGCCTCCTCGAACGGCATTGCGACCCATACTTTTGGCCGACAAGACGAAGGGGGATCTTACGCCGCCAAAAGGATTCGTGCAATCAGATTATCGGTGGAAGGGAAAGTTCAGCGAACGAGAAAAGGAGGATGGGCCGTCGGCTATACCTCTTTGGCCTTTTTCATGGCCTGTTGGAGGTGATCCAGACCTTCCTGCCGGGTCGGGCAAACATCGAACACCTTGTGCATATTGGAAACCCGAAACACATTGGCGACGATTGCGTCCATATTGACCAAAACAATCGGGACTTTTTTTCTGAACTTAATGGCCAGTCCGGTGATCTTCCCCAGCCCGATGCTGTCAATCAGTTCCAGCCGGCCGAAGTCGACCATGATGCCGTGAATCTCGGGCGTCATGGATTTTTCTGCCACTTTCGGCAGACTCATATCTTCCCGAAACGTGTCCACCCCCACCGGAGTCAGGCATAGCACCTTTCCCTGTTCGAGTTCCAAGACCTCAGTCTCAACGGGCATCGCCCCACCTTTCGAGTCGAACCCTTTCAACGCCTGATAACGATAAGAGTTCCTTTTTGGGTAATTCTAGAGCCTTCGGGGTGTTCGTGCAACCGGATTGTTCAATTCGTACAAAGGAATCTTTCCGCAGCCGCCCTGGAATCCAAGAACGATGGCCTGATTGATGCCGCCTTGACATAACGCCGAAGAGTGTTGAATGATTAGGATGAACTTATCGAAAGGAAGCGTATTCGTGAGTCACTCCCTGACTTTTCTCTTCGCCCTGATCTCTTTGGTCCTCGGCCTGGGCAGTGCCTCGAAGGCAGCGGACAGCCCCCCGGCGCGGACACCATCCGCGACGCCGGAATTCGTCATCCCCCGGCTGGTGGGTTCCGGTCCGATTCCCCCGCGCGAAGTCCTAAGCCTGAAGGAACTGCGTCAATACCGGGCGGCCCTGGCGCCCCGGCTGATTGCTGATCACATGGATTTCCCGCTGATGGTGCGGCCCTCGGATCCCGTGGTTCAGGACATGCTGAGCGCTCCGGAGTGCGCTCGTTTTGGCCAGGATTTCCGCATCCAGTTGTATTCCGCCTGGTGCGGCCGCGCGAGCTGGCCCGTTCTTGACCTGCTGAAGCAGGAGTTGAAGCGGCAGGGATTGGACCAGAGTCGATCTGAGGGGCGCATCGAGCTGGACTTGTGTACGTTTCTGGTCAATGTCGAGGCACTGTGCGAATTGATCGATTTGTGTTCGGCCGCCCCCGAAGAAGCCCGAGAAATCCTCAAGCAGAGGATTCGCGAACTGGAGAAAGCGGCCGTTCTGCTGCTGCAATTCAAGGAAGCCACTCTGAACGGCCTGGACAGCCTCGAAACCATCGACCGGGCGGCGCTTTCGCCTGAAGTCCGCTCGGGACCCGGGGCCTTTGAGCGGCTGGTCGCAGCGTCCGAAGGAATGCGAGAGGAGGACACCCGGGCGCTTCTCGATATCCGCGACACACAAGACTTCTCCCGGCTGAGCTTGGAGCGAACCGCCGAGCTGCTGGGCAAAAAGGCGACCCTCGAGCAGGCTCGCCGGCGTTTGGCGGAGATGTCCCCCTCCGAGGCTATTACGATGGCGGCTTACTTCGCCCGAAGTCGCTTCCAATCCTACGCCAACCCGGAACAACAGATGCAGACCCTGTCGCTGGAGGACCGCTCGGACTCGCTGGACGCTTGGCTACAAGTCGGCGACTGCCGCCATTTCGCCGGGCTCGCCGTGCATTTTCTGAACCATGTCGTTAAACCGGTCAATCCGCAGCTCGAACACTGGTATTTCGGAGTCCAATCCACCCACATTCGAACCTATCACCATGCGTACGTCAAAGCGGTTTGTGTTTCGCCCAAGAGCGAGAGGCTCCGGCTTTTCTTCTTCGACCCCACAGTATTGGCCAACCAGCCCTTGCGCCGGCTCACGCCGCGCAAGGTGCAACGTCTGATTGAGGCCACCTCGCGAAACGATCACTACTTCACCCTCAAGCAGTATGCTGAAGATCTCGTCGCTGCGCCTCTCGATGCCGACGTTACTTTCGATCCGCAAGAATTCCCACTCGATAACGGAAGAGGAGTGGTAGATCTTGCCCCCTTGATTAGAGAAAGGCCTTAAGCGGTAATAATGCGCTAAATGATGATAAATATTGCAAAAATGAGCCGAACATGGTTTTCTCGTTGGAAGGCCGACGCTAATCTACCTTAACCCTTGTTTGAATCGATTCAAATGAAGAGTTGACTTGAGAAGGAATCCATAGTAATTCTCTTTGCCTATACTCCAGAAGAAGGCAAGCCGACTGAGCCAAGCCTGGCCAGGCTTTCGGTAACATCGATCGGACCACAAGGGAAATCTTCAAGATCGCGGATTTATCCCCTGACTTCTCTGGACTTCTAAATTCAGCAGGCAAAAGGAGAGTAAGGGCATATGGCATCAATCGAAGCGGTACTGCTGGGCGCCGGGCAACGGGGCCGAGATAATGTGGGAAGATTTGCCGAGGACCATCCCGAGGAGCTGAAATTCGTCGCGGTTGCCGATCCCGTTGAAGGGCGTCGAAAACAATTCGCCCAGCGCCACAATATTCCGGAAGATCGATGTTTTGCCTCTTACGACGATCTCCTGGAACTTCCCCAGATGACCCCAGTGTGTTTTAACGCGACTATGGATTTGGAGCATCGCGACTCGGCGCTTAAGGCGCTGGCGCGCGGCTATCATCTGTTTCTGGAGAAACCGATGGCGACCGATCCCCTCAGTTGCCTGGAAATCCAGGCCGCTGCCCGCAAAGCCGGGCGGATGGTGCAGATCTGTCACCCGCTTCGGTACACCACGTTCTATCAAGCGATCAAACGCCTGCTGGAAGAAGGAAGGATCGGGAAAATCCTTTCCTTGTCCATGTACGAGAACATCGGCTATTGGCATTACGCGCACAGCTACGTTCGAGGGAATTGGGCCAACAGCGGCCGGAGCGGCCCCCTGATCCTTACCAAGTGCTGCCATGATATGGATATCGCCACGTGGATGGCGGATCAGAAGGTCCAGTCCGTTTCATCGTTTGGAACCCTGACACACTTTCGCCGGGAGAGTGCTCCAGAGGGAGCGCCCGAGCGCTGCACGGACGGGTGCCCCGCCGAGGCCACGTGTCCCTTCTACGCCCCGGCCTTTTATCTACGCGGGGGCAACCTCTGGCCCGTCAGCGTGATTTCGCTGGATCCCAGCCCGGAGGCTCGCCTCCAGGCCTTGAAAGAAGGCCCGTATGGGCGTTGCGTTTTCCACTCGGACAATGACGTGCCCGATCATCAGGTGGTCAACGTGCAGCTCACCGGGGGCATCACGCTGGATTTCGCCGTCCGGGCTCACACCTACTATTGTTTCCGCACCATTCGCATTCTGGGCACCGAGGGCGAGCTCAACGGTCACATGGAAAAAGGCAAGATTTCCATCGACCGTTTTCAGCAAGGTCTTGGCGAGGAACATCCTGCAGAGCACATTCTGCCGAGGCAAATCGAAGGCGGCCACGGCGGCGGCGACCCGGGCGTGATCCGCAATTTCCTGCGCTGCTACCGAGAGAACGATTTCGACGGCATTGAGCACTCGCTCCAGATCGCCGTGGAAGGACACCTTTTGTCCTTTGCCGCCGAAGAGGCCCGGCGCTCGGGCGCGGTCGTCGACATGGACGAATTCAAAAATCGCGTTAAACAGGCAAAGGATGAGCATCAGCCGGCGTAGATCTCGACTTGGGAATGGGTTCACGCAAAGCCCCACGGCATGGTGGTGGGCGCCCGCGCTTTTTCTGTGTTTGGTCACGCTGTTTTCCGGGGGTTGCAAGGACACATCGGACGAATCCGAGTTTAAAGAGATCACGCTGTTTACGATGCAGCTGCGTCCCACTTTCGACGAATACTTTTTCGAACGATTCGCCGAATTTGAGCGAACGCACCCCGGCGTCAAGATTCGCTGGATGGATCAGCCCTATCAGAATTACGAAACAAAACTGATCACCACCTTCATCGCCGAAAGCGCTCCCGACGTCATCAATCTGCCAAACGAATCGGTCCCCACGTTCGCTCGGGCCCAATTCATCACCGAGCTCGAGCCGTTGCTTCCCCAAGAGGTCTTCGACTCCTACGTGCCCCTCATCATTCAAGAAGGCTGCAAGTACCAGGGAAAGATCTATTCCCTGCCCTGGTACGTCTCCACGCCGGTGACAATGTGCAATCGGAAGGTCTTCGAAGAGGCGGGGATCGATTTTACCGGTCCGCCCCAATACAACGAGGAACTGCCGGAAATCTGCCGACAGATTCAGGAGAACACAGACAAATTCGGCTTTTTTCAGACCTATGCGGAAGCCGGTTCTCTCGCCACGATGATTGTCCAGGTTCGTGTTCCCTTGCTGGATGAATCACGCACCCGGGCGATTTTCAATCAACCCCGGGCGGTCAAGGCCGTTGAGTTCTGGACCGATCTCTACCGGCAGGGCCTGGTGCCGAGTGAATGCCTGACGTCCAAGCACCGGCGTCCGATCGAGCTGTACAAAAGCGGCCGGTTGGCGATCCTTCATATTGCCCCGCAATTCCTGCGACAAGTGAAGGCCGACGCGCCGGACGTGTATCGCAACACCGTGGTCGGCCCACAGATTCACTGGCGGGACCATGCGGTATACAAGATTGAAATGCACACAATAGCCGTCTCGCGCCAGTCGAAACATCCGAATCTGGCCGCCGAGTTGGCCGCGTTTTTGACCAACGCGGAAAGCCAAATGAAATTCTGCAAGCTGACCACAATCCTGCCTTCGGTCAGCGCCGCGCTGAAAGATCCGTTTTTCAGCGAACCGGACGATACGCCCGAAGGACAGGCGAGAGCCTTTTCGGCTCACCAAGTCGCCAATGGCATCGTTGTTCTGCCGCCGCCAAAAGCCTCAAAAGTCTATGTTATTTTCAATGAAATCACGACGCAAATCTGCCTGGGCAAACTTTCCGCTTCGGAGGGTCTGCAACTCGCGGAGGAACGGGTGAATGAAATTCTCCTCAAGTAGGACGCGTCAGATCGCTCTGGCCTATTTGTTTTTACTGCCCGCGTTCGTCATCATCGGGCTGTTTCAGGTCTATCCGATGATACAGGCTTTTCTGTTTTCATTCACGGACTTCTCTCCGCTCAATCCGGAAACGTCGTTCATCGGGCTGGCTAATTTCGTCGAGCTGGTTCAGGATCCGGCATTCTGGCTGGCGTTAAAAAACACTCTGCTGTACTTGATCGTTGTCCCCGTCATCATCGTTCTGTCGATTTCCTTGTCCCTGCTGGTGGAGCCAAAGATTCCTTTCATCAATTTCTTCCGGGCCGGTTATTACGTTCCGGTCGTTACAATGATGGTCGTGGTTGCGCTGGTTTGGAAAGAGATTTTTAACACGGACTACGGCGTTCTGAACTACGTGCTCAAGAAGCTGGGGGCGATTGAAGAAGGCATTCCCTGGCTGACACGGGAGCACATCGCGCTGTTTACCATCATGACGGTCACGATCTGGAAAGGGTTGGGGTACTACATGGTGATGTTCATCGTGGGGCTGCGAGCGATTTCTCCCGACATGCTCGAGGCGGCCCTGATCGACGGCGCCAGCCGATGGCAAACGCTTCTGCACGTCAAGATCCCCGCCCTATGGCCGACGATCACCCTGGTTTCCATTCTTTCCTCCATCAGCGCCCTCCAGGTCTTTGAAGAGATTTTTATCATGACCAGCGGGCAGATTGGCACGGCCACGCTGGTGTATGAAATCTATAAAAAGGGATTCTCGATGGCGTACGGCGGTGGCATGGAGATGGGCTACGCGTGCGCCATGGGGGTGGTGTTGTTCGCCCTGGTGTTCGGCTTTAGCTTTTTCACCGTAAGGACCATGGGCCAATATCACACCACGGGAGAGAATTAAGCATGCAATCGGGAGATAAGACTCTGGCAAATCTCGCCCTGGCCGGGAAATACGCGGTTCTGTTGTTGCTGCTCGCGGTTTTCATCGGCCCCTTTCTGTGGATGGTGTCCATCGCCCTGCGAGGCAGCGGCAGTATCTACACTTTTCGCCTGATTCCCGAGAATCCAACGCTGCAGAACTTCGCCGACACGTGGCGAATTTTTGGTTTCGCGCAGGCGTTTTTCAACAGCACGATCGTGGCCTTCGCGGTGGTGTTCCTGAACGTTTTCTTGTGCTCTCTGACCGCCTATCCCTTGGCCCGGCTCAAGTTCCCCGGGTCCGAGATCATTTTCTTTCTCATCTTGAGCACGATGATGATTCCGTTTCAGTTGTACATGATTCCGCTGTTCCTGACGTGCACCAAGATGGGATTGTATGACAGCCTGATTGGCGTGATCCTTCCCGGTTCGGTCGCCGCCTTCGGTATCTTTTTGATCAAACAGCACTATCACACGATCCCCAAGGATTTGGAGGAAGCGGCCCGCATCGACGGCGCCGGCGAGTTCGCCATTTGGTGGCGCATCATGTTCCCGCTGACGAAGCCGGCGGTGGCCGCGTTGGCCATTTTCATCTTTGTCGCCAACTGGAGCAATTTTATTTGGCCCCTGATCATCCTTGATTCGCAGGAAAAGTACACGCTTCCCCTGGCCGTGGCGAAATTGTCCGGCGCGTTCATCGACAAAACGCAGTACATCGCGGCGGGCGCGACCATTGCCGTCGCTCCGGTCATCATCCTGTTTTTCTTCCTGCAGCGATTTTTCATCGGAGGACTGACACTCGGCGCCGTAAAAGGGTGATGGGACCAAACCTTTCGTTCGAAAGACTCAAAACAATGACGTTTGTTCAAAGCTCCGAACTTTCTCTGACCCTGGATTGTGGCCGACTCGCCGTCACGTTGGAGCGCATTCGGCAAGGCATTCAGCTGACTCGGATCGAAGACGAAGGCTTCAACTGGCTGGCCGCCCCGCAGCCTCTCTTTGCCATCACTTTGAAGAATCCAACCAGCAACGAAACGGTTCAGTTGACTTCTTTGGATGATGCGTCGCAAGTCGTTCTGCAAAAAATATCCAACGAGGCGATACTTGAATGGAGCCACGAGAAGCCCTCAAAATTCGCCGGGATTGCCGTTCGAGCCAGGGCTTGCGCGCGGGCGGACGTCGACGCTCTTCACTGGACCGTGGAAACGGCAAACGACAGCGAACAATGGTCCATTTGGAACGTTCAGTTTCCGCTCTTGTGCTTCCGGGAACCCGACGAGAACGCGAGTCTTTTCTTCCCGCGCGGTCCCGGCGAGGTTCAACAGGGACTTTGGCGCAGAGCCTTCGAGTATAAGCACTTTTACCCGGACGGTTGGTGCAGTATGCAGTTTCTCGCTGTTTATGGGTCGCCGCCGGATGAGTCGCATTCTGGAAGAGGCCTCTATATCGGACTGCATGACCCGCACGGCTCGACGAAGGAGTTTACGGCCGTCAGCAATCCCGAGCGGCAATGTCTCGAAATCACCTGCGCGCACCCCGCGCCCAATATGAGCCGCCCGGGAAATGCGTTTTCGGCCGGCGGGGATATCGTGTGGCAACTTTTTCACGGGGATTGGTACGACGCCTCGATGCTCTATCGGCAATGGGCGGAACAGAAAGCCCTTTGGTGGCCCGGGAATCAACCGAAGGCCGTGAAGAAAACACCGAAATGGATGCAGGAATCGCGCGTCTGGATTCGGCTGCGCGGTGACGCGAAGACGTGTGTTCCCGTCGTAAAGGAATTCGCCCGGCGCTTGGGGCTGCCAGTCGGATTCCACTGGTACAATTGGCACCAGATCCCTTACGACAACAATTATCCCCACTTCTTTCCCGCGAAGGAGGGATTCCTGGAGGGGATCCGGGAACTCCAGAGCGAAGGGATCGCGGTCATGCCCTATATCAACGGCCGGCTCTGGGATACACTGGACAAAGGCTCCGAAGATTACCTGTTCAGCCGAGAGGCACTGCCCGCGGTCACGAAAGATGAAAAAGGCGAACCTTACATCGAAATTTACAACAGCAAAAAGGCAGATGGTTCGCCGGTTCGTTTCGCGATTATGTGTCCGGCGACCCGGGTGTGGCAGGAGAAGATTTACTCTTTGGTTCACCGGTTGTTTGACGAATATGGAGTGAATGGCGTCTATATCGACCAGGTGGCCGCCGCGCCGCCGCGTTTGTGCTTCGACTCGGGCCATGGGCACCCGCTGGGCGGAGGCTGCTGGTGGACCGAAGCCTACTGGAAACTGCTGGAGACACTCCAAAGGGCAAAGCCCGAGAACACGATTCTGACAACCGAATGTAACGCCGATCCTTTTGTGGCGCATTTCGACGGATACCTGACCTGGCATTGGCAATACGAAGGCCAAGTGCCTGCGTTTCCGGCGGTCTACGGCGGGACAATTCAAATGTTCGGGCGCAGCTTCCGAGGCGATACGATCAAGACCGCGGCGCTGCGAATGAAAGCCGCACAGCAGCTGGTCTTTGGCGAGCAGATCGGGTGGGTGGAAAGCCCGGACATTCTGAACGAACTTCAGAGCATGGCGTTTCTGCGGCGCATGGGGCTCCTGCGACGTCGCTTTCAGCGCTATTTTGCGGCAGGGCGAATGGGCCGACCGCCGATCCTCGAGGGTTTCCTTCCTCAAGTCCAAGCGGACTGGCAGTGGAACGACGAACCCTGGCCGGTTCGTCTCGATGGCGTCCTGGCGGGAGCCTGGCAATTGCCAGAGGAAAAGCGCGTTGCGGTGTTTCTGGTCAACATCAGCGACGAACGAGTCGCACCCGAGCTGGTCTTTGACGGGCGGCAGTACGGCCTGACAAGCGCCGCCCTTCGAGTGGGGGTCATCGATGCTGAAGGAACCGAAAGCCGGGAAACGCAATGCCCGCCGGTCTTTCGCCAACAAGTCAATTTGCAGGCAGGTCAAGCCGTTGTCCTGGAAATCCATGAAGCAAAGGCTTGATGAATCGAGAAAACGAGACGATCGATGAGAAGGAGCTGAAAATCATGAACCGATGGCTTTTGACAATTTTGACTCTTATTCTTTCTCTCGGGGCCTTTTCCTTTGGAGCCCGAGCGGATGATCTCAAGGTCCAATGCGGCGACATGGAGTTTCAGTACACTCGCGAGCGGGGAGTGCATCTGTCCGTTTCCGGCATCCCCGTCATCAGGGAAAGCAGCCTCTGGGTCATGAAGCCGGCGTGGGTCAGTCGCATTTATGGCGCGCGCGAGAATCCCGGTCTGCTCGACAATGCCACGGTCGAACCTTACCAGGGCGGCAAGAAAATCACGATCCAGCATACCCTGCCCGCCGAATTCCCTTGCCCCTTTCAAGGCAAGCAGACTTTCATTCTGCTGCCCGATAACACCTTCACAACCACTCTCGAATATGAACTGACCAAAGATGAACCGGCCATCGTGGAATGGACCGTCGCAAGGCTCAGCGCGATCCCATTGATCGGCTGCGAATACGTCGCCGGCGACGGAAAAACCACCACCCGAGGGCGAATCCCTGTCAATCCACTCGGAAGCCGGCCTGATGAGGCGATGGTCGCCCGGGATTTCAAAAACGTGAAGATCGATTCGCGCATCGGCCCGATGGAGATGGAGTCCGATTCCGGCTCGGACATGGTTTTCTTCGATTATCGGGCAAACAAATGGGTGAAACACAACGAGCTGGTCTTTTGGCTGGGCTATCTCGACCGGAACATTGTCAAAGGTCGAAAGTACCGCGATTCGGTGACACTGCGATTCTCACCCCGCCTCGCGGAAACAACCGATGCGTCCGCGATCCGCTGCGAAACCATTCCCGCTCAAAAACTCAAGGACGCGCAGGCGCCGAACTGGGACAAGGATTTCATTATCCCCACACCCAAGCAGCTCAAGTACACCGCAGCGCAACTGCCACTTTCCTCGAAAACAAAAATTTATATCGGCGAAAATCCGTCGAAAGAGTTTAAGAACGCCCTTGCTTTCCTACTGGAAGACCTAAGAGGCCTCTATAAAATCGAGCCGAAAGTCATCGCCCAGGAGCCGCGGCGAGGCCGTGCGCCGAAGAACTCCATCCTGCTTGGCGAGCCGTCGCGATTTGCACTCCCCGGCCGGCTGTGTAGCGAAAAAGGTTTGGCTCTTCCTTCTCACGACGACGGCTATTGCCTGCGGGTGACGGACCGGACGGCGGCCGTCGCCGCGAACAACGAAAAGGGATTGTTCTATGGCCTGACCACGCTATTGCAGCTCGTCGGCGGAAACCGCAAGGGCATTTATCTGAAAGGCGCAGAGATTGTCGACTACCCGGCGCTGGATTTTCGGGGCGTCCACTGCCTGTCGGGCAAAGGCGCCGGCGACGAAATCGCCAAGGCGCTTCGCACGCTCATGGCCCGATTCAAGATGAATTCGCTGGTTTGGGAATGCGAGTACATCGTGTGGGATAGCTGCCCGGAGTTGGAACACCCGCAATACGGAATGCAAAAGGAGGACGCGCGCAAGGTCCTCCAGGCGGCGCACGACAATTTCATTGAAATCACGCCGCTGGTACAATCGCTCGGCCATTCGGAATGGATCTTCACCGGCGACCAGAACCTCGACATTGCCGAAGATCCGGAGGCGCCTTACGCTTATTGCCCCACGAATCCGAGAACCTACGAGTTCATCTTCAGTGTATACCAGGAGGCCCTGGACCTGTTTCAACCCCGCGCGTTTCACATCGGGCATGATGAGGTCACCATGCGCGGGCGATTCCCCTATCGCAGTTTGTCGAGTGGAAAATCGACCACCGAACTTGTTCTGGAGGACATCGCCCGACTGCACGACTGGTTTGCCGAGCGCGACGTCCAAATCATGCTGTGGGGGGATATGTTTCTTGCTCCCGGCGAAGCGCCGGACGCCTGCTTCGCCCCCGATCTGGAGGAAGCGCAACTGCGACGTTCCCAGCTGCCCCCGGATGTGATCATCACCGATTGGCATTACGCCCCGGCGGATCCGGAAGAATACAAATCAATCTATCTTTGGACCGACCTCGACTTTTCCACCATCGGCTCCGGATGGTATACGCCCAAAAATATCCGCGCCCTGTCCCAGGCCTGTGTCCGTGCCGGCGCTGAGGGATATCTGCAGACCACCTGGGCGGGATTCAACTTCAAGATCGACAACAACGAAGAAGCCTGGCATCAGTACTGGTCGTACATCCTGGCTGCCGAATACGCATGGAGCGGCTCGAACGTGCCGGTGAGGGATTTGCCGTTCGAGCCCGAAGAAGTCTTCTACGATCTCTGGTCGGAGCGAAAGCCTGTGCTGAAATCCCGGCCGGGCTTCTTTCTTGACCTTCGACCGCTGGCCAATCGCAGTCTGAAGGACAATGCTGAAGGCTCCGGATGGTTGGGCTACGGCCCCGAGTTCGATTTCTCCGCGTTCCCCACAGGGGAAACCATCTTGGCGCAAACGCAATTTCGCGTTCGGGAAAACGCCCGGGGACAAGCAGCCGTGCTCCTGGCCGGAAAAATGAATCCCCAGGGAGAATTCCCCACCCAAGTCACACTCAAGATCAAGCCCCGGCGAGCCGGCGAGCTGCATTTCCTGATGAACACCGCGTTCAAAACCGGCGAGGGAACCGAAGTGGGAGAGATCACAATCGAGTTTGCCGACGGAGTCAAGGACCGTGTGAATCTGATTTACGGCAAAAACATCTTCGCCCTGACCGAAAGGCAAATCGGTAAACACACCCGAAAGGCATGGGACGGAAAAACCGGCAGTGGAGCGCGGATTCGGATTTGGGATCTTCTCTGGAAGAATCCCGAACCAAAGAAAAAGATTGCATCGATTACATTGAAATCCAAGGGAACGGAAGCAGCCCCGATTCTTCTGGCGATTACGGGCGTCGAATAATCGCCCAAGGCGGCCGATCGAACCTCCAAGACTGCGATAAAGAAACCGAGGGGAGGACTGGCTTTTTTAGATATCAAACAAAAGCTTTGAACCGATTCACATTTTACTTGACTCAAACAAACCAATTGGATAACATGCATTATTGAGCCTGGAAGAGGTGGTTTTTCGAGTTGAAGCAGCCGCCAGGTTGACTTTGGTTTGCGGGATCTAAGCGAGTGCTAACTTTAGTGATATGTGATAAGTATTTTTTAAATAGGCTTTCCTTGAATCGAGGTTTTGTTGTCTTTCATACGTTTCCCGCCTCTTCAGACGGGTTGGATCAAGCCATCAATTCCGAGCGAACCAAGTCATGAGATCTATGGGAAAAACAAGGCTAAAAAGGCAGAATGAGTTGAAGCGATTCAACTCAGCAGAAAAACATTCAGAACGAAAGGGGGAGGAGCTCGAACTGAAAACTTTTGGCAACGAGAAACATCTCGGCCGGGCCGCGTGTCCGGGAAACAGCGACGTCTATCCTGCGTCTAAAGAGAATTGAAATAAAGGAGAAAGATGGAAATGAAGCGATTCTTGTTAATTACAGCAGCATTGTGCCTGATGGTTTCTTACGGCACAGCGGATGAGACCTTACTCGTATCCTTTGAGGACATCGATTTTGCCACGACGGTGGACGGCGGCGATGACATCACTCTCGCAACGTCATTGGATCATACTGAGGGAACCTATTCCCTGGATGTAACGTATGACTACGTCGCGGCAGGCGCTTGGTACTATAACGCCTATATTGATAAGGAATTCACCACCCCTGTCGATGTATCCGGGATGGAGTACTTGTCCTATGACTCGAACGTTCCAACCGGCAACAGCGCGTTTTTGCAGATCCTGTTCCTCGTCGACGAGATGGGGTACGTCGCCCGCTTGGTGAACTGGGGCGGATTGGACTCGAGCACCGGCGGCTGGGAAACCCAAACTTTTAACCTGGACCAACTGGAGAAAAACGTGTGGTACGGTCAAGGCCGCGCGATCAACATGAAAAAGATCAGCAAGATCCGAATCTCCATTCAGCGGCAAGCAGCCACATCGTCCACGGGGACGTTCACCTTTTTGCTCGACAACATGAAATTCCTGTCCAATCTGGGCGGCCTTCAGGAAGTCGTGCTGGAGGATTTCGAGTCCTATGCGGATGACTCGGCGCTGAGCACGGCTTGGCCGACTGTATTCCAAAGCCCGACTACGACGCTTGAAACCTCCGCTCCTTACAGCGGCTCGCAGTCGTTGAACTTGAGCGCCGACATCAGCGAAAAGTGGAAAAATTACGCCGTGAAGTACGATTTCAGCTCGCCCCAGGATTTCAGCACGGCGAAGTACTTCAAAGTCGCCGTCCACGGCGACGTCCAATTGGCCACGCTGACGCCGACGGCGCACCTTTACCTGGTGGACGCCGACGGCAACCGCGCGCTGGCCTACATCTGGGACTGGCCGGGCAGCGACGAGTGGACTCAGATCATTCTGCCTTTCGAAACCGGCGGCGTTTTCGGCTTTCTCGACGACTCCTGGACCCTGGAAGGCGATCCCTACACGCCCGGTTACAGTTGCTGGCGCGAGGACCAATGGGACGGCGGCGCTTGGGACGAGGACACTGACCTGTCGCAGATTAGTTCCGTCTACCTCTCGATCGAGACGCAGGTGGGCGACGCAGTCGATTATCCGAGAAGCGTGACGATTGGCTTTGACGACATTTCGGTCGGCTATGCCATGCCGAATCCGCCTCAGCCGTCCGTCAACGCGTACAACGTCAACGTCGTTCCCGCCACGGGCACGACACCGGTGATCGACGGTACGGTCGGAGCCGGCGAGTGGGCCCTGGCGGAGTCGCCCGGCTGCACGGGCTTCGTGCTTCACAACAACAACACCACGGCGGCCTCGGAAGACCCGGTCGTGAAGGCCCTGTTCAATGAAAGATTCCTCTACATTCTCTGGGAAGTTCCCAACGCGGACTTCGCGCTGGCTTTCGACCCGACGGGCCAAACTCGCGATCCCAGCGGCGTATCCTTCTCCGGCGATGACTTCGAAATGTTCATCGCGCCGGGCGGAAACGTCGCCGATGAGTACTACCAGATCGTGCTGTTCCCGGATGAAGCCGAGAGCTACTGCTACGTCTGGGATGCGTATATGGCGGGGGGACCGACCAGTTGGGACGCGGTCGATCAGGCGGCTTTCAGCTACAACTCTTCGACCAACACGCTGACGATCGAGTACCGGGTCCGCTTCGACGCCTTCAACATGGCCGGAGCCGCCGTGACCACGGCGCCTTCCGATGGCGACGAGTGGGGCATGCAGCTGGGAGTGATCAACAACAATCCCGCGGAGGCCGTGAACTGGGAACCGGACGGCACCGCCGGATTCGCCGCCGGCCGCCCCTACGGCACCTGGACGTTCGTCGGCACAGTCACCAGCCCCGAGACGACCGGACTCAGCAGCTGGGATAACTACCGGTAAACGCCTTCACGGATGGGCTTACGCGATTGCTTCAAACGGTCCCAGGGGGCAACTTCCCCTGGGACCTTTTTCGATACAGGCAGCGCGGCATGGAGCGGACCCTTCCGCTCTTGTTCTAAGCCTTGTTTTGCCTTATCTTGGCAGATCTGTTCAAACTGTTTTGAAGCCGGAGAACCGGATATGAAATACGCTACACTGTTAATCATTCCACTCCTATTGCTTGGGGGGGCAACTATGAGCCAAGCCGAACTATCCATCGATCCACAGAAGGACTTCATCGAGTTTCCCGAGGACCTGCAACCGGTTTTCCTTTCGGAACCGAATCAGGCCCGATTCAGCCGCGTCCGGAACGGCTGGACGTGGATCTCTGATATCGAACACGTCATTGAGGAGCACACACACGAAATCTTTCTTGCTGACGCCACGAAACCCTATTATTTGGCCGGAGATCGAATCCCGGCCGGAAAATTCTTTGAACTGTTTCCTTATCACTATTATGACAAGGAGGAAGAACAACGGCTCGGCGGGCGGATCAAGTACAAGCTGATCGTCAAGAACGTCTCTTCCGAGGCCGTCACTGTCGATCTTACCGGCATCGGGACGACGACCGATTGGAACCACTTTCAAACATGGCAGGGCGCCTTGCGCGGCGATGGCGCAAAGTCCTTCTCCCTGGCTCCGGGAGAGATCCGGACGCTTTGGGAAGAGAAGGCGCTCGAAGGGGGACTGCCCTGGAGCGGCATTGTCCTTGGCAAAGCCAGCGGGGACATTTGGGTCTGCGATTACGCTTACCTGGGCGATCAAGATCCCGGCATCGAGGATGCACAGCCCATGCCCGACCTGGCTTGGCCACCCTATCTGCTGGCTTCCTTCACGCGGGGAAGCTGCGATTGGAACACGGCCCGGGTCGATCTCTTCCCCGAACAGCGCGACGCGGAAGGCTCGATTCCACTGTCACTGTTGAAGGAACCGCTTTACTCGGTCGCGATTGCGTACTCCCCCGGCGGACCGATCACCAATCTTTGCAAGTATAAGGCAGTTGAGCCAACGTTCGCCGAAGACCGCCTCGAGGCAAAAGATCCCCTGAGCGGCAAGAGTCACGTCTTCTTCGGCGGCAATTATCCCATCATGTATAAGATGGCCGTTCCGATTGTAAACGACACAACCTCAGCCAAGACCTTCAACGTCTCTCTCTGCTCGAATGACGTTTA
>Ga0272444_10001074_pt1 | contig 27046 bp, 32 predicted proteins | sample SSMForm13_FD_201033 | JGI IMG/M metagenome (GOLD analysis project Ga0272444, IMG submission 201033) | Marine sediment archaeal communities from Little Sippewissett salt marsh, Falmouth, MA, United States - SSM-Form-13 | ecosystem: Environmental > Aquatic > Marine > Wetlands > Sediment ...
TCGTGAAGTGGTTCAGTGACAAAAAAGGGTTTGGATTTATTGAGCAGGAAGACGGTACGGACATTTTTGTCCATTACTCCTCCATTAACATGGAAGGGTTCAAAACCCTGGCTGAAGGAGAACGGGTAACTTTTGACGTGGAACAGAGCGACCGCGGACCGTCAGCAAAAAACGTTCAGAAAGCTTAATTTCTAAAACAATTATGTTATCAAAGGCATCTCATTGAAACAAGATGGGATGCCTTTTTTTGTTTGTTTTGCACGGACGAATCAGAACAAAACGTCATCTTAACTCGTGTCCATCCAGAAATGGTAGATTTTGGTTTCCGGCAAGGCCCGAACGAGTTTTCAACCGCAGGCATAGCGCGCTATTTCGAGGATTGAAACCGAGCGAGAACGCCGCCGGGGGCCGAAAGATGCCGTTTCTGGATGGACACTAACTATTTGTTCTGAAGCCACCTTTCCAGGCGTCGAAGACCTTCTTTTATTGAGACCCGGGGGGTATATCCCAGGTCTTTTCCGGCAGCGCTGATATCGAACCAGTGGGCTTTTGCGAGCTCGTCTGCCAGAAAACGCGTCATTCGGGGCTCTGTGCTGATATTAAAAGTTCTGTATGCAAACTCGAGTATCAATCCGATCAGCCATGCCATCCGGCGGGGCATTGAACGCTTGACAGGAGCGAGACCTGCTGCCTTTAAAATATCGTTAATCATATTCCATAAATAAACAGGGTCTCCCTGGCTGATGAAATAAATATTTCCGGAAAGTGTAGGTTTTTTCCCCAAACCATCCGCAGCCAAAATATGGGCATCCGCAGCATTGTCTATGTAAACCGTGTCTACAAGGTTTTTACCGTTGCCCACTCTTATCAGGTGTTTCGCTCTTGAAATAATCCTGGGGACAAAATGTTTATCCCGTGGTCCCCATATCAAATGAGGCCTCAAAATAATGGTCATTAACCCCTTGCCGGCAGCCTGGATTACGTGCTGTTCGGCAATCGCCTTTGTTTTCGGGTAATGCGCATGATATTTTGCCGGATATGGAACAGATTCGTTAACCCCCTCCATGTCCGTACCGTTAAAGACCACGCTGGGCGAACTGGTATAAATCAGCCTTGAAATATGATGCTTTTTACAACCAGCAATAACGTTTTGGGTGCCGATGACGTTGGTTTTGTAGTAGTCGGAATAATTCCCCCAGATCCCGGCTTTGGCAGCGGTATGAAAAACAAGGTCCACGCCCCTTAATGCTTGTCCAATTGCCGTGTGATCACAGATATCGCCTTGTATCTGTTCAATACCCATGGATGCAAGCTCGGGGTAACGGTCGCGGGAAAAACTTCGGACATGATCCTTTCTTTGCACCAGCCGTTTTACAATGGCTCTGCCCAAAAAACCTCCCCCCCCGGTAACCAGAACTTTTTTAGGAGCGGGTGCTTTTATTGGTTCATGATTTTTCATTAATTTAATAGTATAGGAATTTCATTTTTTGGGACACAGATGAACACAGATAAAAAAGTTTTTTAAATTATAAATAATAATATTATCTGTGTATACCTGCCCGCTTGTGCCTCGCATGGCAGGCGGGTCTGCGAGAATCTGCGTACTATTTAACTTGTTTTTTTTCTGCCCATTTTGCCAGTTTTTCACGGAAAATCTTTGAATTGTGACGGATGTCTACCGGAAAAGACTTGCAAAACAATATGCTGCTAATGTCCTTTGTCAATTCGTTTTGCTGTGCAAGTTCAACAAGTTCTTTTTTAATTTCCTTTTTATTAACCTTATCTTTGCCATGTTCCAGTTCGATGCATATGGTGGGTTTTTGTCGATCCAATGGACCTATCCCTACAAGGGCACTTCGAAACACCAGGGGATGATTGTTGAAAATCGCCTCGCAAGGGATAGTAAAAAGAGTCGTTTTTTCAGTGGTCACGCGATGGCTTTTGCGACCGCAAAACCATATCCTTCCCTTTGAATCCATCCAACCGAGATCACCCATCCGATGCCATACCGTATGACCGTCTTTAATTTTGGCCAGTGCATCTGCTGCGGGTTTTTCAAAATAGTTTCGGGTAACCAGATCTCCTTTAACCGTTATCTCACCAATTTCATTGTCTTCAACCACAAGATCGTTTGACCACTTGTTGATGGGATCGTCGCTGATTTTGATAATGCGTATGTCCAAATCGTTAATGGGACGTCCGATACAGATACCATAGCCCTGTTCACTGAGTTTCCTGGTTTCAGACAGGATTTCATTGCTCGAGATGGATATAACAGGCACCGCTTCAGTGGCGCCGTATGGCGTATGAATCTCGGCATTTTCACACAGCATGGAGGCAAACTGCTCAATAACAGATGGTGATACCGGTGCTCCGGCTGAAATTACCCTTTTCAAAGACGGCAGCTTTATGCGTTTTTGTTTGCCGTATTTACCGACGCGATTTAACAGGGCGGGTGAAGCGAACATGCTGGTAACCCCCTGGTTTACAATAGCCTCGATGATCTTTTTGGGGTTTACCCGGGCAGGTTTTGTGGGGTCCATATCCGGTATCACTGAAGTGATTCCCAACGCCGGCCAAAAAAGGGCAAAAAGCGGAAATGTGGAAAGATCTATTTCATGGGATGAAATGCCCAAGTGGGATTTTATATGACGAAGCTGGGCGTCAAAGTTTCCATGTGTGTATACCGCACCCTTGGCCGGCCCTGTGCTGCCGGTGGTAAAAAGGATAGCGGCCGTCTCATCCCGACCGGTGTTCGCCATTTCATAGGGTGTCCAGAGAACCTGACGCACACGGTTCAGTGTAAAACCTTTCAAAAACCATCGCCGTCCCACGGTTATCCATGTTTTTACCGTATTGAAATATTTTGGATAAAGGGTTGGAAGTATATGAGCGACAGGGATGCCGATAAACGCATGGGGTCGGCCTTCTCTAAAACAGTCCACCATACGGCGTATTCCCATTCCCGGGTCTACGATAACCGGAACTGCTCCGGTTTTGAAAAGTGCAAATATGATAATAAAAAATTCCAGGCCGGGTTTTACCATCAAAATGGTACGGGTCCCGCGGTTGATGCCTGTTTTTTCAAACCCGTGGGCCAAACAGTCGGATTCCCGATCAAGTTGTAGAAAGGTAAGATGAGAATATGCAACCCTTCCATAATTATCCCGGGCTGCCGGATAAACAACCGCCCTTTTATAGGGCTCTATTTTGGCCATCCTTTTAAGATGGGATGCAACGTTTACGGCATTTTTTTTATGATTGGCTGGTATCATTGGTTCGAATCAATTTCAGGTTGAGAATTTTCATATTTTCACCCTTTTCAGGAGCAGTGAGTTTTCGTTTTCGCTTTGCCATGATGGGAACCGCTTTGTCTCTCCTTCTCGCCAGATTTTCGAGATGATTTCACTTCTCGATAATCTTCCAATACCTGATTCCGGGTGCTCCTTTTTGACACTCAGGGCACTTTCTCTCGTGCATGTCAGCCCCATTTGTTCCATAAACATCGCCGCAGTAGGTACATTCAGTCTTGTATGCATATTGCCCATAATCGGTCCCTGGCACTCTACAATGACCGCAACATTGCTGGCCATTAGGATTAAGATAGCCGATTTAGACGCTCTCGCCAGTTCCTTCCTGCCATTCAATATAAATATCGCTTTCGTTCATGCTTATCTATTCTCCCAACGGATGCTTCACGCGCGGCGATTTTTTGCCGTCGCCGTGAAAGCAAATGTTGTGTGCCGGGCATGGCCCGGCTGCTAAATGGTGCTGTCTGAAATTATGACACAAGTGTCGGGCAAAGTCCAGATCCACCCTGACGGAGGGGAAGGATAGCCGAAGGCAAGGTCTGTTGCAGCAATGCAACGACTGAAGGGCTGGAGCAAAGCGTAAGGCGATCCCATCGTGTAGCGGAAGTCAGCAGACTTGAAAAGCGTGGACTGTGCTTTGTCCGTTATGCAGACGACTGTGTCATCTTTGTCGGAAGCAAGCGGGCAGGGGACCGAGTAATGGAAAGTGTCAGCCGTTCTCGATATGCAGTTATTTATAAAATTCAATACCGGAAAGCACAAGATCGCCTCTGGAAAGCATTAAGTTGACATGCTCGCCCAATGCCTTCAATTTATTGTAGATATTAAGTTTTGAATCTTCATCAAATGAGGTAATTACTTCATTAATCATTGAGTTTAAGTCTAAAATTACCTTGTCAAAAACTTTATTTTTTGTCGTCAAATCTAATGCTGTTATTATCGATTTTGAGTCTTTAAGCAATTTTTCCGATTTTTTAATATTTTTCAATTTGAAATATCTTTCAGCGTCGTATATTTTTTGTCTAACAGTTGTAAGTGGAACGTAGTAGTCTTTTATTTCAAGTAGCCTATTTTTAGCCTGGTTTAGCTTTTCTTGTATAGATCCTTCCTTGTTTTTGTTCGCTTCCGAATATGCGTCATCTATTAATGATAATGACCGTTCTATGTTGGTTTTAAAATAGTCAAAATTCGTTTCTTCGAAAATAGGATTCCATTCGTATTTTTCTTGTTGGCAACCAAACAAAATTAACAAAACGAAAACTAATAGATATTTTTTAAACATGTCATTCACCTTTTTTGGATCTGCCATTTCAGTACATTTTTAGTGCATAACCAACAAACCCCGCAGTTAGCGCAGTTTGCCATTTTTAGACGCTTCGCCGGATCATACCTGAAAATATCGCCACCGGTATACCCTATCCAAAAATTAAAAAGACAATTCCTGAGTTTCTCACACCTGACCAATACAACCGCTTAGTTTGCAATTTCAGTGAACAGCCAGATTCATCTATGGGACTGAGAAATCTTATCATAATCATGTTGCATATATCCACAAATAAAGGTTTTGATAGGACAATAACCTTATGATATCGTTTTATAAAATATTTTATTTCATTATTCAAGATTTGATACAATTCACACACAATCAGTTGCCAACCAATAATCCTATGGGTGTCCTAATTATCAACGCAAATCACCAGCGAACGCAAAAGTGACCTGCCGGTGTAGCGCTTAGCGAAACACCGGTCCGGTGAACCGATAGGTTGTGTGAAGTTTTTTATTTATTGGCTTAGTTTGGAACTGGCAATTCGATTGAGGCTGACACCGGATTCAGCGGCCTGAACTGCAAGTTTTCGATGAACATCCGGCGGCACCCGAACCATAAACTTGCCACTATAAGACTTGCCAGCAATAGGCTCCGGAATTGTCTCACCGGTTGCAGATAGGTCCTTTACAACGTCAGCAACCAATTTTCGGATACCTTTAAGAGCAGCTTCCGGGGTAAGAGCCAGCCAGCTTAAGCTCGGAAACTCCGCACATAAGCCTACATATTCATTATCATTTTCAGACCAGGTTACACGGTATGTATATCGATCATTTTTTAATGCCATGGCTGACCTCCAACTTTTCAAGGGCCAAAAGTACCTGCTTTACTTGGCATGCCTTGGCCTTTCCTTTATGATTTTGGATATTAATTCTTGGGTCACCTCGCCAGGGTGTTTTGTAAATTCGATGGCTACTTGCACTTTTACGAGGTTTCCCAAAGAAATTTTCACAAACTTTGCACAAATCATCAAATCTGACATCTTTGGGATTTCGTTTCATTTGTGCCAAAATGTCATCTATTTTTGCCATGGCTATATAGTATCAATATTGATATCATTGTCAAGTCGAAATCGTATATTTTAAGACTGTGAGTTGGCCGATTTCTCGGCGCGTTCCATCCAGGCTTTAACCATCCGGCTCAACGAATTAGCAACCTTTCTAAAAATACAAAGAATTCGGTCTGTTAAAAAAGTTCGTTATCGGCATCTAATCGATTTTGCAGCCGATTACAATGCCCCCTCAATTCATGTCACAAAATTCCGGGTCTGGGCCCTAAGGCAATTTTACCATTTTTTGACGCTTCACCGGATCATACCTGAAAATATCGCCACCGGTATACCAATATCCAAAAATCGAAAAAACGGTGCCACAGTTTCTCACACAATAGGAATCCTCCATAGGCGGACAAGTATAAGCTTCTAATTCGCCACTTAAGTGAACGGGCAGATTCATCTATGGGACTGAGAAATCTTATCATCATCATGTTACATATAGCCACAAATCAGGATTATTGTTGAGACAATAACCCTCTTAGATTAAAATAAATAGAATTTTAATTCACAATTCGAGCTTTGATATTCGCAGACACCATTCGTTTTAAGGCTTTTACGTTAAACCGCGATTTTCACGCCGTCTGCTCCAGGCGGATGTTGGGCAGTGTTAAAATGAAAATAGCCGTTGTAAGATTGTAATAACTTTTAATTGTGTCCCCGGATCGATAGTACCTAGCTTTTTTACGAGTCGTGTTTTGTCGATAGTTCGTATTTGGTCTAAGACAATTTGTCCTTTTTTCCTTTTGAATGTGCATGAGACTCGGGTGGGATAATCTTTCCCGGCTGTGGTCATCGGGGCAACTATTACGGTGCGGATGTGCTTGTTCATCTCATCAGGTGAAATAACCAAACACGGTCTGGTTTTTTGGATTTCTGAACCAACTGTAGGGTCAAGATTTGTCAAATATACATCAAATCGATTGGCTACCATTGCCATTCGTCCTCATCCCAAGAATGTGAAATATTTTCAGCCTCATCTATAATTATATCATCACCCCTATCAGCCATAGCCTTAAAAGCATCATCCCATCCGTTCCTTGGGTTTGATACGGGTCGGATAATTATCTGATTTTGCTCCACCTCTAACTCAACATCATCCATGATTCCCGTTTGTTCGAGCAGAGGTTTTGGAATCCGTATCCCTTGGGAATTTCCGATCTTTACTATTCGTGCTCTCATATTTGACCTCCATTACAAGAAATGTTAATACATTGTAATTACATTTCCTTTGAAAGTCAATACCCAAAATTTTATTTGTTCTATGATGCCCAACCAGAAGATGAGGAGCGCGTCAAAACGCGTCTGTCTCGATCTGCCTTGATAGCGTGTCTGTTGGTTTAGCTGATAATTTTGTTAACGAGAGTCGCGCTCCTCATCTGCTGGATAGCTCCGCGCAGCGGAGCTATCTGGAAGTTAAGCGGACGCGGTTTTTGTGCTCCGTTTGAACGCAATGTTCGCTTTTTTTACTTTACCCAGGGATTAAACAACTTCACGTTGCTTTGCTCCATATCTGCTACATTCCGGGTAACAACCGTTAAATCATGGACAATTCCGGTGGCGGCAATGAGGGCATCAATGGCCGGCATTGGTTTCCCTTTTTTTTCAGCGACACTTTGAATTTTGCCCCAAGTAATTGAAACGCGTATATCTATTCCGATAATCCGGTTGTGAAATCTGTTTTTTAAGTCATTCTCAACCCAAATTCGTAATTCTTCCTTTTTCTTGGATTCGGGTAATTTTTCTATGCCTTTATATAATTCCCCAAAAGTAAGAACAGAAACATAGAAATTTGCTTCATTTTTACTCAAAACCCAATCCACCACTGTTTTATTCGGTTCTGATTTTGCCAGTTCTGAAATCAAGCAGGTATCAAGAAGATAATTCATAATTCAATATCCCTGGAAACGCTTTTGTCTCGTTCAATATCAACTGAAATCTTTGACAAAGGAGATGATTGAATGAAGTGAAACAGATTGGATTTTGGTTTTATAATTCTTTGATAATCTTCTACTGAAAGAACCACAACGGATTCTTTTCCATGTTTAGTTACAAATTGAGGACCTTCAGATTGTGCTTTTTCAACAAGTTTGCTGAATTTATTTTTTGCTTCCTGCAATTGCCATATTTGTCCCATAAAAACCTCCTTAATCATTATCAGTCTAGTCTGTCCAGACTATAACGATTTTGGGCGACATTGTCAAATACATAAATTTCACATAAATTGAGTGATTTTCAAGTTTGCCGCCCCGGAGAAATAAGAAATAGGCTTCGCATGTCACAGGGCAGGCAGATACAAGGAAGATGGTTTTTCGCTATGGTCGTTTATGCGGAACGGCATCTGACGCAGTAGATGCGGTGAAATTGGAAATCCAGTAGGGTTTCAAATCATGACTGACAATGGTGTCAAAGCCTTAATTGTGAATTAAGTTTTTCAAATTGGGTCTTCACTTTAAATCTTTTAACACTATGACTGACAGCCGAGTGGCTGATATCGAAAAGGCGCCCTAAGTCTTCATTGGTCATCAATCCTTTATTCCAAAGCAAATAAACGAGTAAATTACGTTTGTGTTTGTCCGTACCATGTAATCGTTTTGCCTGAATACATTTATCAAGATCGATTTTAACGATTTTAGCAGATTTTTTTAATACATCATCTAATTTGATATTTTTTGCCAGTTGCTTTTGCTGAGGCAAAGCATTATGGGGAATATCCGGCAAAAACTGCTTTCGGATTTTATTTACAAAATTTTTAGCACCCAAAATCATTCCATGGTGAATATCCTCCAAAAGACGCTTCTCTTCCTTTGCATATTTTTGAACTTTTTCCCGATATTGCTTATGTTTATCAGCGCCTTCATGTCGCAACGCTTGCCGGGTGGTGTGGGGGCTGGGGGAGAAAAACCTCCGGATAGCCGATTGTGCCATTTTTTTTACCATTCATACAGTTAAACCTAAAACTGAGCAAGGCTATTGACATATGCATATAATATATGTATATAGTTATTATGCGCGTAACGTGGGACCCAAATAAAGCTAAAATCAACTTCAAGAACCATAAAATACGCTTCTCTGACGTTTATGATCCATTTGCCATGACTTTAGAAGCGCAAGTCGTTGCGGCTGAACAGCGATTTGTAACCATCGGTTCTGATGCTGTTGGTCGAATAATCGCAATTGTTTATTCATACCGTGCCGATAACATCCGTTTAATTTCAGCCAGAAAGGCGACACCAACGGAAAGGAAACAATATGAAAAAGGAATATAATTTTGAAAATGCCAAAAGAGGCCAGATTGTTCCAACTAAGGGAAAAACTAGAGTTACTATGTATCTTGATACGGACATCCTCGATGATTTCCGGGCTCGAGCGGATAAAGCAGGATATGGGTACCAGACAATGATCAATGAGGCTCTCAGAGAATATCTTGGGAAAAGCGGAAAACCTCTCGACGAGACAGTTATTCGTCAGGTAATCCGTGAAGAATTGGATCGGGTAGCTCATCATTGATATTTTATTTTGCTCACTGCTTTTCACCATTTCGACCCAATTCGGTACGTTGTCCGTGGGGCTTCGCACCCCGTCATCAGCGCAACGGCAGCACGCCCACATAGGGACCGGCAGGAACATGCCGGGTACTCTTCCGATGGTATAACCACCTGTTAATACATTCAATTTAGCGACATCGTGTCGCGGCCAACGTTGCTTTTCAGCGGGCGCGGCTTTTTGCGATCCACTGTAAAAGCCTGGTTCAAGTAAGCCGCTTCGCGGCAGATAATTAAATCCTTATAAAGAATCCTTCCATTATCAACACTCCCGGATAGTTGCAGGAACCCCCATATTTCCGTCATAACGCTCATGAAAAATTAATAACCCTAAACGAAAGGAGAGTTATGATGAAAGACTATCTCCAAAAGACCATGAGAGCCCTGCAACTTGTCGGCATGAGCGAACGCACACAGGAGTGCTATACCCGTGTGGTGCGTCAATTTGTCGATTTTTACAAAAAAAATACCCGACCGAATCTCCGAACATCAACTACAGAATTATTTCCTCCACCGTAGAAACGTCGATAACTGTTTATCGGGCACTATGCGTATTTGCTAAAGCGGCATCAAGTTTTTTTTGTAAATGTGATCAAACGCGAATGGCACACATTGGAACTGATACGGACAGAACTATAACAGAGGCTGCCGATATACGGTTGAAGCGGCACAGGACAACCGCGCCTTGACAGGGCTTTTGGCTCCGAACGCCGACAACTTTTTCTTGACAATTATGTCTTTGTATCGATAAAAAGTCTTTATTAATTTCCGGCACCCCGAATTTTATTAATTCCGGAGTGTCTGCCTCATTCAGATTTATCGGGTCGTAGCTGAAAGCGAGGATCGATCATCGAAGCAATACCCTTATACAAAAATCTCAGCAAACCGGGCTTCTTGAACAATAGATTAAAAACGACCTTTCAGATCGTGTTAATTCTTAAAGGTTATGTTGCTATGCAAAACTGTTTTTGATAACTACATCGTTAAGATTTAGCTGCCCCGGTCGTGGCCACGCCTCTTTTGTGCCCTTACCAATTGCCACAAACATTGCAATTACATGATCAGCGGGTAGATTAATAAGTTCAGCAACTTTGTCGAAATCGAAACCATCCATTGGGCATGAATCGTATCCCATTGATTTTGCGGCAAGCATTAATGTTTGTGCCGCTATACCGCAAGATCTCATTGCCTCATCTCTCTGAACCTGGTTTTTGCCTCGATAGTAATCATCGATAGCAGGAAGTATAAACTCCCGAACTTCTTTTGGAGCATCAATCCAGTATTGATCAGGCTTCTTCTCCCATGACTTCAGATCCGCACAGAGAACAATGAATAACGATGCATCCGTAACTTGTGCTTGATCCCAAGCCACTTTCCTGATTTGTTTCCTCAACTCTGCATCAGTAACCACAACAAAACGCCAATTTTGAATATTGAATGCCGTAGGAGAAAGAATGGCTAAAGACAATAGCTGATTTACTTCTGCAGGCGTCATACTATGGTTTGCATCATAGTGCTTTACAGCTCGTCGTGTTTCTATTGCTTGTTTTGTATTCATAAACTCCACTCCTTCTTCTTTTTTTTGTTACATAACCAACAAACCTCGCAGTTAGCGCAGTTTGCCTTTTATTAATGGGTGTTTAATGATGGAGCATGATTAACGGTCCGCCTTCGCTGAAAAGCTATGGCGCGACAAGGAGGTGGCGTAACGGCTCCTTTGCTTTTCAAAACTTGCTTCGATCTGTCGCCTTTGAGACTGATTGTGAGGTAAATTGAAAAGGTCATATACCATCGGAAGATAGTTGGTTTTCATATCTTCTAAATCGTAATGTGCAACCCGTTTAACCATTGGACCAGCCTCATAAAAGGATACTGATGAAGCGAAAAATAGGGCTTCAAATATTTGACATAGATGATAATGCATCTCGTGCACACGATTACGATAATTTACGCGAGCCTCATATCGTTTTCCGTTTTCGGGTTGCCCATTATCTCAATCTTTAAAGGTTAGGTGAGATTATTAGACAAATCACTTCATAATATTATCTCATTGAAATAATGATATACCATTTAAACAACTATCAACACGCTTACCATCTTTCCTGTGCCTACTTCTGTCCTGCTTTTTCCAACTTCACCTCTTGATCATTTAAGAACAGCTTCCCATTCCGGGTTTCCGCACTATGAATTAAATTATTCCCTTTTTTCACAAAAAAACCGGTATGCATTCCTGGAAATATTGGATGAAGTAGATTCTTTTTGTCAGCAATCAGTTCATAGGGCAGGCTGACATCTGATTTTAAAGAAAAAATATCAAGGGCCAATCCCGGTTGCATCATGATAGGAAAGAACTGTGCCAAAGTCATGTCCTTTCTGAGGCCTAATGTAATATCACCTTTGATTTGTCCCTTGCTTAATTGAGCTTTCAGGTCTGAAATTTGAATTTCAAGTCCTTGTTTCAACAATTTTTCATACACCGGGATCATTTGAAGTCCAAGTGAAGCCATCCGTTTTTCAGCAGCCTTTTTCGCTTTTTCATTATCCTGCGGAGATACTTCAGGCATATCCTCCATGGCGTTTTTCATCACCTCAGAACCTATCTTAATGAATTCTTTATATCCTTCAATATTTATCCGGTTTATCCCTATTCGGATAGAGGCGTCTTTAATTTGATTCTGATCAACTACAATGCTGTCAATCACATATCCCATTCTAAAGGATAAGGCATTTCCTGTTTTGTCAACATCCATGGAGTAATCACATTTCACATTAGATAGTTCAAACTGGCTTTTAGCATTTTTCCCCTCGATTTTCTTAGTCGCTAAAGTGGTGTCGCCAGTCCAAATAATTGTTGAGAGCTTTTCGAGTTTTGAGTTAACCGATATTTCATCTATCTTGAATTTATCTGAGACGGAAAAACCTTCCCAAATGCCTTGGGTAAAAATATTTTTCATTCCCTTATCAAAAGTTGTCGCCATTTGCCCAGGCATAAACTCATATACTTCCTTTCCATCCTTTAGAATAAATCCTTCCAACGTTATCAATGCCTCAATAAGGCCTGAATAATTATATTCCGTTCTTATCTTGAAAGGATTTTCACCGTTAAGTTTTTGGTTTACAAAATCCATAAACCATTTGTTTTTCTCAAGGCTCGTATAGGATACAACATTGGTGAATCCATGTTTTGCGCGGTCTAAAAATATGAGTTCATCAACGCCATACCATGCTTTAAGGGTGCCTAATTTGATTTTCCATTCAATTAGAGATGAAGAATAATTTCTGTCATACCTGCTGATCTCAATAGAAATATCCGATCCGGTATCCGAATATATTTGGTTGATATCGTTAAACACCTGTTTCAAGGTTCTCTCCATCATCAGACCGCTTATGAATGGAGTCCCGGCTCCAGCCAATATAAATATCAATACAACTGCCAAAATGGCTTTTTTCATGTCACATCTCCTAATTTGGGTGGCGTTTTAGAGTAGCCATTCACTACCATACCTCTTACCCTTTTGGTTCCGGCCTGTCAGCATCTTTGGCCTGGTCACCCTCACGGCATTTATCAGCAGTTCACATATGTTACACATACCATCATTCCTATCTCCCATCCGGTTCGATGCTACCAGAGTTGAGATCCTCTCACGATTTTCTCTCCCGGTCTAAAGGACCGAGGGCTTCATTGTCTCCTGGGCTTCACACAACGCCGTTACCAGCAATGCATGCCGAGGTAGGAAACTACTGGGGATACAGTAGGCTAATTCTACGATTAGCAATATAATCAGCGACTTCAAGTCGCAACGTACGCGGGTGGTGTGGGAGGGGGTAGCCGTGAGGCTACTCCCTATCCCGATCGGCTATGCCGCATGCAACAGAAACTCAACTTTAACAGCTTCGAATGGAAAAACGATGCGTCTATCGTCGGTGCGAACAAGTATTCCGGCGTTTAGAAGTGCAGTAACATCGCCGTGAACGGCTTTTACATCACGTCCAACACGCCGCGCTGATTCGCGAATTGATACAGGGCCTGCTCCGCAGAGAACCTTAAGTAATTCCCAGCGTTTTGCGGTTAATACCCGCCAAAGCAATTCAGGAGACGCAAAGGAGATACGTGCGGACTTTTGGGACTTCCCTGTTTTCCATGCCCGTGTAAAATCTGCCATCGAATCGGCAGGATTTCGTACATCAAGAGTTAGGGTTTTCATGGTTCCACCTTTCGATATCATTCTGGAAATCAGCGATCAACTGCTCCGGTGTTGTGAACATGTAAGCACTTTCTTTTCCATCAAAATGCCGGTGATTGCCCTTTCCAGTCTCATTATCATAGCGCAAAACACATTCGCCACGTACCACATACGCAAGCCTGTACTTGAAATCGTGTAAAGACCCATTCAGTGGTTTTGGAAGCCGCCATAATACTAACTCCGCAAATGCCGATTCAGAATAAATGATACGCGTGCAAATGAGTTGAATGGCTTTCATATTGGGTATAATAACAACATTGTTGACTGTTGTCAAACACTCCAACAATTAAAAATATAGGTGGTCATCATAACCAACAAACCCCGCAGTTAGCGCAATTTGCCTTTTATTAATGGGTGTTTAATGATGGAGTGGTGTTTAATGGTGGTGTTTAATGATGGAACATGATTACAAAAAGGAGGTGGCATCATGCTTCATCGATATTGCAGCCAATTTCTTACATACTGTGAGTTGGCCGATTTCTCGGCGCGTTCCATCCAGGCTTTAACCATTAGACTTAACGAATTAGCAAACTTTCTAAAAATACAGAGAATTCGGTCTGTTAAAAAGGTTCGTTATCGGCATCTCATCGATTTTGCAGCCGACTACAATGTCCCCTGAATTCATGTCACAAAATCCCGGGTCTGGGCCCTAAGGCAATTTTACCATTTTTTGACGCTTCGCCGGATCATACCTGAAAATATCGCCACCGGTATACCATATCCAAAAATCGAAAAAACGGTGCCACAGTTTCTTACATCTGACCAATACAACCGTTTAATTTGTCATTTCAGTGAACGGGCAGATTCATCTATGGGGCTGAGAAATCTTATCATAATCATGCTGCATATAACCACAAAACAAGGTTTTGCTGAGGTAATAACTATCTAATAAAATAATAAAAATTTATTTAATTCACTATACAAGACGCGACGCCATTCAATATCGGCGTATAGATATTTTAATTTATTAATAATTTTATAAAACAGTTGCAAGCACAACGATTATTTTACCGAATTTTTTTCTTTTTTTTTCTTCGCCGGCCAGTTTTTCTTTTATTTTCATTTTTCAATTCTTCCCGGGCCCAACTGTATCGAACCGGATCTTTCTGAAGAAGATGTTTAATTAACTGCTGACGATCCTTTCCGTTTGACCTTCTTACTATCCGTCTAAGTTCAGCATCCGCCTCATGTTTGGGCGCACCCCGTTTCTCAGCTTCTTCAAACCACATATCACCTTCGCCAAAAAATCTCAGGTCATAATGAACAGCCCCCATTAAATTATACGGTCGATAGTCTTCTGATTGGAAAAAGATGGCTTTCAGCGCACAGATTTCAGCCTGTTCCGATTCCCGGATATCTCTGAGAGCACCTCCCCGCGTCGTAAGCAACGCGGCTTTAAGTTTGCTTTTCCTGATATCCGGCAAATTCACACAGTCTGTCAACCTTACAGCATCTTTCGAACGCCCAGCCCCCCGCCAATGACTGCTTGCATTGACAATATTCCAGATATTGTCGGTGCGTTCATAGATTTGTTCATAATGTTCAGCCTCGTTTGTATGGTATGCTTCGGCGATTCTTCCCTTCAGCAGATGATTTTCCTGAAGCCATACTACTTCTTCGGATAATAACCTTTTACCCCGTTCCAATTTTTGCAGGACCGGAATAAGAGTAGATGAGTTTTTCTTTATGCGATCAAAAGCGGCTTTATGCACCTCGTATTTAAGCTTCAGTCTTTTTAGTTTTTCTTCTGATTTGTCTGAATTCTTTTGTCGGTTTTTCCCACTTTTATCCGAATACATTATCTTTTCAATATATTCAGGCTGTTTTCCCATACAGGATGCCTGAATATCACGACAGGCTGTCCAGATTTCTTTGGACACCAATCCTTCCGTATGCAGCCATTTAAATTCTTCAGGAGCTATACAGGTATGTTCTTCCATCTTTTGTAAAATCGGATATAACGGATTTAACGAACTGACTATGTAACTGTCAGATGAAATGCCGTATTTCTTTTTTAATTGCTTAAAATGTAAATATTTTTTCTCTTTGTCGTTACTTATCAGCATAATCAGATAATTTTTATCTCTTTTCTGTTTACATTAAGAATATGAATAGTTCAAAAAAGTTTATGTACGCCTAAAAAAGCTCAGCAGAAGCGGTTAGCTGTCCGCTGAGGCGAAATGTTCAAGTAAGCCGATTCGCGGCAGATAAGACTTCAGTTAATTTCCTCAAATAAAGCCCATCCACGGCAGGTTGCAAAAGCTATTAATTCTCTGTCATACCTCTATTGGATCCCCATCCAAAAAACCCTTAAAATGAAAGGAGAGAGGTTATGATGAAGAATTACTACGATCAATCCATGAGGGCCCTGCAAGCTTGTCTTAGCGAAGCGTAGATCATGACTGTCGGGGCCGACATGCGCGAACGCACACAGGAGTGATTTCCCCGAACAGTGCGCCAATTTGTCGATTTTTTAAAAAAAACACCCGACTTAAGCTCCGGAGATCAACTACAGGATTATTTCCTCCACCGTAGAAACGTCGATAACTGTTTATCGGGCACTATGCGTATTTGCTAAAGCGGCATCAAGTTTTTTTTTGTAAATGTGCTCAAACGCGAATGGCACACATTGGAACTGATACGGGCAAAACCGTAACAGGGCTACCGATATCCGGTTGAAGCGGCACAGGAAAACTGAGCCTTGATCCGGCTTATGGCTTCGAATACCGACAACTGTTTCTTGAAAATTATGTCTTTGTATTGATAAAAAGTCTTTATTAGTTTCCGGCACCCCGAATTTTATTGATTGGGGTGTCTGCCTCATTCAGATCATCCCGAAGCAATACCCTTACAGAAAAATTTAATCAGCACCGGGCTTCTTGAACAATGGATAGAGTACGACTCTTATCAGGATCGTCTCTATCCTTAAAGGTTATACCTTATTTTATTTCTAATAATGATAGCCAAATCTGATTGCTGCTTATTGGGTAAGGTTAGAAATTCAGGCGCACCTTTTATTGTGGTTTTAATGTTGATACGATTACTCAATAATATTCTTTCAATTGAAACACTGTCAATTTTGTCGAAGGGGATAAAGTACCGATGGTAGAAAGCCCTAATTTCAAAGCCTTCTTCGTATAAAAGTAACCTGATAAAAACCCCTCTGAGACCTTGGATGATGCCGAAATGATCTATAATTTTAAGAGGAGTTCTTTCCCTTTCAAAACGTGATACTAATTTGTTATAGAAAATTGGGCCAACTACTATCACCAGAATGGTAACAAGAAGAATTATACCACCACCTTGTTTGAAATTTTTTTGCTCCAGGAATGGCCCCAAGAATACACCGAGTAATAAACCTCCAAGCATTAATGCCAGCAGAGTAATAATAAAACTTGCTCCTATTCCACATGGAAAAAATGAGTCTGAATATTCTCGTTTCATTGGTATAACCAACAAACCCCGCAGTTAGCGCAGTTTGACTTTTACCTAAATTGAGCGATTGTCGAGGTTGCCGCAGATACAAGGAAGATGTCGTTCCGCTATAGTCAACTATGCGGGACGGTATCTGACGCAGTAGATGCGGTAAGATCGGCAATCCCGACTTGTTGGGTCGTAGCTGAAAGCGAAGCCCAAAGGGTTTTAAATTTTAAAAATATAAATCAAGATAATTCATTAAAAATAAAAGATAATTGATTACCTTTAAAATTTGAAACGCTCATCTTAGGTTTTATTAATGGGTGCTTAATGATGGAGCATGATTAACCGTCCGCCTTCGCTGAAAAGCTATGGCGCGACAAGGAGGTGGCATCATGCTCCATCGGTATTGCAACCAGTTTCTTGCATACTGTCAGTTGGCCGATTTCTCGGCGCGTTCCATCCAGACTTTAAGCATCAGACTTAACGAATTAGCAAACTTTCTAAAAATACAAAAAATTCGGTCTGTTAAAAAGGTTCGCTATGGGCATCTAATCGATTTTACAGCCGACTACAATGCCCCCTGAATTCATGTCACAAAATTCCGGGTCTGAGCCCTAAGGCAATTTTACCATTTTTTGACGCTTCACCGGATCATATCTGAAAATATCGCCACCGGTATACCATATCCAAAAATCGAAAAAACGGTGCTACAATTTCTCACGCCTGACCAATACCACCGCTTAGTTTGCAATTTCAGTGAACAGACAGATTTATCTATGAAACTGAGAAAACTTATCATCATCATGTTGCATATAACCACAAATAACCACAAAGATAAGTTTTTATGAAAAGATAACGATATGATATTATAGTAATAAATATTTTAATTCACAATTCAGGCTTTGACACCATTCACAACGTTCGAGCATAGCGCGACCAGTTTTTTCAGCAATAATTTGTACGGCATCGATATCAACCATCTCCTCCGGAGCATTCTTAAATTTCTGAATCATGTTGTGAAGTATCCTTTCTGACGACTCCGTCAACTCACTTTCAAGGTCTTGACGAAAGCTTGCTGGAATCTCGCTCACAATTTCTTTAACCGAAATTTCATAGAGTTTCTCACGTATCTCCTTCAGGCCGATATCTATTGATTTCCGTACATTCTCTCTCAAGTCGTCTTGTTTTTGGTTCAATCGCTGAATATCCTGACGAAAGCCCTCATTAACCTTCAGGACGGTATCAAGCTGATCTTTAAGAAGTCCTTGGCTTATCTTCTGGGACTCGCGACTTTCGTTGCGCGTTGAGTCAGCGGCCTTGATTGTTGCTTCCACTTCTTTGATACGCTGATCGCTCTCTTTCGATAGAAGATTGAGCTTCTTTATCATCTGGCGCTGTAACCATATGAGCCAAATAGCTGCAGCGATAACAGCAAGAGAGATGATAACTATGATGAAGATCCCGTTTTGGCCCGTTGAATGCAGCTCGCGAAGTATCTTGGCAACTTCTTCAGTCATGGTTTTAATCCCCTATTCACCCCAACATCGCAAATAACCGGGGCAAATGCAGCGCAGCGGAATTTGCATCCGAGTTAATTTGCCTTGTTAGACTTGCGTCTTATTGAAATTTTCTTTTTCTCCAAATATCGGCCAATAGCCATTGATTTGAGCCTGGGACTTTTAATTCCCAGTCACGCCAGCCATTCCTACTGGTATTGGAAATTTCGACAGAAGCTGCTGAAAATGATGAAAAGTATCCGTGACCATTGACCATGAACTGACCGTTCTTTATTTGGCCAATATAATCATTTCCTTTGTATGTGAATCTACATAAAGTGCCTTCAGGAGGGAAACGTTTTGGTTTATGCATTTTACTCTTAGATTGAGTTTGATTATTTTTAGGTATTTGTTTTTTGGACAATGTAATTTTCTGTTTGCTGTCAATTGTGCCAACATTCGAATGTAAAAAGCGCTCGATAATTTTTTCTTCCGCTCGATATCCGCATATTTTTTCGAGAGTTTCATTTATAAGGTCTACCAAAAGATCATCTGGTTCTGAAATCAGTTTATTCCATGCTCTCGGCAGATTGCGTTTTATTTCAATGTCCTTGACTTGTCCTTTATATATTTGTTCTGCTTTTTTTACTGCCACCTCATTTTTAACACTTTCTTTTCCCAGAAAATCGATAAATTTGCTTGATATATCAGACGGGTCCTGTTGGATAATATCAATGGCATAAAACCTTCTTTGTTCCCAATTTCCCTCGTTTAATGGTAGATAAAACCACCATGTAATCCCGTTTGTCAAAATAGCCAGTTTTACACCCTCCTGGAAGGAATAATTCAAAAGCTGTTCTTGATGGTTCTCTAAATCCTCTGAGACCTTCTTAACCTCAAGAAAAACCTTGTTTGTGTTGTTAATTCGTAGAGAATAATCTACCCTTTTACTCGATACTGAATATTCTGGCTGTACCTCACTTGTATCAAAAATATTCCAGCGAAGAGCAGAAAGAAGCCTTAAAATGATAGCCTGTTTTGTTGTTGCTTCATCGAAACTGTTTATCAAACTATTTGATCTCAAATCTGCTATGAAGACCATCAATTCTTCTTTCATGTTCTCACCTTTGAATATCTAAAAGTCTAACGTACTCTTCAGCGGGCGCGCTCTTTGCGATCCGCTGCAAGAGATTGTTCGGTCCTCGTCTTTCAGTCCTGCATTTGCTTCTTCGCCGATTTGATGAAGCGTCCGAATGCTCGGTCCTTCTTCCGTTTGTCTAGGTAAGACATCTCATGGTAATCCGACTCTTTCTTGAGTTTTATATAGCTGGAATATCGATCTTCATTCAATTCACCACTTGTGACTGCTGCTCGGACAGCACAGCCGGGCTCCTGTTCGTGGCCACAATTTGCATAGCGACAATTCAGAGAAAGCCCGAAAATGTCTTCAAAGCCTTGGTTGACTCCATCGCTCACAGCTAGAAGCCCCAGCTCTCGCATTCCAGGGGTATCGATCAACATCGAGCCTTGACCAAGAACGATAAGCTGCCGGCGCGCAGTTGTGTGCGTGCCTTCTCCCGTTCCACTGACGGCCTTTGTGTCAAAAGCGTCTTGTCCGATCAAACGGTTGATCAGAGTAGTCTTGCCTACGCCCGATGACCCAAGGAGGCAATATGTCCGTCCCGAGATTAACATCTGTTGAAATTCATCAAATCCGATTCCGGTAACGTTGCTGAGGGCAAGGACTCTGGCTGTGATCGCGGTCGACCTAATGGCTGCAAGCTTCTGTTCCAGTTCATCTTGAGCAATCAAGTCCGTCTTGGTGAGAATAACAATCGGTTCTACATTGCCGTCGGCTGCCATTACCAAGTACCGATCCATCCTCCTGACATTAAAGTCAAAATGGCACGATTGAACAATGAAAGCGATATCTATGTTGGCTGCAATCATCTGGAAATCCACATTTTCACCGGCGGTCTTGCGGCGCAAGAACGTCTTTCTCGGAAACACCGCTTGGATAATTGCTGCAGTGTCGTCGTTGTGATATTGCACGGTCACCCAATCTCCGACACATGGTAGGTCAACCGGGGATTCAACCAGGAAATGGAACTTGCCTGGAAGTTCGGCCGGGATTTCTCCAATTTCATTTCTTATGAGGTAGGAGCCACGGTCAACTGCCGATATGCGCGCAATACCATGACCCTCCTGGCGCAAGTCATTGACATGCTCCTCAAACCATTCGTCGAAACCAAGATCACTCAATTGAATCATATTTTGTCACCGAACGATTAACTCATCTGAAAACAGGGCGATACAGTATTTCAATCTGTTAAGGCCGTCCCGCCCTGTTTTTCTGGTGTAGTTTTTTGTTAGCCGATTTTTTCAGGCAATGAACCATCCTCTGCACAAGTAACTATCCCAACAAAAGTAACACACTGGAAGAACGTAATAAGCCAAGCTGAATCAATTCCATATTCTCGAACTACCTGATAACGGTATTCTGCAATATCTTGCTCTCTATGTTCATACCCCATCTTGGAAAGGAATTCTTCAAGTATTGGATACTTGAGGACATCAGCCCATACACGCTTTTCAGACACTGCAGACATGATGCCATGATAGTGACAAAGCCCCCTGACGATCTTTTTGATAATACGGAGGACTCTATTATCTTGACCAGGATAAATCATATGTCGCTCATTCCCGTTAAATTCAATAGGATGTAATAATTCAACTAGATCTTTCATGCGGCGAAGACCATCTTTTTCATTAAAGCTTCGTCGTATGGACGTATCCCATAGTTCACCTCTAGCCTCGTTGGGCTTTCCAGCCAGTGCTAAAACATTTCGAAAATGTACCTCATCGTCTGACCATCCATTATTGCATTCATTACAGGAAGGAATAGTTAGACGTTGTACTCGAGAACCAGACTTCGATGCCGGATACAGATTACGAGGAAAGACATGCTCATTATCTGTTGATAGTCGCTTCCCGCAATATGAACATAGTTTATTGTTCGACATATTTGATTCTCAGGATTTAATCATCGAAGGCTAACATTTCAGTTCAGCAGTTCATCTGCTGAAACTTTTTGTTGGCTTTGTATTGTAATGTTCCGTTTTATCCTGATTCAAGGTCCGACCCTGGGCTCTTCACTATGAAAATGAAGTTGCTAAATGATGATTTTAACGGCAGTAGGGATCATGTATCACTTAGGTCCAATTTATAAGTACCAGCCTTATGGCAAGTCTTCCAATACCCTATTGAATTACCCTTCAATACTTTTTTGACTAGATCTATATCTGGTCTACTTGTCCTTAAACCGAAAATTACATCTGTAATTTTGATATCATCAATAAAACAGCGTTTTTCATCGAAAGAAATTAGGCGGATTTCTTTTTCATAGTGCCATTCACTGGACTTGTGAGTCAATGCCGTTAAAATACAGTTTCTGGTAATAGGAACTGAAAATACTGGAATTTTGTCATCGTATTCGACTTTAATTTTAACTATCTCGCTGAGATTTTCCGGAAGCTCTAGACCGATTGCAATTCCAGTCTGACCGCTTGCGTAATGGGACCATAATAAATTACTTGAGCATGAGGAGGATAAAGAACAAACACGAACAACTGGCAATTCATCTAGAATCCCTTCTTCCTTAAGGCTCCGAGGATTCATGTGATAACTAATCAATCCTTTTGTCTTAACATACATTTTAGCTTCATGTGGATCATTAAGGTTTTCCCAGCTTGAAAGGAATAGCCGGCGATTTACTAAAATGTCAATTGCATGCTTATCGATGTTTCTAAATTTATACAATTTTGATGACACAATAACTTTCGAGCTCCAATAACTTGAAAATACGTCAATTTTTTGTTCATGGCTTGGAAAACTCTTCCCGCTCTCCTTATCTCAATTTCTTCTTACAATCAGGGCAATATTTCCCGTCAATTAATTCTTCCAAGTCAGAACAAAGTCCACAATTATCACATTCAAATTCTCCATATTCTTCTTCAAGTTGTTTTGCAATTGGCACTGAAATTTCTTTGACGTACCAATCTTCAATTTCTGTTTCTGACATGCTCTTTTCATTTCTCATCTTATCGAATATTTCTGACATTGTTTCGATATTCTTTACGAATTCGGGATCTTTCAAATTTTGATTAAAGGCTTCTTCCGCCGTTTTGGAAAAATCTAAATCTTCCCTTAATCCCCACATACCATCAGCAATATTCACCAAGGTTCCTGTTCCGTCAATAATTTTTCCGTACTTTTTTATATACTGAAATTCCAGTTCCTCAGAATTTTCTAAAGATAAATTACGTTCTAATATTTTAACCTCATACCTGTCATTTAAGCTTTTAACTTTTTCATGCCATTGAGGATTTCGTCCTCTATATTCATATGCTCTATTTTTTCTACCTTTTCCAATGTAAAAGGTTTCGCCTGTGTTTGGATCAATATGTGCATAAATATAGAAATCTTCAGACATGAATATGACTCTACAGAAAAGATGAGTATTTCAGATCCAATATGTTGGGGCGCGAAAAGTCATCCTTGTGGTTAATTAAGCTGCTTGGTTTAAGCCGTATCTTAGAAAATGAAATGATTACATATCGTAATCGAAAAATCGGTGTTGAGAATTTACACGTCCCTCATTAAATTTTAAGCCCGTCCCTCATTAGAAACGTCAAGTCGGCTTGTTTTACACTTTATTGGGTCCAAGGATCAAATCATCGAGGTCGTTAAAAGCATGCAGTAGTTCGTTAATGCCCGCCTCTTTGACATCAAGATACTCGCTCTTCACTTGTCCTCCTTTCTTAATCTTTATAAGCCCTTGCCTCTTCCCAAAGAACGGCGACCAATTTGCCAGAATATCTTGCAACTTATTTCTGAGGCTTTCTCTGCATAGGGCAATGTTTCCATTTGCATGAAGAAGTGCATTGCGCACCGTTTGGCATTTTGACAAAAATTCCCACCTTTTAATGGAAGTCAATTCGATGCTCAGCTCACGATACGGTTGTACGAAGCGAGAGATGTCACTTCCATCTGACTTAATGTTAATTCCCTTTAGAACCTCATAAGCCGAAGCAAGCAACTCCTCAACAAGGCTGAAAAGCATGAGAAAAGCGTTCTGCCTAAGATACGACGGATAACGGGAATAGAAACTCACTTGATATAGTGTGGCGTGGTAGTATTGGCGTTCTGTCTTCCGGTCGATTCCCTGGAGTAAATTCTCAGTCCTATCCTTTTCAATTGCGGATAGATCCCGACTTTGTTGATAGAAATTAACCACTTCAGCAGCTTGTGGCTGCGAAAAAAGGCCTCGGTGAAGGGCTTTTTTCAATTCATGTGTTTTCTGAACATCCTCTCTATTCGCTTGGTTGTTTGCCAATTCTAGCATCCTCCAAATATGGATTTATTCCGGTAGCCAACGCCGCTGCTCACGGGTGAGGGCCAAAAAGTGGTCCGAATCCCTGTGAAGCAGCATGTTATATGCTTTCTTTAATTTTTGGATTAATCATCTTGAGTCCGATGTAATTTGCAATCAAAGCCTGTCCGGACCAAATGATAAACTCAAACATCCCGAAGCCAAAAAGCTCGGACAATGGTTCATTTGGACTAATTTCAAAAAATTTGGCAACAGCCGCATTGTGAATAGTATAGGTTACATCTAAAATATAGAAAGCCGGCCACAAATAGTTATCCAATAACAAAAATACGATAAATAATATGAGGAAATCTTTTTTCGGCGTGAACTTCCATATAAATTTGTTCTTCAAAAAATGAAAGACACTCCCGACGAGAAAGGCGTCGATAGCATAAGCCAGAATAATTGATGTAATAAATAGAATGATGGTCATTTATTTTTTCTTACATATAACCAGCAGATGAGGAGCGCGTCGCAGCGCGTCTGTCTCGATCTGCCTTGATAGCGTTTCTGTTGGTTTAGCTGATAATTTTGTTAACGGAAGTAGCGCTCCTCATCTGCTGGATAGCTCCGCGCAGCGGAGCTATCCAGTTATTCTATTGTTTTCTGCATAATATTCGAAAAAAATCTCAATTGAAAAGAAAAAAGCGGCATTGTGCGTACTTTCTAACTACATAACTCCACAATACAGATGCTATATAGAAAACTTTTATGCCACAATGATACCCATTCCCCAAAATATAAACACCCTTCATAGCGCTATGCTGATTCAAAAAGCGGTTCCGGCCAAATACCATCCTTATTATCGAAAGTGGCTGCGGTATTATTTGGATTTTTGCCAAAAATACGGTTTTATTCAATCAGGCACAAAAAGCCTGCCGTACTTTATAAAGAAACTGAAACTCTAATCGATGGTAAACAAAACGGGAAAAATATTTTATGTGTTTGATTTATTATGCAGTTTAGTAGATTCGGATGCATTGTCATAATACATATATTATGGTGAAGAAACGATACCTGAAGATGAGAACTTTTTATTTAAGACCAAAAACAAGATAATATCAAGTAAAAAAAATAACTTGAAACCAACGAACGCCAGTTGCGTACCGGAATATAATGATTTGAATGCTGAAATAAAAATCAGGCACTACTCCAAAAGTCCTCTATATCTGCCTTGAATCCTCTATTGACTCATCATATTCTCCGTTGTAACTTCGGGCAAGTATTGTTGCCTAATCCGAACATTTCAGGAAAATTTTCACCCGACAGGCTAAAGACCAGAAATGGTCGGAATAAAATTGTACAATTTACCAATACATAATGGATAATGAAGAAATTTATTTTCATACTTTTATTATTCTTAATGCCCTTTCAGGTTCAAGCCTTTGAACGTTATAACCGGGTGGTAAAATATGATAAATATTTTTCAAAATATTCAAAGAGATATTTTGGCGTGAATTTTGACTGGCTTTACTTTAAGGCTCAGGCAGTAGCGGAATCAAGATTGAAAGAAAAAGCCAAATCAAGAGTGGGTGCAGTGGGCGTTATGCAAATTATGCCCAAAACATTTGAAGAAATTTCAAGAAAAAATCCAAGCATCAAGGGCTCGAGAAAACAACCCCGTTGGAATATTGCCGCCGGTATATATTATGACAGAATGCTATGGAAAGTATGGGAAGCAGATCGCCCATTTCAAGATCGAATTAATTTTATGTTGGGCTCTTATAATGCCGGGAGAGGGAATATTTTTAAAGCACAAAGGATAGCAAAGAAAAAAGGGTTGAACATGAACCTGTGGCAGTCTATAGAAAAAACTCTGCCCAAAGTTACCGGCAAACGAAGTGTAGAGACGATTGGTTATATCAGTAAAATCAGCAAAGTTAAGGGAGTATTGAAATAATGGAGCTTTCCATTACATTGCTTAATTTTGGTTATGCCATAGTGGGTGCAATTCTGACTTTACTATTTATGGTATTGGGTTATAAAGTCTTTGACAAAATGACTCCATTCGACGCTTCCAAACAATTGGCAGAAAAAAACATAGCCGTTGGAATTGTGGTTGGGTCTATATTTGTGGGTCTGGGAATTGCTGTGGGTTTGGTTATAGGTATGGGGCTTAATTAGTCCATTAAACCTTCAGCTATGCTGATGGTCCCAGCTTTGCTATGCAGGTATGTGAGTTTATATTCACCGCCCGCTTCGCTTGAGGCACAGAGGGCGCAGAGAATAATAATTTTTCCATTGCCGTTGAGAGGACGGCAATGGAAAAAGCACTAAGCAGCTTGTGCTGCAAGAAAGCAACGCATGATAGATGCTTTCAATACAACGAGAACTCAGATGTTATATTCCATGAAGAGTTGTGTCATTTTGCTTTTCGGCGTCTCAGCGAAAAGCGAAAAAGAAAAACCAAAACCTCTGCGATCTTTGCGGCTCTGCGGTGAATAAGCTTTTATTGAAGACCCTTTTAGGGTTACCATCAAGTCACACTTTTTAGGGGTGGTGTTTGACGTGTGCCCATCCATAAATTGTCTTTTTTACGAATTACATGGAGAAGGATGTGCCAACTTTATTAAATATTTTAAAATTAGTCGCTATACTGGTGGCCGCCTTAATGATCGGGAACTGGTTTTTGGCCGAGGTCAGAAAGGCCCGGTCACAGCGCAAACCATGGTATCAGCCTTATTTATCGATTCCGGGCGTGTTGATTATTCTGGCGTTGATGCTTCCGATCATTGTATGGATAATTAACAAATGAGTAGAAGTGGTTTCAAAACCTCCCCTCAGGCCCAATTTCTGTGTTGGACCGAGGGATTTAATACTCGAAATATTAAATATATTCCTGCGCTTGAATCCCTCGCCCCGCCTTGACTTTGAACCTGATTGAAGACTTTGAAACCACTTCTAAGGTTTCCGCTTTTTGAAAATTTTATTGAATCAGACACTGTATAATTAAATATATTCTTAAAAATAACTTGATGGTATAGGAATTTTCTTTTTTTAGAGCGGCGAAGCCGAGTTTTATAGAATCGCGAAACGATTGTATAAATTGATTCCGGGCCTTACGAGTTTGTTAATTTTGATGAACTCGTAAAAAGTTCGATTTAGACGGTTTCGTAAAAAGTTCAAATTCAAGGCGTGCAAATTTTGTAATCATGAGGCGTACTTGTCGTACGTTGAATGATTGCGAAATGCAGCACAACGCAGAAGTTGGACTTTTTACGAGA
>Ga0272444_10001075_pt1 | contig 27035 bp, 23 predicted proteins | sample SSMForm13_FD_201033 | JGI IMG/M metagenome (GOLD analysis project Ga0272444, IMG submission 201033) | Marine sediment archaeal communities from Little Sippewissett salt marsh, Falmouth, MA, United States - SSM-Form-13 | ecosystem: Environmental > Aquatic > Marine > Wetlands > Sediment ...
TTCCACGGTATAGATCCCCGAACCCTCCTGCCGTCATCGCAGAAGGAAAATAGGTGGACGACTTTTACGCCGCCCGCAGCAGGACTATCCCGCCGCTACCGTGGTCGAATTTTGCACCGCCGATCTCTCCAGGGAAAGGTCCACCGGCTTTTCGCACAGGACGGCTTTTCCGGCTACGGTGGCGGCTTCGATCAGGTCCGAGTGGGTATCGGTGGACGAGGCTATGAGAACCGCATCGATGGACGCATCGTTCAGGATCGCTTCAGTCGCAACCGCCCTGGCACCGTAGCCGGCCGCCAGCTTTTCCGCCGCCGCCGCGTTCACGTCGGCCACCGCAACAAGCGTCGAGCGCGCATTGCCGGCAATGTTGACTGCATGCACCTGACCAATTCGGCCGGCGCCGAGCAAACCAACTTTCAACATCAAGACCTCCCGGTACTACGGCTTGTGGATGCCGTGTTCCATTAATGAATATCCATTTTGCACGCGCGTGCAAGAAAAATTTGCACGCGCGTGCATTTTTCATCTATCCTTCGAAAAGACTTTCCCGGCACAGTGTTGAAAGGGCTGGGATTATCGGACGCATCGCCGTAAAAGACGTGCACGAACAAAGGACCGGCGTTTTGAAGAAAACCGACTTGCCCGCGAACATAACTGCCGACGATGTGGCGGCGGCGGCCGGCGTGTCCCGCTGGACGGTCAATCGCGCCTTCAAAAAAGACGCCTCCATCTCTCCGGCTTCGCGGGAAAAGGTCATCACGGCGGCCCAGGCACTCGGCTATGTGCCCGACCTGCGCGCCTCCGCTCTGGCGTCAGACCGATCCAATCTCGTCGCGCTGCTCGTCGACGACTTCGCAAATCCTCACAAGCTCGTCATGATGGAACGCCTCACCCGGGCGTTGCGCAGCCGGGGTTGGGACACGCTTCTCGTGAACACTCTGGACCGGAACGACGCCAGTTCGGCCATGCTCAATGCCAGTCAGCGCCGCGTCGATGCGACCATTCTCATCGGGATTCAATTCGACGATGATGTGCTGGAAGCGGCGCACAAAGCCCGAAAATTCAAAAAACTCATCATCTTCGCCCGAATCTCACAAAATCCGGAAACGATCTCGATTGCAGTCGACGACGAGGCCGCGACCCGGGAGATCGCGCAATATGTCATCGACCGGGGTTACAAGAGGCCTTTCTATCTTGCCGGTCCCCGCACGGTGTCCGCCCATTTGCTGCGGAAGGAAACCTTCATCGAGTTCTGGAAGGAACACACGGGACACGTGCCGGACACTATCAGTGCCGACGCCTATGACCCGGTTCTGGCCACAGAAATCATGAACACAACGCTTTCGGGGCTCTCTCCGGAAGAACGGCCCGACATCGTGGTTTGTGAGAATGACGCGCTCGCGCTGGGTGCGATCGACAGCATCCGTCATTGCCTCGGGCTTCGCGTGCCTGACGATATGGCCGTGATCGGATTCGACGATGTGCCCCAGGCCGACAGCCCGAACTATCGTCTGACCACCTACCGCCAACCGCTGACCGCCATGGCAAACTATCTCGTCGACGTTCTGGAGAGCCCGGACACGGGCGATCTCAATCGAACCTTTCTCGGCAATCTGGTCATCCGCGAAAGCGCGTGACACGGCCGTTCAGCCCAGCTGAAATCCGCCACGTCAAATTACACGTTGACCGAAACCCGAAACCGCGGCAAGGGTTCATCGGGTTCGCGCGGCCGCGGCACATTTGCGATAGTCCGCTGTTGTGAGTTCGCGGACGGCCGGGTTAACGTGGCTGCGAAAGGGCGCGAGAGCGATCCCAGCCTAGCCACCGGAGAAACGGCAGCCCGACAAGATGCGCATTCCCAGTCCGTTTTCCGCCCTTGCCGCGATCGTTCTCCTGCCCCTGTTGTCGGCCGCCGTCACGGCGCAGGACGTCCCCGCATTCACCGGCTCGCAAAGCTGCAAGTCCTGTCACGCGGAGATTTTCGACCGATGGGCCGGCAGCCACCATGCGCTTGCCTGGACGAGACCGAGCGACGACACCGTGTTCGGCGATTTCAACGACGCGTCGTTCGAACACAAGGGGCGGAAAACCAGGTTCTTTCGCGAAGGCGGGCGTTTCATGATCGAAACGGCGGACGTGTCCGACGGACCGCGGCTGTTTGAGGTCAAGGGCGTCGCGGGCGTGGCGCCGTTGCAGCAGTACCTTGTCGAAACAGAGCCCGGACGGCTCCAGTCGTTCGACATCGTCTGGGATCGGGAGAAGAGCGCCTGGTATCACCTTTATCCCGATCAGGATCTGCCGCCCGAAGAAGCCTTTCACTGGTCCGGCCCCTACAAGACCTGGAACGCCAGATGCGCGGAATGCCACGCGACTGGTTTCCGGAAAAACTACGACCCGCGGTCCCGGCGCTATCAGAGCGTCCAGAGTGAAATCGGCGTCGGCTGCGAGGCCTGCCATGGGCCGGGAGAGGCGCATGTCGCCTGGGCGAACGAACCCGGGACGCCGGTCAAGCCCCCCTTCCCCGGACTGGACGCCAAAGGCCTGCTGCTCGGCTTCCTGGACGCGACCGCCGAGACCCAGATCCAGCAGTGCGCGGGCTGTCATTCGCGCCGCGAGCCGTTCGAGGACGGAAACCCGACGCCCGGGATCCCCTTCCATGACAGTTATCGGCTCGCCCTGTTGCGGCCGGGGCTCTATCATGCCGATGGCCAGATCCAGGACGAGGTCTACGTCTACGGTTCGTTTCTGCAGTCGAAGATGTACGCAAACGGCGTGCGCTGCTCCGACTGTCACGATGTGCATTCGGCCAAGCTGAAGGCCGACGGCAACGCGATCTGCACCCAGTGCCATTCCCCGGCCGGAAACGAGCGCTTCCCCTCCCTCGCCGTGAAGACCTACGACGCCCAAAGCCACCACTTTCACGAGAGCGGCACACCGGGCGCGCAATGTGTCTCCTGCCACATGATCGAGCGCACCTACATGGGTATCGACGGCCGCCGGGATCATTCCTTCCGGGTGCCGAGGCCCGACCTGTCCGCCGAAAACGGAACACCGAACGCCTGTTCCGACTGTCACACCGACAAGTCGGCCGAATGGGCGGCGGCGGCGGTGTCGCGATGGTTCCCGGACAGTTCACACCGCAGGCCGCACTTCGGCTCGGTGTTCCATGAGGCCCGAGACAGGCGCCCGGGCATTGCGCAAAGCCTGATCGGGATCGCGCTTCACGCCGACCTCCCGGCGGTCGTGCGCGCCTCGGCGATCGACTTGTGGTCCGCGCAGGCCGACGCGGTGACGACACCTGACGACTTTCTGCGGCTGCTCAGGGACGACAACGCGCTGGTGCGGAGCGCGGCCGTCTCGGCGATCCCGAAGGCTCCGCCCGAGGTCACGCGCATAGCGGTCGAAATTGGGCTCGTCGACCCGGTACGAAGCGTCCGGATCGAAACCGCCCGGCAGATCCTGGGCCTGCAGGTGCCGGACCTATCCGGGAGCACGGCGACAGCGATGCAAAACGCGAGCCGGGAATGGCAAGCTTCCCTGAGGGCGAAGCTCGATTTTCCCGAGACCCATCTGGTTCTGGGCGGAACCGCCATGACACTGAGGAATCCCGCGGCCGCGATCCGCGCCTTCCAGGAAGCGACCACGCTCGATCCTCAATTGGTGGAAGCCTGGATCATGCAGGTGCGCCTGCACATCGCAACCGGGAAACCGGCGAATGCGGAAATTGCCCTGCAGAGAGCCCTTCAAGCGCTGCCGGAGAACCAAGCCCTGCTCGATCTGAAACGCCAGTTGGGCACCCGGTAATTTCGGCAAGAAAGCGTAGCGGCCGGAAACGGCAGTGCGGACCGGGCGGACGCAATCGTAGAAGCCGAGCCACGCCTTGTCTTTTGATGCAAGTGCCCCATTTCGAGGTTGTCCCGCCGGAATTCATCAACCGGACCCGGCAATTGCCGCACGGCAGGCATGTGGAGGAAAAAATGCATTCACGACGGCCCCTTTCAGGCGGAAAACTCTCTGTTTTCATATTGGGGCTGGCAGCCCTGCTGAGTGCCGCGCCGGCAACGGCCCAAGACACGGAAAAACCGAACATTCTGGTTATCTGGGGCGATGATGTCGGCCAATCCAACATCTCCGCGTACACGTTCGGCCTGATGGGGTACCGGACCGAAAACATCGACCGGATCGCACGCGAAGGCATGATGTTCACCGACTACTACGGCGAGCAGTCCTGCACCGCCGGCCGGTCGTCCTACATCACGGGTCAGAGCGTGTTCAGGACCGGTCTTTCGAAAGTCGGCCTTCCCGGGGCCGAACTCGGCATGCAGGAACCGGACCCGACCATTGCCGGCCTTTTGAAGCCCCACGGCTACATGACCGGCCAGTTCGGCAAGAACCATCTTGGCGACAAGGACGAGCATCTGCCGACCAATCACGGCTTCGATGAGTTCTTCGGCAATCTTTATCACCTGAACGCCGAGGAAGAGCCCGAAAATCCGGACTATCCCAAGGATCCCGCGTTTCGCGAACGGTTCGGGCCTCGCGGCGTGATCAAATCCTCCGCGGACGGCACGATCGAGGACACCGGTCCGCTGACCAGAAAACGCATGGAAACCGTCGACGACGAGACGGTTGCAGCGGCCATCGATTTCATCCGCCGCGCCAACGATCAGGGCAAACCCTTCTATGTCTGGTGGAACGGGACACGCATGCATTTCCGGACCCACATCAAGGACGAGATCCGCGGGATTTCCGGGCAGGATGAATATAGCGACGCCATGCTGGAACATGACGGACACGTTGGACAACTCCTCGGGGTCCTCGATGAACTCGGCATCGCCGACAACACAATCGTTCACTATTCCACCGACAACGGCCCCCACATGAACACCTGGCCGGATGCCGCATCGTCGCCGTTTTTCGGAGAGAAGAACACCAACTGGGAAGGCGGCTGGCGCGTTCCGTCCATGGTACGCTGGCCCGGCAGGATTGCGCCGGGCAGCATTTCAAACGAAATCATGCATCACATGGACTGGCTGCCGACCTTTCTGGCCGCTGCCGGCGATCCGGACATCAAGGACAAGCTGAAGGCAGGCGGTGTTCAGGCAATCGGACGCGAATACAAGGTTCACCTGGACGGCTACAATTTCCTGCCGCATCTGACGGGCGAGGAAGCCGAAGGGCCGCGCAAGGAGGTGTTCTATTTCGCCGATACCGGCGAACTCACCGCTTTGCGGTACGAAGACTGGAAGGCCATTTTCCTGGAGCAGAAGGAATATGCCACGCTGCGCGCCTGGATCGAGCCCTGGACACCCTTGCGGATACCGCTGATCACCAACCTGCGCCGCGACCCCTATGAACGGGCACATGTGACCTCCAACACCTATTACGACTGGATGATCGACCGTGTCTTCTTCCTGGTGCCGGCCCAGGCCTATGTCGCGAACTTCCTTGAGACCTTCCAGGAGTTTCCGCCGCGCCAAAAACCCGCAAGCTTCTCGATTGACCAGGTCATGGAGATGATGACGACGTCGACCGGTTCGAAATAGGGCAAGCCGCGACCTTCCGCCGGGCGGCTTGGCTGCCGCCCGGATATCCATGCCGATACCCGGAGCCGAGCGAATGGCGTGTGACGCCGTGTTACCGGGTTCTGCGAATTCGTTTCCTGAGAAATACCTAGGACGAAAGGCATACACGCTCATTTCTTCGGTTAACGTTGACCTTCGGTAAGGGCTGCCCCAAGTATGTCCGGACGTTCGGATCAAACCGGAACCGATGATTCCCCCAGGTTTCACCAACTGTCTGCTCGGGAGGCTCGCAAATGCGATTGAACAGAATAGCCGCCAGGATTTCGATACTAGCGTTTGGGACCCTCGCGGCAGCGTTGCACACGCCTGCGCTGGCCCAGACCGAAACGAAACCGAACATTCTGGTGATCTGGGGCGATGATGTCGGCGTCCACAACATCAGCGCCTACAACCATGGCATCATGGGATTCAAGACCCCGAACATCGACCGCATTGCGACAGAAGGCGCGATGTTTACCGATGCCTATGCGCAGCAGAGCTGCACGGCCGGTCGGGCGTCGTTTATTCTCGGTCAGCATCCCTTCCGAACGGGCCTGCTGACGATCGGAATGCCCGGTTCCACGCATGGCATCCCCGACTGGGCGCCCACCATTGCGGATCTCGTCAAGGAACACGGCTACGCCACTGGCCAGTTCGGCAAGAACCATCTGGGTGATCAAGACAATCATCTGCCGACCAATCATGGCTTCGACGAGTTTTTCGGCAATCTCTACCACCTGAACGCCGAAGAAGAACCGGAAACCTATTACTATCCGAAAGATGCGGAATTCCGCGAAAAATACGGGCCTCGCGGCGTCATCCGCTCCTCTGCGGACGGGCAGATCGAAGACACCGGACCGATGACCCGCAAGCGTATGGAAACCGCAGACGAAGAGTTCCTGGCGGCCGGCGTCGACTTCATCGAACGGGCCGTGGAGCAGGACAAGCCCTTCTTTGTCTGGATGAATACGACACGGATGCATGTGTGGACCCGCCTGAAGCCGGAGAGCGTAGGGCGCACGGGAATCGGTATTTATCCGGACGGTCTGGCGGAACATGACGATCATGTCGGCCAATTGCTCGACAAGCTTGACCAACTCGGCATCGCCGACAACACGATCGTGATCTATTCCACGGACAATGGAGCAGAGACCGTTTCGTGGCCGGACGGCGGTATCACACCCTTCAAGGGAGAAAAGGGGACGACCTGGGAAGGCGGGTTCCGGGTGCCGATGGTCGTGCGTTGGCCGGGCGTTATCGAGCCCGGAACCAAAAACAACGACATCATCAGCCAGGAAGACTGGTTGCCGACCCTGATGGCGGCGGTCGGCGAACCGGACATCGTCGAAAAACTGAAAGCGGGGCATACCGCTAACGGCAAGGAATGGAAGGTGCATCTGGACGGCTACAACTTCATGCCGCGTTTCAAGGGAGAAACCGACGAAGGTCCGCGCGACCAGATCTTCTATTTCGATCCGGAGGGTAACCTGAACGCGGTGCGCTGGAACGACTGGAAGATCCACTTTGCGACAATGGAAGGAAACATCGTCGATTCCGTCCGGTTTGTGACGGGCTGGCCGAAGGTGATCAATCTCAAGGCCGATCCGTATGAACATGCCTGGGAAGAGTCCGAGATGTACATGCGGTGGATGGCGGACAACATGTGGTTGTTCGTTCCCGTTCAACAGGAAATCGGCGAATTTCTTGCGACCATTCCGGATTATCCGTTCCAGGAAGGCCAGTCCCTGAATGCCGCCGGCATCAACTATCAGACCCTCAAGGCGCGCAAGATTCTTGATATGATCAAGGAAGGCGGATTGATAGAGCGCCCCGGAAACTGACGGCATGAGTTTACCGGCAGGCGCTTGAACGGTGCCTGCCGGGAGACCGCGTCCTGCGGGGTGCAACAGTCTCCCTGACACATCGAAACGCCGTTCTATCTATTCGCCTGACGGGAGGAGGCTGAATGTACTGGAAAGCCACGCAGCGCATTGTCACGACAGCTTTCGTCGTGCTGGGCCTGACTTCAGAATTGGCCCTGGCCGATACCGCCCCGCCCCGGCTCGTCCTGCAGATCACGGTCGATCAACTGCGTGGTGACCTGATTGACAGGAACAAAGCGCATTTCGGCGACGGCGGATTTCGCTACCTGCTCGACAACGGCCTCTACTATACCGACGCGCATCACCGCCACGCAAACACCGAGACCATCGTCGGTCACGTGACGCTTGCGACGGGAACCGATCCGGCGGTGCACGGCATGGTCGCCAATCTCTGGTTCGACCGGAAAACCGGCCAGCCCTATTACAATGTGCAGGACGGCAACTATCCGCTCCTCAGCCAGGGCGGCGTCGACCAGTCGACCGAGATCGACCCGACCCAGAGGGCTGCCACAACGGACGGGCGCTCACCCAAGGCAATCCTGACAACCACGATCGCCGACGAGATTTCGGTCGGCATCGCCGGCGGCCCGAAGGTTTTCGGCGTCTCGGTCAAGGACCGCGGCGCCATCTCAATGGCCGGTCACAGCGGCAAGGCCTTCTGGTTTTCAAAGAGCGAAGGCCGTTTCATCACCTCGAACTACTATATGGACAGCTATCCCGAGTGGGTGAATGAATGGAACGAAAAAGGAGCGGTCGAGGCTTACGCGGATACGAACTGGGAGCTGTCAGATCCGAGGGAAAGCTACCGGTTCGGCGATGCCGACGACATGGAATGGGAAACCGACTTTCCAGGATACGGCCGGGCCTTTCCGCATCCCTTCGGTCCCGCCGACGGTCGCTTCTACACAACGCTCCTGACCCTCAGCCCGGCCGGTGACGAACTCACCGCAAGCTTCGCAAAGGCCCTCATTGACGCGGAGCAAATCGGGGCCGACGAGGTCACCGACTATCTCTCGGTGAGTTTTTCTTCAACCGACTATGTCGGACACATCTTCGGGCCTTCCAGCCTGGAGACGGAGGACAACCTCCGTCGGCTCGATCGCACCCTTGCCGACCTGCTTTCCCATGTGGACGAGAAAGTCGGTCTCGACCGCACACTCATTGTCCTCTCGGCGGATCATGGCGCGCCCGAAGTGCCCGGATATCTGGAGTCGCTCGGAATCACGGCCGGCTTCTTCGACTTCAAAGAGGTCGACAAACAACCCGCGATCGAAGCGTTGAAAGCACGTTTTGGCTTCGCAGAAGAGCTGATCGAGAACTTCTCCCAACCCTATCTCTACCTGAACAACGCCCTTCTCCAGAAAAACGGCCTGGACAAGGCCGAAGTGGCTCGCGCGCTTGCCGAGGAACTGCAGAAGATGGCGGGTATCACGCAAGCGGTCTCGAGCGAAGATCTGCGCGCCGGACGCGTGGCCCGCACAACCGTATCCGAGGCTGTTCTGGCGAATTTCCATCCGGAACGATCGGGCGACATCTACGTGGTGTTCGAGCCCCATTGGTTCGTCGCCGATTTCGACGGACTGCACGTGTCCTCCGCCCACGGTTCCCCCTGGACGTACGATACCCATGTCCCGATCGTCTTCGCCGGACCGGGCATCACCCCAGCCCGGATCGCACGGCGTGCCGAAACCGTGGACGTTGCGCCGACCATTGCGAGTTACCTCAAGATCAAGTCACCGAGCGGGACACGCGGACGGGTGCTTGTCGAAGTTCTGCCCTGACCTGATCTCCAACGGACCGGAAACGCCAGCATGTCAAACTCGCTCAATCAGGTTCTTGAGCTCAAGGCCCGGATGCAGCAATCGATCATCGGCCAGGAAGGCGTGATCGACCGCCTGGTGATCGGCCTGCTTGCCAACGGCAACCTTCTGGTCGAAGGTCTGCCCGGTCTCGCCAAGACCCGCGCCATCAAGGCACTGGCGAAGAACCTGGACGCCCATTTCAGCCGGATCCAGTTCACCCCGGACCTGCTGCCGTCGGACGTGACCGGCACGGAAGTCTACCACCAGTCCGGCGGCACGGGCACCTTCCGCTTCGAGAAAGGGCCGATCTTCGCCAATATCGTGCTCGCCGACGAGATCAACCGGGCCCCGGCCAAGGTTCAGGCAGCACTTCTGGAGGCAATGGAGGAACGCCAGGTCACCGTTTCCGGCACCACCCACAAGATGGAGCCGCTGTTCATGGTCATGGCGACACAGAATCCGGTCGAGCAGGAAGGTACCTACCCCCTCCCTGAAGCCCAGATGGACCGGTTCCTGATGCATGTGATGATCACCTATCCGCCGGTCGAGGACGAGGTGAAGGTGATCCGGCTGGTGCGCGGAGAGGAACAATCCGCGCTCGCGGAACAGAGCACGAAAAAGGCCGCACCGGCCAAGGACCGGCCCGAGCCGCTCTCAAAGGAGGCCGTGTTTGCGGCGCGCGCCGAAATCGCCGGTCTGCATGTCTCCGACGCAATCGAACGCTACATGGCCGATCTGGTTCAGGCCACGCGGACCCCGGAGGTCTACTCCGACGATCTTGCCCGATGGATCGAGATCGGCGTCAGTCCACGCGCATCCATCGCACTCGACAAGTGCAGCCGGACTCATGCCTGGCTGAACGGCAGGGATTATGTCGACCCGGTCGACGTCCGCGCGATCCTCAACGACGTCTTCCGGCACCGGCTGACGCTGAGCTTCGAGGCGGACGGAAACGGCCTTTCCCCGGACCGGGTGATCGCCGACATCGCAGCGAATGTCGCCTTGACCTGAGGACCGGATGATGCGGGACCGAGCGGCGAGATCGAGAAACGGCCTGACCGGCGCCAGAGATCCCGGACACCCTGTCGGTGACCCGCGTATCCACATCAGCCGCGCCGGTCTGCGCGCGCTCGAACATCAGGGGCGCAGCCTGCGACTGCTGCCCAGGCAGCCGGCGGAAAGCGTGCTCAATGGACGCCACGCGTCGCGGCTGCGCGGCCGGGGCCTGAACTTTGAGGAGTTGCGCGAGTATCTGCCCGGCGACGATCCGAGGACGATCGACTGGAAGGTGACCGCCCGGACCGGTGTCCCCCATGTTCGGGTACATACCGAAGAACGGGACAGACCGGTGCTGCTGCTCGTCGACCAGCGCATGTCGATGTATTTCGGCACGCGCCACAACATGAAATCGGTCACCGCCGCCGAAGCCGCGGCCCTGATTGCCTATCGTGTTCTTGACCAGGGCGACCGTGTCGGCGGCATCGTCTTCGGCGACGAAACGGTTGCCGAGATCCGTCCCCGGAAAAACCGCAAGACACTCGATCAATTGCTGCTGGCCCTCGAACGGGCCAACCATGCTCTTGCCGCCGACGCGCCGCTGGTCGAGCCGGCGATGTCGCTCAACCAACCCCTCGAAGCCGCGATGCGCATCGCGAGACGCAATCACATGGTTGTTGTCCTGAGCGACTTCGACGAAATCGACGCGCAGACAGAGATGATGGTCGGTGCCCTTGCGCGGCGAAATGACCTGATCCTCTGCCCCGTGACCGACCCGATCTCGCAGGACGTGCCCGACGGCTTCAAGCTGGTGGTCTCCAACGGTGCGCTCCAGATCGAACTGGACAGCGCAAGCGCGCAAACAAGCCGGTCGCTCAGGACGTTCGCCAGCGACCGGCTGACGAGAATGCTGTCCTGGCAAAAACGGTTCGGTGTCCCGGTGCTTCCGCTCAGTGCAGGCGAGGAAACCCTGCCACAGGTGCTTCGCCTGACGGGGCACCGTCCGATTGTCCGGGGCCACGGCGCATGACGGACGCGTGGGATCAGCTCAACCTGGTCGAACTGCTGGACCTCCTCGAGCCGGTGCCGGAACCTCCCCCGATCTCGATGATGCCCCAGACGGAGGGATGGATCTGGCTTGGTGCCGTCCTGCTGATCGGGACCGGGGCTGCCATCCGCCATATTCTGAAACGCCGGCGCAGGAATGCCTATCGGCGCGCGGCCCTGCGCGAACTTCAGGCCTGCTCCGGTGACGTCGCCGGTCTTGCCGGTCTTGTGCGCCGAACAGCCCTCGCCGCCTATCCGCGCAAGGAAGTCGCCTCGCTGCACGGCAGGGACTGGCTGGTTTTTCTGGACCGGTCCTACGGTGGAGACGCCTTCGAGAACGGCGCGGGTCAATTGCTGGGCCAAGGAACCTACGGAAAGGGAGTGGGTACAGGCGAAGACACACTCCGATCCCTGCGGCAGCTTGTCGAAACCTGGATACGTCGTCATGGCGGAGGGGCACCATGATCGCGTTCGCCCATCCCCTCGTTTTCCTGCTGGTGCCGCTGCCTCTGGCCGTTTTCCTGTTTTTTCCGCCGCATCGCAAACAGGTTCCCGGAACGCGATTTCCATTCTTTCGCAAGATCGTGGTCGCTACCGGACTAACGCCTTCGTCCGGTTCGCTCGTCGCCCGGCGCTCCAGGCTGCAGATGGCGGCAGCGGTTTCGGTCTGGGTGCTGACAATCACTGCGCTGGCGCAGCCGGAACGGGTCGGTGAGCCGATCGTTCAGGAGAAAGCCGCCAGGGACATCATGCTTGCGATCGACATATCAGGCTCGATGGATCAGAGGGACTTTCCCTCGCTTGACGGCGAACGGGCGCAAAGGCTGGATGCGGTCAAGACGGTCGTCGGAGACTTCATCTCCGGGCGGGACGGTGACCGGGTCGCGCTGATCGTTTTCGGCACAAAGGCCTTCGTGCAGGCGCCCTTTACCGAAGACCTTGAAACCGTGCGGGCCCTGCTCGAACAGACCGAGGTCGGCATGGCCGGTCCCCACACGGCGCTTGGCGACGCGATCGGACTCGCGATCGCGACTTTCCAGAAGAGCAGGATCGACGAACGGCTCCTGATCGTTCTCAGCGACGGCGCGGACACGGGCAGCCGGATGACACCGGTGAACGCAGCCGCGGTGGCGGACCGGAACGGCATCGACATACTGACCGTCGGCGTCGGCGATCCGGAGGGCCGCGGCGACCAGAAGCTTGACGAACGCACATTGCGCGAGATCGCGACCGCTGCCGGCGGAAGCTACCGGTTTGCCGGTGACGAACAGGCTTTGTCGGAGATCTACCGGCGCGTCGACGAACAGCTCCCGCGGGAGGTCGAAACGCGAAGCTTCCGTCCGCGGGAATCGCTCGGCCATATTCCGCTTGCGTTCGCCGCCGTCATCGGTTTCCTGACCGTCGCCTTGCTCCAGGTGCTTGCCGGCCGCCGGAGGTCTGCGTGATGCCGGACGCGTTTACCGCCGCCCTGTCCCAGTTTCACTTCATCCGGCCCTGGTGGCTGGCGGGGCTGCCGCTCATGGCGGCGCTATGGTGGCTGGTACGCCGGTCCGGCCGCGAAAAGCCGGCCCTGCCAGCCGGCATCGCGCCCCATCTGGGCAAGGCACTCAGTGTCGGAGCCGGTTCGGCAATCCGGTTTTTCCCGATCGACGGGGTTTGCATCACAATCATGCTGCTGTTTGCCGGCGCTGCCGGTCCGACCTGGTCGCGCCTGCCGGACCCGCTCGTCGCGGACATGGCGCCGCTGGTGATTGCCCTGAAGGTCACAGGCAGCATGCAGCAAACAGATGTTCCGCCCAGCCGCCTGGAACGCGCCAGGCAGAAAATAACGGATCTGCTGGAACGGCGCGCGGGCGCCAGGACGGCTCTGATTGCCTATTCCGGCACGGCCCACCAGGTGGTCCCGCCAACGGAAGACCCGGGCGTCGTCAAACCGTTTCTGGAAGGATTGTCGCCGGACGTCATGCCAAGGGAGGGCGAAAGCGCGGCGCGGGCCCTGCCCCTCGCCTCGGAAATCCTTGCGAAACAGGATGCTCCGGGTACGATTCTGTACGTCCTCGACCGGCTGAGCGATGGGGATGGTCCTGCCTTCTCTCAACATGCGGCCGATGGCGGAGCTCCCGTGTTGTTCTGGCAGATGTCGCGCGATGCACGGAACCGGACCCAATTGTCGGCGGCTCCAGCAGCAGGGGTGATCGGATTGAGTGTCGACGGCAGCGATGTCGATCAGGTCATGCGGGCGATCGAGGCGAACTACCAGGAGGCGCTTTCAGGAGATGAGCGGCAAAGCTGGCGGGATCAGGGCCGGCTTTTCGCGATTCCCGCCGCACTGCTTGCCCTCTTGTGGTTCCGGCGCGGCTGGACCATGCAGTGGTCCGTCTGTCTGTTCGCCGCCGCGGTTTCGCTTTCGGCATCAGAAGCCAGGGCGGACGGCTGGCGCGACTGGTTTCTGACCGCCGACCAGCAGGCTCAGATGGCCTTCCGGACGCGCGATTTCAGCGAGGCCGCACGCCTGTTCGAAGATCCGGAATGGAAGGCATACGCGCTCCTGCGCTCCGGACAATACGAGGCCGCGGCCGAGGCTTACGCCTGGCAGGAGAGTTCAGAGGCTGCCGTGGGCGAAGGCCTGGCGCTGATCCGCTCACGCAAGTATCGGGCGGCGGTTGCCGCCTTTGAAAAAGCCGTGGAACGGGACCCGGAAAACGGCGCGGCCCGGCACAACCTGGCGCTGGCGATCCATATCCTCGATTATGTCGAAACGACCCGGGAACAGTCCGACACCGGTGAGGCGTCGGGCATCGGCGCAGACGATGTCGTCTTCGACAACGATGCCGGCAGGGGCACCGACAGCGAGGCCGCGCAACCGGCAGGCGACATCATGCCGGAAACGGCGGACACCTGGATGCGCGGCGTGGATACGCGCACCGGCGATTTCCTCAGGTCCCGCTTCGCCCTTGAAGCCGCCCGGAGCACGCCATGACGCGCCTCCCTGCCCTTTTTCTCCTGATCCTGCTGGTCTCGGCCGCTCCGGTTCGCGCCGCCGTCGAGCCGATCCTGCGCCTGGAAACGGACGAGATGAGCGCGGTGCCCGGCCAGCCGGTCACGGTGCGGCTTACGGTCCTGGTGCCGACCTGGATGCTGGAACCGCCGGTCTTCCCGGCATTCGAGGTTCCGAACGTGCTGGTACGGGTGCCGTCGCGCGGAACCGGGCCGACGAGCGAGCGGGTCGGGTCGCAGACATGGTCCGGCGTCACCAGGAGTTACCAGGTTTCCCCGATGCTTCCCGGCCGCTTCCCGGTCCCGCCGGACACGGTCACGCTGACTTTTGCAGATCCGGACACGCGGCAGCCGGTGCGTATGGAGCTTGCCACACCCGGCTTCGAGCTCGTCGGCAGCGTGCCGCCGGGCGCGGAGGACCTGAGCCCGTTCATTGCCGCTCGGTCCCTGTCTCTTGAAAGACGCGTCGAAGGCTCCCCGCAGGATCTCGAAGCCGGCGATGCACTGATCCTCAGAACAAGGGCAAAGGTTTCCGGCGTATCGCCCATGTTCCTTCCGGAGCTCGCCCCGGTGCCGAAGATCGACGGATTGTCCGCATATGCGCACAGTCCGGTTGTCGAGGAAACTGAGAACCGGGGTATCGTCAGCGGATCCCGCACCGAAACAGTTACCATCATGGCCGAGTTTTCGGGTGACTATTCCGTCCCGGAGGCTGCTTTTGACTGGTACAATCTTGAAAGCGGTACGATCGAAACCATCCGTCTGCCCGCGATCGACCTGACGGTTTCCGGCGCACCGGTTTCAAGCCTGCCCCCGGCGGAGACGGAAACGATGCTCGGGAAAGCCGCTCTCTGGCTCATCGCTGCCGGCGCCGGTTTGCTCCTGTTCCTGGCGCTGCGCAAGGTGTTTCGTTCTCCTCTGATCCGAGACTGCGCGGAACGGTTCAAAGACACCGAATTCTACGCCTACCGGCAACTGAAGCGAAACCTCCGAGCGAAAGACCTTGTCCGGACAACCCGTTCCGCCGTCAGATGGCAACACCGGGTTGAACGTGTGCACCCGAATACAGACTGGCGCGCCTTTGACAACGCGCTCGCCCTGGTCGGCGAACGCAGTTACGGCGCTTTACCGCTGATGAACACGTCGCCGTCCCGGACACATTGGCAAGCCGTCGCGCGCGCGGCGAGAGCCGTCAGACGGGAACTCGGTCTTTCTGTGACAACGCGCGGTTCCGGCAGGCTTCCGCCGCTCAATCCGTCCTGACCGCGGTCCTCGCGCCAGGATGACCCTTTTCGGGCTCGACCGACATGCGAGACCGCACCACGGATCGAGTCCTCTCCGGGTGACCGGTGAGGCCGATTTTTGGAGATCCACCATCCGGTGAAATTGTCCGAGTTTCCCGGCGGCCCAGCCACTTCCCTCCAAAACTCCGGCAAATCCGGCGCGATCCTTTCCGAGACGCGAAATTTGCGCCACACTCCGGGTCCGAATCCGGAATAATGTGTCCGGCCAGGCCTTGGTGGGGAGCGAAGCGAACATGTATGAACAACTGGCGGTCCTTGCTGTCTTCGTCTTCCTGTTCAGCCTCGTTTCCAGGCGGCTGGAAAGCACGGATTTCTCCGGCCCGATGGTCTTCGTGCTGACGGGCTTCGTGATGGGACCGGCGGTGCTCGGCTGGTTCCCGGGGGAAAAGCCCGACACGATGCTGCGTGTGCTCGCGGATCTGACGCTGGCGCTGTTCCTGTTCATCGACGCGGCCAACGCCGACCTGCCCACGTTGAGGCAACGCTACGCGATCCCGGCCCGCATGCTGCTCATCGGCCTTCCCGGTGCGATGGTTCTCGGTTTCATCGCGGCATGGCTGATGTTCGACACGCTGACCCTCTTCGAGGCGGCCATGCTTGCCGTCATGCTGGCGGCAACCGACGCCGCGCTCGGAAAGGCGGTGGTGACCAACAAGACCGTTCCCGCGCGCCTGCGGGAGGGCCTCAACGTGGAAAGCGGCCTGAACGACGGCTTGTGCGTCCCCATTCTGTTTCTCTTCATCGCGCTTGAACTGGGCACCATGGAGGGGATCGGCAGCGGGGTGGCGCTTACCCTGCTCGCGGAGGAACTGGGGATCGGTCTCCTGGTCGGGACAGGTATCACCGCCGTTGGCGCCTGGCTGCTGAAATTCTGCTGGAAACGGGACTGGGTCTCTGACGTCTGGATACAGATCACCACCGTCGCGCTGGCGCTTTCCTGTTTTGCCGTGGCCCAAAGCCTGCACGGAAGCGGCTATATCGCGGCCTTCTCCGGCGGCATGTTGTTCGGTTTCATCGGGCGCGACAGCACCCATAAACTGGTGCATTCCGCCGAAGGCATCGCCGAAACCCTGGCGCTCCTGACCTGGATGCTGTTCGGCATCGCCGTCGTCGGCGACGTCCTGAAACTCGTCACATGGCAGGTCTTTGCCTATGCCCTGCTCAGTCTGACGGTGGTTCGCATGCTGCCGAACTTCCTGGCGCTTTCAGGAAGCGGCGAAACCGTTTCCAGCAGGCTTTTCCTGAGCTGGTTCGGCCCGCGGGGCCTTGCCAGCATCGTCTTCGCCATCATCGTCCTGCAGGAGGAAATTCCGGGTGCGCAGCTGATCGCGCTGGTCGTGGCCTGCACCGTCGCCCTGAGCCTTGTGCTGCACGGGGTAAGCGCCAATCCGCTGGCAAGGTGGATCGCTTCACGGGAAAAGAAGGACGGCGGGTGAAGCCGGAGGGCCAACCGCCCGGACGATAGCCACGAGCGGCCGATGCCCGCCAAACGCCTCGTGCGGTTTACATTTCCGGGACAGCGGCCGGCCTGTCGGCGGGAGCAATACGACGATACGACACCATGCCGGACCCGCAAGTTTCCCCACTGGAGCGACGCATCCATTTCGTGTTCCGACCGGCGTGCCTCAGAGGTTTACCTTGCCGCCGTCCACGTTCAGTGTCTGACCGGTCACGAAATCGCTGTCCGGGGTGATCAGATACATCAATGATCCGAGCAGGTCCTCGGGGACCATTTCCCGTTTGATTGACCGTGATTGCACGGTCGGCGCACGTGCCGGATCGAAACCCGTGTGCCCCTGCAGCGCCTCACTTTCGGTCAGTCCGGGTGCGATCGCGTTGACCTGAATGTTCTTGTCGCCCAGTTCGCGACCGTAGCAGCGCGTCAGCGCAATGACGGCCCCTTTCGACGCGGTGTAGTGAGACAGGCCGGGAGGGCCGTAGTAGAACGTGCCGGAGGCGATGTTGACAATCTTTCCGCCCCCGGCACGCAGCATGGCGGGCACGACGGCCTTTGTGGCCTGGTGGACACCCCTGGCGTTGACCGTCATGACCTTGTCGAACTCGTCGTTGTCGATCTGCAGGAACGGCTTCGGTTGAAGCGCGGCAAAAATCGAGGCGTTGTTGACAAGAATGTTCAACTGACCGAATTCGTTCTCGGTCGCCTCGACCATGGCGGCGAGATCGCCGTCGGACGTGACGTTGACACTCAGTCCCATTGCCGAACCGCCATTCTGCCGGATGGCTGCGACGGTGGCGTCGGTGTCAAGGACATCCGTTACAACGACATTGGCACCTTCCTCTGCCATGCGTTTCGCCATCGTCGCCCCGATCCCGCGCGCGGCTCCGGTAATGATCGCGGTTTTTCCTTCCAGTCGGCCCATCGTTTCCTCCCTTGCTCAGATTTCGATTTCGAGAATTTTCGCGACTTCGGGCCAGCTCTTGGCGCCGTTTTCACGCAAATCGCCTGTCAGATCTTCCGGCACCCAGTCGATCAGGCATTTTTTGAATTCGGGCCGCGCCTGGACGCGGGCGAACCACTTCTCGACATCGGGCAAGCGCCCGCCTTCCCACATGCCTTGCATCGACATCATCGCGAGGCGGTTGACGTAAGGCGTCATGGCGATGTCGGCTACGGAGAACCTGTTTCCCACCAACCAGTCGTCGCCGTCTTTCAGCGCATCTTCCATCTTGTGGAGATAGCTGTCGTAGAGTTTGACCTTTTCCGCGGCGCCAGGAGCTTCGAACCCGTAGCGCGTGAAGGCGTCCTTTTGGCTTTTCCAGTCGGATGTCACCGAAAACGGCGGGGTCGAGGCCAGGAATTCCTTCACGCCTTCCGGTCCCAGATTCTTGAGAACCGTATGACGGTGCGAACAGACAAAGGTCACCGCGCCGCAGGCCGGGTGCAGATCTTCGTCGACCGCCTTGGTCCAATAGCGGGCCTGGGCGCGCTCCCAGGGGTCGGTCGGATGAACGCTGGTGGCGGGCGCGATCTGGTCGAGATACTCGATGATGACCGTGCTGTCGGGAATGACCAGGTCATCGTGGACGAGTGTGGGAACCACCCCCTTGGGATTGAGTTTCAGGTAGTCCGGGGCGAACTGCTCGCCTTTCAGGATGTCGATATAGACCCCGTTCCATTCGAGGCCCTTTTCCGCCATCGCAAACCGCACCTTCGCGGCGCAGACCGAAGATCCGTGGTGGTAGAGTGTGAACATCGTGGTTTCTTTCGATTACTGACCGAACATGGTGTTCGGAAGAAGAAGAGCGATCTGCGGGAAAAGGACCAGGAGGACGATCATGACTCCCATGGCGAACCAGAATGGCCAGATCCCGCGGAAAATGGTGTTCATCGGCACCTTCGGCGCGATTCCCTTGACGACGAAGACGTTGATGCCGACCGGTGGCGAGATAAGTCCCATTTCCAGGACGATGACCATCAGGACGCCGAACCAGATCATGTCGAACCCGAAGCCCTCCAGCAGGGGCTGAAGGAGCGGCAGGGTGAGAACGAGAATGGCAAAGCCTTCCATGAACGTGCCGAGCACGATCAGCGCGGCCAGACAGAGTACGAGAACCGTGTAGGGCCCTGCGCCAAGACTGATCACCCAGTCGTTCAAGGCATCGGGAATGCCGCTCAGCGCCACGAATGGCGTGAAGACGAATGCGCCCATCAGGATGTAGAATGTGGTTGCGGTGGAGGCGAGCGTGTCACCCAGGGCGCGTCTGATTTCCGGCCATCGGAAGGCACCGCGCAGAAGCGTGGCGACAAATGCGAGGAACGCGCCGATACCGGCCGCCTCGACCGCGGAGAACACGCCGCCGTAGATGCCGCCAATCGTGACAAGAACGATGCCGATGATCCAGCGCGCCCGTGCCAGTGCCCGAAACCGCTCCCGCAAGGGGCTCTGGGGCAACGCGTCGGGAGCAAGCGCCGGATTGCGTTTCACCTGTATCGTGATCGCGAGGATGAACAGAGCCATGAGGAGGAGACCCGGCACCACTCCGGCCATGAAGAGACGACCGATGCTTTCCTCGGTCAGGATGGCATAGATGACGAAACCTGCGGAGGGCGGGATCAATATCCCGAGCGTGCCGCCCGCGGCGACCGACCCGGTCGCCAGCGCATCCGAGTACTGGTAGCGCTTCATCTCCGGGATGGCGACACGGCCCATTGTGACGGCGCTGGCCAGTGAGGAGCCTGACAAGGCGGAAAATCCGGCGCAGCCAACGATCGTCGACGAAGCCAGTCCGCCCCTGCGATGGCCGAACCACGCGTGGGCGGCATCATAGAGATCACGGCTCATGCCCGACACCCCGCTGAGGTTGCCCATCAGGACGAACAGAGGCAGGATTGTCAGCGAATAGAGCGAGGAAACCGAAAAGCTTTCGCCGGCCAGCGTCGAGAATACGGCAATCTCGCCACGCGGGTGCAGGAGCCAGATGCCACCTGCGCCGACCGCCAGCATGGCGGTGCCGACCGGCACGCGGATTGCCATCAGCACCAGAAGCAGAATGAAGCCGGAAACGCCGATTGCGATATCGTATGGCATCATAACTGCTCCCCATCTTCTTCCGGCGTGTGCTCTTCAACCGGTTTCCCGGTGAACAGGTCCACCAGGAGGATCAGTCCGAACAGCGCCATGCTCAGGGAAAGCGCGAAATAGAAAGGCATGTGGGGTATGCTCAAATTGGGTGTGAAGTAACCGCAGGCCCTACCGCAGAGGCCCTTCGAGAACAGGGCATAGGCGGTGAAGAACGCCACAAGGATGCCGACGAGCCGCGCGATCGTATCGGTCACGAGAAGCAGCTTGGGTCCCGCCTGGATCGATATCACGTCCACATGCACATGGGCGCCGCGTTTCGCGCCATAGGCGATCGAACCGGCAACCACGAAAGCGAGCAGAACGCGGGAGATATCTTCGATCCCGAAGATCGGTTGGCCGAAGACATATCGGCCAACCACTGCGACAACCGTCGTCAGCACGAGGATCACCACCGCCAGCCCGGCGGCAACGGCGAACAGATCACCAATGCGTGTCGTCAGTATTTCAAGTACCTTGCCGGGCATGAGGATCATTCGCCCTTCATCGCCGAATAGATCTCGGCGCCACTGACTCCGTTGAAGGCAGCTTCCTTGAATTTAGCCAGCGGTTCGGTGAAGGCCTCGGTTATGCGAGCAGCTTCTTCCGGGGACAGCGTGATAATCTCGACGCCTGCGTCACGCGCGACCTCAAGCGCGGATGCGGCCATGGCTTCGGTCGCATGGGCGCCGGCCACGCTCAAATCACGCCCCGAGGCGGCATCCACCCAGGCCTTTTCCTCGTCGGACAGGGCGTCATAGCTCTGCTTGTTCATCAACAGCCAGAAAGCGAGCCCGGACGTCGGCATGCCCAGCGTGACGTAGTTCGCGGGTTCGTAAAGCTTGAAATCCCGCACGGAAGTCGGATCGATGGCGATCGCATCGATGGTGCCGTTGGCAAGGTTCTGGTTGATCTCCGATACCGACTGCGAAACCGGGGCCGCACCCAGGGCCGCGAGGAAATCCGCCTCGATGTTCGAGCTCACGCGGATCTTGAGCCCCTTGAAATCCTCCAGCGACCTGATCGGCTTGTCGCGCGTGACGATGGCCATCGGTTCATTTGACCACATGGCGATCAGCTTGGCGTTGAACTCGCCTTCGATCAGGTCCTTGGCGCGCCAGAGCGCCTCCGTGCAGTCTATCCCGGAATTACAGACACCGGGTACGCTTATGGAACTGGAAATGGGGAGCAGGTCGTAGGTGTAGCTCGAGATTCCGAATGCGACGTCCGTCACGCCCTCGACAACGGTCGAGTATTGCAGGGCCGGGTTCGAGTTGAGCGTGCCACCGGCGTATTGCTTCACCGTAAGCGATCCTCCCGAGAGCTCTGCCAGCTTCTCCCCGAACGGCGTGAAGAATGCTTCGTTGAAGCGGTGCTTCGGTCCCATGAAGTAACTCAGACTGAACTCCGTTTCCGCATGAGCGGCTCCTCCCAGGAACGCAAGGGACAACGTGGCGAGTATTGCTCGTTTCAGGGTCATTTCACTTCCTCCTCTTTCATGTGCGCCAAACGCGCCTAAAGCTGAACGGTTACCCACTTCAACTCGGTCATTGCCTCCATGTCGGCGTCTGTTCCTTCACGACCGACGCCGGATTCGCCGTTGCCGCCGAACGGCACATGGGCTTCATCGTGGATGGTCGGCCCATTGATGTGGCACATGCCCGCGCCAATGTTCCGGGCGAAGTGGAAGGCGCGGTCGATGTCCCTGGTGAAGATCGCGGAAGAGAGGCCGTATTCGGTATCGTTGGCCTTGGCGAGCCCTTCCTCGTAGCTGTCGATCGGGTAGATCGAAGTGACGGGCCCGAAGGTTTCGGTCTTGCAGACCGTCATCTCCTCGGTGACGCCGGTCAGCAGCGTCGGCTGACAGCGGTTGCCGACCCATTCGCCGCCGGTAACGATGGTCGCGCCCTTGGCGACGGCATCCGAAATATGGTCTTTGATACGCTGCCGCTGCCGTTCCGAAATGATCGGCGCAATGACGGTGGCCGGGTCGCGCAGGTCCCCCATGCCGACCTTGGAGGCGACCATTGCGAATCGCTTGACGAACTCGTCGAAAACCGGGCGTTCGACATAGAACCGGCTGGAGCCGATGCAGGCCTGGCCTGCGAACATGAAGATCGATCGGGCGGCCAGCGGCACCGCCTTGTCGAGGTCGGCATCTGCAAGAATGACGGTCGGGCTCTTGCCGCCCAGTTCCAGCGTGTTGGGCGTCTTGTTCCTTGCGCAGATTTCGTTGATGTGCTGGCCGACCACCGAAGATCCGGTGAAGGTGACAAAGGCCACGTCCTTGTGACTGGTCAAGTCGTCGCCGATATCGTGACCGAAGCCGGTGACGACGTTGTAGGTCGCGGGAGGGAAACCGGCCTCGGCCACGATTTCGGCAAACAATACCGTCAGATGCGGCGCCATTTCCGATGGCAGGTGAACAACGGTATTGCCCACAGCCAATGCGTTCGCAACCAGTCGGGTGGTCTTGATCAGGGGTACGTTGAACGGAGTGATCACGGCGACGACGCCGCGCGGCTCGCGGATCGACATCGAGAATTTTCCCGGTGCGTCGGAAGGGATGGTTTCGCCGCGCACATTCCGGCACATTCCGGCGGCGGCCCGAACCATTGTCAGACCCTTTTCGAATTCGAACATGGCCTTTTGGATAGGTGAGCCGATTTCGTCGATCAGGCAGTTCAGCAGCTCCTGTTTGCGGTCCTCCATGATCTCTGCCACACGCAGCAGCCAACGCTCGCGATCCTTGGGAAGGGTTTCCCGATATGCGGGAAAAGATGCCTTTGCCGCGGCCACAGCCTTGCGCATGTCGTTGCCGGTTCCCCTCGCCGCATAGGCGTACTGGCTGTCGTCGAGCGGATTCAGCACTTCGAAGACCGCACGGTCCTCTGCGTCGACCCACTCCCCGCCAATGAAATGCTGAAGTGTCTTGATATCGGTTTTGATGTCCATGAGCCGGGTCCTGTTGGAGCTAGCCGCCGACAATGGTCTGCGGCAGAAAGAGTGCGATTTGGGGGAAGAGGACGAGACGGCCGGTCATGACGGCCATGGCGCACCAGATCAGGCGCCAATCAAGGCCAATGGCGATGAGGATCACAACCGGACCCGCAAGCATCGGAATCGCCACGGATTCCAAGAACATGCCGAGAAACATGTATGCCATGATTTCCTCCCAGGACTGGTTCAGCCGATCGACGAATACTTGGGATCCCAAAAACCTTCGCGACTGAACTGGTCGCCGCTCTCCTCCAGCGGACATTCCCAGAAAATACCTATTTGGGATCCTATATCAAGAGTGAAAAAGCACTCTTCTCCAAAATACACTGCCGAGCCCTTGACTTTGGGATCCCAAATGATGTGAATAGCCTTATGGAATCGATCGATACAGAACTTGCCGACCGCATCAGAAACGACATCATCCACGGCAGCTATGCCTGTGGCGAACGGCTGTCGGAGGCTCAGCTGTGCGAGACCCACAACGTGTCGCGCACACCGGTCCGTCTGGCCTTGCGTCTTCTTGAACGTGAAGGGGTTATCCGACGCGGCGAAGGCCGCGGCTATCTGGTGCAGTCCCCGACGGTGGCCGATATTCTCCAGGCGGTTCAGGTGCGTGGGCACCTTGAGAGCCTTGCCGCACGGCTCATGGCGCAATCACCGGATCGTGCCAAACATCTGCCGGAGATGGCCCGGGTTATTGAAACCTACGAGAAACTGATCGGTCTCGGGCGCGTCGATGAAGCCATGATCCGGCAAATGCAGGTGGCCAATCGAGTGTTTCACACGACGATCCTGAATGCTTGCGGCAACGAATATGTCGGCTACACCTGCGAACGGATAAGTCACCTGCCCATGCTGGCGGCTGGATCTATGGTGTTCGACCGCTCCGTGAGCGAGTCGCCGGAGAACATGGAGCGGGGCTTGTTCAGAATCCGGCTTGGACATGCACAACATCAGGTCATCTACGAGGCGATCGAAAAAGGGGATCAGGTGCGTGCCGAAAGCATGATGCGCGAGCATTCGCACACGATGATCGAATACATCCAGATGTTCGAGAAACGTGACGCGAACCTCACCGTTGCCGATCTGGTCGCCTATTCCGGAGTGAATGTCTGACCAGCAAGCGCGGGAGGTTCGGTTCACGAGCCGGCGCGAATGAATTTGGGAGATTTTCTGATGGCCCCTATGGCACAAGACCTGATCCGCGCGAGCGGAGTACCGCCCTTCTTCAAGGTGGCGAACGCCGGGGATGTGGCTCTCGAAGCACCGGAGAACCGGAAAGGCGATGCTTTGCGCACCTGGGTCCGATCGCTTTCGGGATTTCAGAAGGAGGCACTGGTGCGGTCTGCAAGGACCGGTGACACCTGGCGGCTTGTCAGCGACGAGGGGCCATATCTCAACGGGCATGACGCGGCGCCCTGCCCGCTCGCCTTCCTCTCGGCCGGCATGGTCGCGAGTTTCATGAATGAAATCCTGGCGCTCGCCGAGCAGAAGAATGTGGCAATCCGCAAGCTGAAGCTGATCCAGGACAACTACTACACGATGAAAGGCTCCATGCCGAAACGCACCATGATCGGTGGGGCGGAGAACATCGAACTTCTCGTTGAGATCGATTGCGATCTGGACGATGCGGCGCTGAATGAATTCTTGATCAACGCGACTTCTGCCTCGCCTCTGAATGGATTGATGCGCGGGCAACTGGAAAGCCTCTTCAAGCTCGGCAGAAACGGAACCGAACTGCCGACCAACAAGGTGGCGGAGCTCGACGGGCCACTGTTCCCCGATCCCGGCAATCACTTCGACAAGGCGAAACCGGCCCCCGGCGACTTGCCCCTGATGGAACCTGTCGGCCCCACACCGAAGAAGGACGTGGCCAAGGGGACCGCATCGGGCGGTTCATCGCTTTCGGACGAACAGGACCGCCGGCTCAATATCGGCGCGGTTGCCGTAATGCGCGAGGACGGGATCAAGGAAATCCAGCAGATGCAATATTCTCCCTACGGCACCTCGTTCCGTTTCTTCAGTTCCGAAGACGGTCGCGCACCCGATGCCAACACGCTGATCAGCGCGGGGATCGGCTTCTGCTTCATGACCCAGTTCGGCCGCTTCGTATCGATGCTCAAACTCGACCTTCCGGATTACCGTATCGTGCAGGACACCCATTTTAGCCCTGGAGGCGCCAGCGGCGGTACCGGCAGCGCCGGCGAAGCAGACCCGGTGGAGACCCATGTCTACCTGGAAACCTCGGAGTCCGACGAAACAGCTCAGGAGATGCTCGATATTTCCGAGCAGACCTGTTTCCTCCACGCCTTCTGCCGCACCGACTTGAAGACAAGGCTCAAAGTGCGGCGTATCTGAAGCATCAACAGCACTCTACGGCGGATTTGACCTGACGCCCTGCCCCTGAAACCCGGATCGCTTGAAGCTGGCTTTTTCTGCCAGGTTTCCCAGGCCGGGAGAGGAGCGGAATCGCCTGAAGGCACCGAAGTTTTCGAACGTGCCGAAGGCGTTCATCGTCAAGCGAGGGGAAGAGGGTGTTCCTTACGCAGAGATCTGCCGTGAGGCCGGGATCATCCAGGCGCCCCCTTTCAACCGGCGCGAGATATATGCCGGTCCGATGCGGTCGGATATGAAGGACAGCGAATGAAGCCGGTGGTGCCAACCGCGCGGACGGCTCGACCTGCGACGGCTTGAAGCCGCTGCCGACGTTATTTCTTCCCCGGCGCCCCCTCTTCGGTCGCGTCGCCAACGTTGCCGCCATCGTGGTCTTCGAGCCGGTCGAACCATTCGGTTCCTCCGAACCAGTAGTCGTCCATCCTGGCGAGCATGCCGTTCGCCCTGCTTTCCAGAACCCACGCATTCAGGAAATTGAGCAGGCGCGGGCTGTCCGGCCGGACCGCCATCGCCTGCAGGGTCGATATCAGGGGGGCATCTTCCTTTGCGTAGCGCTCAGGATCGCGCGACACGATGAAATCCGGATAGGGCGTCGGCGCCACCACGCCCTGGACCGATCCGTCTAGGAACGCGTCCCGCAGGGCGCCGTTGCTGGCGAAACCGACGATTTCCGCCCTGGCAAACGCCTGTCTGGCGGCACTTTCCGAAAGCGTACCCGTCGCGACCCCGATCTTCATGCCCTCGACGTCGTATCGGGCCTCGGCGGCGGACGCCGGCATGTGCGACTTGTCCACGACGACGGTGAAATCGGTCGCGGAATAGGGTTCGGAAAAATAGACCTCGCGGGCCCGTTCGGCGGAAATCGACATGGCGGAGATCACCACGTCGACGTCGCCGTCCCTCAGGCTTTCCAGCAACTGGTCAAACGGCACCTCGACGAATTGCGCGGGCAGGCCGAACGCGTCGGCAACCCCGGTGGCGACATCGATCTCGAAGCCGATACGCGCGCCTTCCCTGTCGCCGGCGAGCCACGGAACGAAATTCTCGCTCGCGACCCCGATCCTCAGCGTCCCCCTGGACAGCGCCTGCTCGAGAGCATCCGCCCGGGCGGGCGCCGCGGTCGCTGGAATGAGCAACAGCGCGACAGCGAAAAGGAAGGATTTCATGGTCATGAGTGCTTTGCTCCCTGGAGCGCTGGTGACGGCACAGGTCATCGGCCCCGTCCACCGCCACGGCCACCGCCGCCACGTCCGCCCCCGCCAAATCCGCCGCGACCGCCACCACCTCCGCGATATCCTCCGCCCGGCCGGCCGCCCGCGCCGACGCCCGGACGCGGACTGTAACTGGGCGGACGCACGGCCGGATGCGACGGACGCGGTGGCCGCACGACCGGATGGGTCGGACGCGGCGGGCGGACGCCGGGAGGCCGGTTTCCGGGCGGGCGGACGCCGGGAGGCCGGCTTCCGGG
>Ga0272444_10001076_pt1 | contig 27030 bp, 18 predicted proteins | sample SSMForm13_FD_201033 | JGI IMG/M metagenome (GOLD analysis project Ga0272444, IMG submission 201033) | Marine sediment archaeal communities from Little Sippewissett salt marsh, Falmouth, MA, United States - SSM-Form-13 | ecosystem: Environmental > Aquatic > Marine > Wetlands > Sediment ...
GGGCGGCAATGGGAGGTTCAGACGCACCTTCTGCCACAAGTTCTGGTATCCGTAGGGTCTGACCCGGGTAAATCAGGGCCATATCTTTGATGGCGGGATTCAGCCGTCGGAAAGTGCGAAGATAGTCTTTACGGATCTCACGCCAGCCCATCTTCAGATGGGTCATCAGGATCCGTGAGACAGAATCGCCCGAACGGACCTTCCGATCCTTGTAAAGGACATCCGGTATCATGGGAATAGTGACGTAGCGTTGGCCCTCCTGAGGCGGCTCTTTTGGGGGCTCCATCTGTTTCAAGGGGATCAGGAGTTCCTGGCCGGGGTAGATCTTGTCTACGTTTGCTACGTGGGGGTTGAGGCCCTTTAAGATCTTCACAAATCTTGGAAAATCACGTTCTGCGATGAGCCCCTTTTGGCGGAGTATCTGCCAGATGTGGTCATCCTTCTGAACCGTGTAAAGGTCACACAAGACGTCCTGGCCCTCATAGGTATGAAGGGTGTATATTTTGTACGCCGTTGACCCTCGAGCAGGGGGCGACCAGGATAGGGCCAGAATGACTATTGGGACGACTTGCCACGCGATTTTGCTCAGCCTCATATCAAGGACCCTTCCAATGGGTTTGGTTTTTGCCTAGATCCCTACTGGGACGCTCCTTTGCTGGGGTTGTTCTAACCACATTGGGTTTCTTTGTCAAAACAAATGTCGGTTCCGACCTCGTGCGGTGATGCCACAATGGCTTCATAGTCTTCGTCATGCCGGACTTGATCCGGCATCCAGTTGTTCTCCTGCATTCCCCAGTCCCCGGATCAAAGTCCGGGGCAGGCAAGGCGGGGAATGACCACCTTGGGCTTTTTCTCGTCAGGGTCGCACCATTGTAAAGAAATCGCAGAGACGCATTGAATCCCTTCCTATCGCCCCAACCCTGCTACGTCCTTGGCAGGCGTCTTGTTCGATAGCGGATGTGGCCGGTTTCCCTTTCTCACTTAAGATAGAGCTTCTTTTCCCTTTCCACCACATCAATAATGTCGTAGATGATGGTCGGCATTTTCCGCAGCACCCGCTCCCACGACACGGTTTGAGGGGTTTCAAAGACCTGGTCTCTCGCCTTTTCGGCTGTTTGGGTAATGGCCTGCAACAGACCAGAGGAGAGGAAGGGTTCAAAGGCCTCATGGCTGCCCACAAAAGAGCTGAATCTATCCACCAGACGATAGGGGGAAATGAGCAGGTCACCGGCATGAAGGATAGCGTTCTTTACCACGCCGTGGACAACGGCCTCTTCCTCATTGGTATCATAATCGAGACCGGAAAAGGCAGCGTTATCGGCATACATCTTAATGAGGTTGTCTGCCACATTCAAATAGGTCAAGGTTAGATCACGTATGAAATGATCTGAAATCTCAACGCCTTCTTCAACCACCAGGGCCGTCAGCAGGGTTGTGACGATGTCCACCGCCATCTTGTGGAGCCCCTTTTCTTGGTCTGCCTGCGATACCTTTTGGTGCTTGTGATCAAAGGGCTCGTAAGAGATCTCCACTTGGGCGGCGCTCGTGGCCTTCCGATAGACCTCAATGAGTGTAAAAATCTCCACGCCCCAATTCATGGCAAAGTGCATACGTTTGAGCAGGCTGGTATCAAAGATCACCTCGCCTGAGAGCTGATAGTTAAAACTTAGGAGAAAATCGATCAACCGTAGGATCTTTTCATCCTTTGTGTCTGTGAATTTTCGTTTCAGGGCGATGAGCAGGGGGTCCAGCAGGAGCCTTTTGACCCGGCCGTACATCTTTCCGTTGTGTAGTCGTGCGTAAAAGGCTTTGGAGAATTGGTAGTTTAGGGCCAGAACAGGATAGAAAAGCCGGTCCAGTTGCTCCCGCCGAAAGGTGCGGATATCTGCATCGATAAGTCCCACGCTCTGGGCACCAAGGGCGATGGCGATCCCAAAAGAGAGAAAGATGTTTCTGCCCTTCCCACGCATGTCAAGGGCAAACCCTGCCTCGGAGAGCTTCTCATAAATGGCCGAGAAACCAGGACCGTCATTGTGTTGAATGAGGCAATTTTTCAGCTCATACCGATCAAGGAGGCCTGTCAGTTGCCTGACATCTTCTGCCGTGGCCTGATCCAAACCGAAAATAATGCGAGACAGGTAGGAGGCAGAGCGGAGCTGCTTAAGGATGTTTTCAAAGACAGGACGATTCTCGCTGTTCGTATACTCCGATGCCAACAGGGGGACAATGAGCACCGCCTTTTTCCATTTTGACTGATGGCGGAGTTCTGCTTTTAAGGTAGGGTTGGATTTTGAAAGGAGATAAAGGGTCGTAATCTTGGTATGTTTCTGGGCAAAATTGGACATAATTCATCTCCTGTTTAAGGGCCGTGCGTTCGGGTAACGCCTAGCATGAAATCAGATGATTGGTCAAGGGGTCCAGGGGGCGAGGATCGCTGGTTTCGGCCTATTCAAGGGTTAGGGGTTCAGAGAGGTATGCGTGCCATCCATGGCCATTCATAAAGGGCACGGTCTTTGGTGAGCAGCATCAACACCCCTGGCTGGACCTTAGATCCCACCACATGCAGGGTGACCTCTCTGGTAGTATCTTCACTGGAGGTGTTGCTAAAATAGACAGTAGCACTATAGGTGCCCTTCTCAAGGCTGTTGGCACGGTTGTCAATGGAGACGGCCACCGTGATGCTTTCACCAGGATTCAAGGTGCCGCTAGACGGCGAAGACAGGGTCAGCCAATCCTTTTCCTTGGTGACTTGCCAGCCGATGGGGGTGTCCGTCGTGTTCTGAAGGACATATCTCTTGCTCAATGGCGAAAAGGGGCCGCCTTTGGAACCTGAAGACCTTAATCCTGCAGCAGGGGTTACAACAAAATCGTCATAGAAAAGGGCCCCATCGGCCATGACAATTCCTGCTCCTGAATCGCGATCCCAACCCGAGTCTTCAATATCCAGGGCTGAGCCAGTGAGGGCCGCACGGACCTTAGCAGGGGTAAGAGCAGGCTTTTTAGAAAGCAGTAGTGCTGCAACAGCTGCTGCATGGGGGGCCGATGCCGAGGTGCCGTAAAAGGGGTTGAACCAAGACGTTGCCGTGGCCACGCCATCGGCTGCGGTCAGGTCTGGCTTTAACCGTACCTCGCCGCCGGTGGAGGAGACGTTTCCAGGGGTGATGGCTGTCCCGTCCGGGTCATAGAAGACCCGGCGCGGCCCGTCACTGGAAAAGGTCTCTAGAGATTCGGTTCCGTCAAAGGCGGTGGTTCTGCCTTGAGCATCCACGGCTGCCACTGCAAAGGCCTGGGCGGCAGCTTGGTGGCCCTTGATTTGACCTGCCGTGCCATGTTCCAGCCGGCCCCGGTAGGTGTTAAGGTGGATGAATCGATCATCGTCTCCCTGAGGCATGGAGATGACGAGGAGGTTGTTTGTATCATTCCAGGCTCCACTGTCGATAAACTCGTAAGGGTCATGATGGCCATCTTGAGAGTTGGTGGACGCCTCGTATATGGTGTCACCATCTGGACTCAGCAAATAGAGATCATAGTCCCTTGCCGATGCCCCCAAAGGATCTGCCCAGAAGAGGGCAATGCCAAAGGGCGGATCGGTAGTCAACCTGTTGGTCGCATCGCCTTCGCCAAAATCATGGACTGTCATACCAGCAAGAACACCGGGAAGAGAACCGTCTTCTATACCTTTAGAGTCTCCCTCCCACACACCGGATTGGCCATCGTTCAGGTTTCCAGAGTTTCCGGCAGAGGAGAAATACAAGGCACCGTTATCAGTGACGCTATTGACGGCCCGAGAAATGACATCGTCTTGAAAGGGCGATTCATTAAAATAGCCCACATCGTCCACAATGACATGGCAACCTGCCGCTCCCAAGGCCTCGATGTTGGCTGCAAAGCCTGCGGGCCCCTTCCATGCCGTGGCAAAATAGAGCTCCGCCCCTGGGGCCAGATCATGGACAATTTCCAGCATGGCGGTCCCCTCACCAGTAAGCCCGGGGGAATCTTCCAGCACAGTGACGTCTGGCAAATCCCCCGTTGCCTGAACAGTGGCCAGATAATCCACAGAGTCGGAGAGGACCCCGATTTTCACCCCCGAGCCGTTCACACCAAAGCTGTCCCTGGCCAGGGCCGCACTGTGGGCCACATTCCCCTCTGAGGTATTGACCTTGTTTGTGAAGGCCCTGGTTGCCGGTTCGATGAACCGGATATCCTCATGGCCTGCTAGGGGCTCTATCTTTTCCAGAGGCACGCGGGCCCGTATGGTCTCGTACTGCTCAAAACTGTTGATGACCGTGCCCCCTAATCGGTCTATTTCCTCCAGGAGTCCCGGCGTCACCCTGGCCTTAATGTCCACAAGGACGGTGCGGTCCAAGGCAATGTCAAGGGTGGATCTCAGCGAGGGGACCCTTTCCACAAGGGGGGCCCGCCTTAACACCTTGTGTCCATAGATGAGCCTGGAGTCCAGTTTCTTCTGGGCAGGGGTTCGCCATGCCTTTTCTTCCCGCAAGGCCTGAATCTGCCCCAATGCCTTTTCAGTCATTCTAAAGGGTCCTTTAGTGGCCTTCTGCGCAAAGGCCACACCTGTTGACAGGGGACCTGCTGCTGCCGAGAGGGCGACAAACCAACTTATGAGAAAAAATAGAAAAGGGGACTTCATGTATCTGCTCCAGACCCAGCCCATTTTATGAACATGTCGCTCTTTGGACTTGGGGCCTCATCCTACGCGACTTTCTTTTGAAAAGTAAAGGCCGATGTGACTGTCCACCGTCATTGCCACCCACCATGCACAGCTATTAGAGGCATTGGAGGCCGAAGAGAAGTGGATTGGCAACGTTCAAAAGTTGAGGCAAAGGCCTTCAGCAGGCAGTTAGAGGGATAGGGATGATCGCTGAACGCAGGCATACAGCCATTGCCATCTGCATAAATGGCATAGGCTACCTAAAGGTATTGGATGCCGAAGAGAAGCGATTATCCCTATCCCGAAGTCGGTTGTCCAGAAATCCACTACGTCAACACTTTTGAACGTTACTAACGGATTTCCCTATCCCGAGGCTCCCGTTGCGTAGAAAAAGTCCAAACCAGAACCCTGCCGCTTCCTAGAAGCCATTGCACATTTGTTTGTTATTTCATAAGGTTGATAAGGTTAGGAAACTTGAGACGGTCATTTCTGGGACATGACACTAGCCGGATTGGGTCTAGGTCAACAGATGGACGGGTGAGCAGATCTCCCACATGCTGGTAAACCAGAGATTCTGCGTTTCTTGTCACTCTTTCACATTGGCCTTGAAATTCTCACCATATGGTAATAAAGGCAACGGAGCCCTGCCGGCCTTCCAGATACGTCTTGTGTCATGGAAAGGTGAAGAGGCAATGTGCGTCTTCTCATTTTAGACCAGCCTCATGGCAGCAGGACATAGATTAAGGGGGGGGCATGGCAAAGAAGAAACGTATTTCCAGAAAACAACTTCTAAAAGAACCAGACGAATTTCTCACGCTTTCAGCCAGGGCACTGCAGTTTGCCTCGGAGAACCGGAGACAGCTTTCCTATGTCGTGATCGGATTGGTAGTCGTAGTCTTAGCCGGTGCCTTGATCGGGTATTTTTTGAACCTTTCGCAACGCAGGGCCTACAGGGTGTTCGACGAAGGGCTTTCCCATTATATGGCTCAAGTCTCTGGGCAGAGATCGTCCCAAGTTCAGGAGATGGCCAAGGAGAAATTCGCCGAGGCGATCCAGAACCATTCATCCACCAGGGCTGCCGAGCTCAGCCTACCCCTGTATGGGAACCTGCACTATGAGGCCGGCTCCTACGACAAGGCGATTGAACTCTACCGACAGGCACTGGAGGCCTTTCCAGGGGAAGAGGACATGGAAAAGCTTATTTGGAACGGCTTGGGATATGCATATGAAGGCAAAGGGGACTATGTGGCTGCCGCGGAGTGGTTCAAGAAGATAGCTGACTCCGAAAGTGGATTCCTAAAGGCAGATGCCTATTTCAACTTGGGAAGGATGTACGAGGCCATGGGCAAGGGGCAAAATGCCCGCGAGGCTTACAAACGTCTGGTAGAGGCCTTTCCGAATGCAGTTTACTTTCGGATCGCTAAGGAAAAGGCCCAGCGTCTCCGAGGGCAAAGCTGACTGCCCGTGGCTCTCATGGCAAGGCTAAGGCACAAGGGCAGATTTTTCTTGACAGGATGATGGAAATTGGCTACAGGCTCAACACCATGAAACGGCATAGTTTTTTTGCAGATTTCAGGAAGGCCTTTTTTGGCGAGGTCGGCTTCTTTTTTAGGAGGCCTGCCCATGGGTCTTCGTAGGTCTGCGGCCGGCTGACAGATACGAACCATGGGTAGGCGTTAAGGCGCCCCATGGTTTTTTGTGAATAAGAGAGGCCATGGAGCGAAGCCCCATGGCCTTTTCTAATTTTTTTGGTAACGTTCAAAAGTGTTGACTTAGTGGATTTGTGGACAACCAACTTCGAGATAGGGATAATCGCTTCTCTTCGGCATCCAATGCCTTTAGGTAGCCTATGTCATTGGTGTAGATGGCAATGGCTGTATGCCTGCGTTCAGCGATCATCCCTATCCCTCTGACTGCCTGATGAAGGCCATTGCCTCAACTTTTGAACGTTACCAATTTTTTGGCATTTAGCGGGGCAATGTGAAGTTCTTACAAAGGAGGTAAGGGTATGATCTATGACGAGGAGTTTGAGACCCTGCCGCGGGAGGCCCTTGAAGCGATTCAGCTGAAGAGACTTCAGGCCCTTGCAGAACGGGTCTATGCCACAGTTCCTTTTTACAAGAAGGCCTTTGACGACAAAGGGGTCAAGCCGGACCATATCAAGTCACTTGAAGACTTGCGAAAGCTTCCGTTTACCATGAAACAGGATTTGCGCGACAACTATCCCTTTGGCATGTTTGCCACCCCCATGGAAAACGTGGTCCGCATCCACGCCTCCTCAGGGACGACGGGAAAGCCGACCGTGGTGGGATACACCCGCCGGGATATTCGTACTTGGGCAGGGCTCATGGCACGTACTCTGGCGGCGGCAGGCACACACAAAGGCGACATTGTGCATAACGCTTACGGTTATGGCCTCTTTACCGGCGGTCTGGGGTTTCACTATGGTGCTGAGCGACTGGGGGCGTCTGTGATCCCCGTCTCTGGAGGCAACACAAAGCGGCAGATTCTGCTCATGAAGGACTTTGGACCTACGGTCCTTACCTGCACGCCCTCCTATGCCCTTCACCTGGCAGACGTGGCGGCCGATGAAGGCGTTGATTTCAGGTCCCTGAAGTTCCGGGTCGGTGTCTGCGGTGCAGAGCCCTGGACCGAGAACATGCGGAAAGAGATAGAAAACCAGCTCGGCATGGACGCTGTAGACATCTATGGCCTGAGCGAGATCATGGGGCCTGGCGTATCAGTGGAATGTGTAGAAGCCAAAAACGGCCTCCATGTCTTTGAAGATCATTTTATTCCAGAGATCATAGACCCTCAGACAGGGGAACCCCTTCCATATGGAGAGACAGGGGAGCTGGTCTTTACTACCCTCACTAAAGAGGCCTTCCCTCTCATTCGATACCGCACACGGGACCTTTCCGTACTGCATCGGGAGCCCTGCAAGTGCGGCAGGAATCTGGCCCGCATGGGACGGATCACAGGGCGCTCTGATGACATGCTCATTATTCGGGGGGTCAATGTCTTTCCATCCCAGATCGAAAGCGTTCTCATGGCCAGAGATGACGTGGCGCCCCACTACGTGTTGATGGTCGATCGCAAAGACCGGATGGACACGCTGGAGGTGAGGATCGAAGTGGACGAAGGGGTCTTTTCCGATGCCGTCAAGGATCTTCAGAAGGTAGAAAATGAGATCGAAAAGGATATCAAGGACTTGCTTGGGGTGTCCTGCAAGGTGAGCCTCGCAGAACCAAAGACCATCCAGCGGAGTCAGGGCAAGGCCCAACGGGTCATAGACAACCGAAAATCGTAGAAGTTACCTGTTCACTATTCACCGTTTGCCCGTTATCCGTTCACGGTTCACCGAAGGGGTAAGAGACAACGGTCAACGGATAACGGTAAACGTTTTGTGGTGAACGAACAACGGTCAACGTAGATCTTGTTAAAGGAGGGTGTGATGCGGGTAGAACAAATATCCATATTCTTGGAAAACAAGGCAGGAAGACTCGCCGAGGTCACCAAGGTGCTGTCAGAGACCGGTGTGAATATCCGGGCCCTTTCCCTGGCCGATACATCTGATTTCGGCATCTTGCGGCTCATCGTGGATGACAATGAAAAGGCCAAGAAGGCCTTGAAGGAACACGGTTTCACGGTGGGAAAGACAGACGTGGTGGCGGTGGAAGTGGAGGACAGGCCAGGAGGGTTGAGCCAAATCTTGGATGTCCTGAGCAAGAAGAGCATCAATGTGGAATACATGTACGCCTTTGTTCAGCACAGCGGCAAAGACGCTGTCATTATCTTCCGCTTTGATGATATTGACGCGGCAGTGAAGCTCCTTCAGGAGAATAACGTGAGAGTCCTTGAAGGCAAAACCGTTTACACGCTGTAGGGGCCCCTGGAGGCCACCAACACAATCCCTTAAAAGGAGGAGACAGACAATGAGGACAAAGTGCAGCATTGGCAGGGGGGCGGCTTTTATGTTAGCCGCAGTGCTTTTCGCGGTTTTCCTCGTGACGCCGGTGATGAAGGTTGAGGCAGCTGACCCTTACAAGGTGGGGGCCGTCTTCTCGGTCACGGGCCGGGCCTCTTTTCTGGGTGACCCTGAAAAAAAGACTGCCGTCATGCTTCAAGAAGAGATCAACAAAAAGGGCGGGATCAACGGCCATCCTTTGGAACTGATCGTCTATGACGACGAGGGAGATTCCACCAAGTGTGCCCTGGCCGTAAGAAAGCTCATTACCCAGGACAAGGTCTGTGCTTTTATTGGACCTTCCTTGAGCGGGCTTTCCCTGGCCGTGCTCCCAGAGGCAGAAAAGCATAAGATACCCATGGTGTCCTGTGCGGCAAGCTACAAGATTGTGACCAAGGACCCTGAGACAGGCGAACAGTGGAAGTGGGTATTCAAGACCCCGCAGTCCGACAGCATGGCGGTGGAGGCCATTTACACCCACATGAAAAAGAACGGCATCTCCAAGATCGCCGTCCTGTCGGTGACCTCAGGTTTTGGTGCCAGCGGCAGGAGCGAGTTGCTGCGCCTTGCCCCGGACTTTGGGATGACCATTGTGGCTGATGAAAAATATGGTCCCAAGGACACGGACATGACGGCCCAGCTGACTAAGATCAAGGGGCTGGCTCCTCAGGCCATCGTGAACTGGTCTATCGGCCCCACCCAGGTCGTTGTCGTGAGAAATTGGAAAGAGTTGGGTATGACCAAGGTCCCCTTCTACCAGAGCCACGGTTTTGGAAGCCGCAAGAACATTGAGCTCGCTGCCGGTGCAGCAGAAGGCGTGTTTTGTCCATTGGGGGCGTGTAACATTGCCGAAATCCTTCCGGCAGATGCCCCCCAGAAAAAGGTGACCATGGAATACCTCAAGGCCTATAAGGCCAAGTACAATGAGGGCCTGTCCTCCTTTGGAGGCCATGCCTGGGACGCCCTGTCCATCGTGGCCGAGGCCCTGGAGGCCGTGGGACCAGATAAGGCCAAAATCAGGGATTATGTGGAGAAACTCACGGGTTTTGTGGGACAACATGGTGTGTTCAACTTCTCGGCAAAAGATCATAATGGGCTGACCAAAGACGCCTTCAACATGGTGGTGGTGGAGAAGGGGGATTGGGCATTGGCCCATTAAGCCAGGCTTAACTGGTTCGGTCCCTTTGGCTGCCCGACATGGCCAAGGGGACCGACCGGCACGACCGGCTCAGGATATATGGAAGAGATCTCCTTCGCAAGTCAGCTTCTTCAGTACACCATTACCGGTGTCACCATTGGAAGCGTCTATGCCATGGTGGCCATCGGGTTCAACATCATCTACAATGTCACTGAGGCCATCAACTTCGCCCAAGGCGAGTTTTGTATGCTGGGCGGTCTGGTGATGGTCTTTTTTAGGGTTGCCTTGAACCTGCCGGTGGTGGTGTCCCTTCCGCTTACGATCCTAGTGGTGACAGCCGCGGGCATTCTCCTAGATCGATTGGCCATCAGGCCCATTCGCGAGCCGTCCGTTCTGGCCATGGTCATTGCCACCATCGGGGCCGCCTTCTTCATCAAGGGCGCGGCCATGTTCATCTGGGGGAAGAACCCCTTTGACTTGCCCCCCTTTTCCGGCCGCAATCCCATTTCTTTCCTCGGCGCCGTGATACAGCCTCAGGGCTTGTGGGTCGTGGCCTTTCTGGCCGTGGTGGTGGTTCTGCTCACCCTGTTTTTTGATCGGACCATGATGGGAAAGGCCTTGCGGGCCTGCGCGGTAAATGCCAACGCATCGAGCCTCGTGGGGATCAATGTGAGGCACATGATCCTGGTCTCCTTTGCCATGAGCGCCGCCATCGGGGCCCTCGGTGGCATTGTGATCACACCCATTTCCTTGATGGAATACGATCGAGGGGCCATGCTGGCCGTGAAGGGGTTCTCGGCCTGTGTGTTGGGAGGGATGGGGAGTTTCTCTGGTGCGGTGCTAGGCGGCCTCATGATCGGCCTCATTGAGTCCCTTGGGGCAGGTCTTGTCTCTTCTGGATACAAAGACGTCTTTGCCCTCATACTTTTGCTCCTGGTGCTTTTTGCCAGACCCAGTGGCCTGCTCGGGAGTGTGGAAGTGAATAAGATAAAGAAGTTTTAGGCCCTATGGGCCAGTGTCTCAAAAATCCGGTTGCGTGACATGACAAAAAACTTTCCACTGAAAAAAGACAGAAGCCTGGTCCACCTTGGCGCCTTTGGGTTGGCCCTGCTTTTCTTTCCCTTCCTAGCCCAACGGATAAGCTTTATTGAACATTACCTGGATGTCATGGTCTTTGTGGGGATTTACAGTATTGTGGCCATGGGGCTCTGTCTCCTCATGGGGTATGCCGGACAGATCTCCCTGGGACACGCCTCTTTTTTCGGGTTGGGGGCCTACATCTCAGGTGTGATCACGGCCAAGTATGGTGTCAACCCATGGCTTTGTATTCTCCTCGGCATGGGAGTCTCAGCCGTCGTTGCCACGATCATCGGGGGGCCCTCTTTGAGGCTAAGGGGACACTACCTTGCCATGGCGACCCTGGCTTTTTGCATTATTGTGACCGTTGTCTTCAATGAGAGCATCCCATGGACAGGCGGCCCTGACGGGCTGGCCTTTATTCCCGGCATTTCCATCATGGGATGGGCCCTGGATTCAGTACTGAAGTACTACTACCTTGTCTGGACCATCGTTTTTCTGGTGTTATTTCTCTGCCTGAACATTATCCGATCCAGGGTGGGCAGGGCCCTGCGGTCCATCCACGGCAGCGAGCTGGCGGCCAACGCCCTTGGCGTAAACGTGGACAAATACAAGATCTATGTCTTTGTCTTCTCGGCTGTGGTGGCCTCTATTGGGGGGAGTCTGTATGCTCACTATTTAAATTTCATCAACCCTGCAAGCTTTGATCTCTTTGTGTCCATCAAGCTGCTCATCATGATTATCTTGGGCGGCATGCACAGCCTCTGGGGCGCTGTGGTGGGGGCTGTGCTCGTCACCTTTTTGAGCTATGAATGGCTCCACTTTTTTGAAGATGCCGAGGTCATGATCTACGGGGCCATTATCTTGATCATCGTGATCTTTCTGCCAGGCGGGCTGGTGAGTGTGCCGGCAAAGGTGAGCGGGTTGTGGAGGGGCTCAAAAAGGGAAGCCAAAGGCTGAAAAGGCGAGATTGGGGCTGTAGTATTTACAAATTGGGCCAGTACGGTTTCTGAACCCTCACCACTTCATTAATGACGGTGGGGGCCGGCCCTTGTTCCAGGGCCTTGAGGTCGTCTTCAGTGAGAATGCTGTCCTGTGCCAGTTCCTTTAACACGGCCTTCACCGATTCCCGAAGTCCTGCCAGATGATATCCTCCCTCCAGCGTCACTGCCAGTCTCTTGGAACAGCATGATTCGGCAATCTCCATCATGATACGCGTCATGGCCGCATAGCCCTTTGGGGTGACCCTCATCCCTCCCAGGGGATCGTCCACATAGGTGTCAAAGCCGGCAGAGAGCAGAATGAGTTCAGGTTCAAAGGCCTTGGCAACAGGGACAAGGATCTGCTGAAAGATCTGATAGAACTCCACATCCCCGTGGTCGACCCAGAGGGGGACATTGACGGTGAACCCCTCTCCGGCCTCGGTACCCACCTCCTTCAGGTTGCCGCTTCCAGGATAGTAAGGATACTGGTGGGTAGAAAAATAGAGTACGGTGGGGTCATCGTAGAAGCCGTGCTGTGTGGCATTGCCATGGTGAAGGTCCCAGTCCACGATGAGGACCTTTTCCACAGAGTGGGTGTGCATGGCATAGCGGGCCCCAAGGGCTACGTTGTTGAAGAGACAAAACCCCATGGCCCTGTCCCTTTCTGCATGATGTCCGGGGGGCCTGACCAGGGCAAAACCGTTTTGCACCGTTCCGTCATAGAGCTTGTCAATGAGAGAGAAAAGACCGCCTGCAGCCAGCTTGGCCGCCTCATAGGAACGGGGCGTGGTTTGCGTGTCAGGATCAAGAGAGACGTGGGGCTTGCCCTCCGTGGCAGCCACTCTTCGGATATGAGATTCGCTGTGGATCCAGGCAAGTTCCTCATGGGTGGCAGGCCGAGGCGAGATGGTCAGACATCTTCCCGCCATGTCTTCTGCATCCAGCATGTCATAAATCACCTGGAGGCGTTGGGGGCTTTCCACATGGGGATAGTCAGCAAGGTGCTCCTTGTAGATGTCATGGCGAACTACGGCGGTAGCAAAAGACACAGGCCCTCTCTTTGTTATGGGTGTTAGTGCCGACCGGCACCTTTAGGCCTGATCTGTCAAGACGCACAGATCTGACCGCCAGTCTTTTGGTGGGACTTGGCGATGCGTTCCAGAAGCCTTTTGAACCAGCCTCTTTTTGGGTGCCCTTGGGGTGTTGATGCCTCTTTGTGCCTGGCCACGGCAGGGACCTCCTTAAGGTACGTTCAGCTTAACACTTACGCCTCTACAGCCGGCTTGTCAACAGACACTTTGCCGGCTTTTGCCTTGACAACACCTTGCGGGAAGATTACAGGAGCGAAGGTCTCCCGTTTTTGCTTCTTTTCTTGCTGCCACCCGTGCGTCGTGTCTTCGTCTCACTCACTGGAGGCACCGGGTGCCCAGAGAAATGGACTCCGCTGCCCCTTTGCCTTTGGAAGGGGGCGCCACGCCACGGCGGTAAGCCGTTAGACATGGAAAGAACCATGGGCTTTCCCTGGTAAGAGAATCTTCACATGAGCACCAGAGAGCATAAATCCCGCGCCCCAAAGTCTGTGAAGCTTGCCATCGTCACCGTTTCTTCGACTCGCACCCTTGAAGATGACAAGAGCGGGCTTTGGATGAAAAAGCAAGCGGAGAAAAAGGGACATGACCTGTTGTTTCATGAGGTGGTGCCCGACGATCAAGAGGTCATTGCCGGGACTCTCCGTAGGATCATGGAAACGCACCAACCTCATGCCATCCTGGTGACCGGCGGCACCGGCATAGGGCCTTCCGACGTGACGATTGAGGCGGTTCGGCCCATGTTCACCAAAGAGTTGACGGCCTTTGGTCCCTTGTTTGGCTTCCTGAGCTACGAAGAGATCGACACTGCCGCATTGCTTTCCCGGGCCACGGCAGGCCTGATCGATCAGACCCTTGTCTTTTGCCTGCCAGGGAGCCTCAAGGCCTGTAAGCTTGCCTGCAAAGAACTCATTTTTCCTGAGCTTGGCCACCTCCTAAAGCACGTGCAAGAAGTCTAGTTTCCATCCATAAATGGCCCTTTTCTCCGCCTCAGGCCGATCAATCAGCCGAAGGCTGACAAGTCTGCGGGATCGCTTGTGCGATTGGCCTCGGCAGACCTGCGCGCAATCCTTTGGTTTTTTTGACCTTGCGAATCCGCCCAAGGCGGACTGAATTGGAAACTGACGCCAGTGTCCGCCCCCTTTGAGGGACGTCGTGGACGGGCACAAGTCTAGCAAATTGCCCTCATGTAAGGGAGGAAATGGGCCGAAATAGGGATCAGGGGCGCACGGGGCTGTACAGGCTTATGAAAAAGCCTGGCATTTCCAGGCTAGGTTGGTCCACTTCCAATATGCCCTCATAAAGGTTCACTTTTTGTGAACATCTGTTCAGTTTGGTGATACTCGCGTTCACCACCGGTGGAAAAAACGTGTTTCCATGTGCCCTGTAGGGCTGAAGCTCCCCCAAGATGCACATAACTAGCTGAAAAAGCCTTATTGTAGTCCCATGGAAAAAGAGGGCATAGTTCTTGCTAATCACTGGTGAGTGTAAGCAGATGGGCCAAGGCATTCCCTTCGGCCGAGGGCTATGTTGGTTACCAGTAACATCAAAAGGAGGAATGTGAAGATGAAGGCAAGAAAGTGTTTCACGATTCTTACGACGACGGCACTGTGCGTTCTTACGGTGATGGCGCTGCACAGCATGGGGGCCCAGTCAGTTGCACCTTTGAACAGAGCAACTGCCGAGTATGCCTGCACTGTCACCCGGGCCAACGCAGCTTTAGGCCATAGCTATGTCAAACTCACCAACCTGGACGGCAATCCCTGTTTTGCACTGAAGTGGTTTAGATTACCAAAAGAGCAGGCATCAGAAATGATGACCACGGCTATGAAGGCCATGGATAGTGGCCAGGCCCTTTGTGTGAGTGTTGATATCCATGATGGCATTTTCCCTCAAATACAAACCATGCACCTGAACACAAAGGCGAGCAGTCCCGTTCCGGAGAAGAAGGGGTTTTTTCAGATCTGCCAGACAGTGTGCGCCAAATGTAGTGCACTGCTGTAAGGGTCCCTGCAAACTTAAGCCCACAAAGCCGTCCCTTTCAGGATCGGCTATCCGGGACAACTCTTTGAAACCCGAAACTGTTCGTGTCTTAAAAGGATAATACAAGCCTGGTTACCAAAGATTAGGCAGGGTCAGGTGACTCTGTCTTGCCTCTTCAACGGGAATCATGTATTGTTCCCGAATCCCATATCCCACTCCCTCAGAGGTGCGAAGATGAAGGAATTTCTGTACGTTTATAGCGTCTTGTGCATAGCCTTAGGGGCTTGTCTGGTGCTCTACACCACGGAATGCAGAAGACTCCTTGGCAACATGTTAACGGGGATTGATCGAAAATTCCTCGCTCCACTACCGGCGATATTTGGCATCCTGCTGATAGTAGCCGCATCTCAAGCTCGCAATTCAGCCTTTATCAGGCTGCTCGGTATCATTGGCGTCGCCAAAGCAGGGTTTGTCTTTGTCAACCCAAAAGGGCTCTATGAGCAGGTTAACAACTGGCTCTTGAATTCAGCATCGGATCAGACCTTCAGGCTATTCGGAATCATTTCATTGGTACTGGGGACAGCACTCTTGTCTTGGATTCTATAGAAATTGCCGGTCTCAGAGTAATCTATGAGAAAACCGTTTAACCCTTGATCATCGACCTTGGCAAGATGTGACAACTCGCAACCCGAGCTGGCACGGGTATGCCTCCTGCCGCGCCATCTTTACATACGTGGGCCGCAAAAACAGCTGCTCTCCAAAAACCCCTCCTTTACCCCCATGGTGCCTACCCTGGCCGCTGCTTTTCTGGACGCCCCTTTTGTCGGTTGTGTCCGGAACCCCGCGGAACACTTTGGGGTCACCGTTGGCTCTTCTTTTGATTTGGCAGCCCCTAGAAGGCCCTCCAGATTTTTAGTCTTTCCTTCTTTGTCTGGCGTCCCGAGACGGTCTTCCTATGACGCTGCCGGCTCGTGACTGTGGGTCATGGCACCGTATTTCTTTCGGAGCTTCGGTTTTTCTATTTTCCCGGTAGGATTTCTTGGCACATGGCCGAATAGGATCTGTCTGGGCCTTCTGTATCTGGGCAGGTCCTGGCAAAACTCCAGGACCTCTTCCCGGGTGAGGGTTTGGCCTTCCTTGACCTGGATCACGGCCGCTGCAATCTCTCCCAGACGTGTGCTGGGCAGCCCAATGACTGCCACGTCCTGAATCTTGCCATGTGATTGCAGAAAATCCTCGATTTCCACTGGATAAATGTTTTCTCCGCCACTGATAATGACATCCTTTTTTCGATCTACCAGCCAGATGAAACCGTCTTGGTCCTGCCGGGCAATGTCGCCTGTGGCAAGCCACCCATCAAAGAGCGTCTCGGCTGTGGCTGTAGGATTCCCATAGTACTCCTTCATGACACCAGGGCCCTTTACCATCAATTCCCCTGCCGAACCAGGAGGGACCAGGCGGTGGTCGTGGTCCACGATCTTGTATTCCCAGTCAAACCCCGGAAGACCGATAGCCCCTACCTTGTGGGGGTTTTCCACACCAAGGTGGACACAGCCCGGTCCCGTACTCTCTGTGAGACCGTAGTTGGTGTCGTAGGCGTGATGGGGAAAGACCCGTTTCCACTCCTTAACCAGGCTGGGCGGTACGGGCTGGGCCCCGATGTGCATGAGGCGCCAGTCTTGAAGACGGTAGTCGTCCAGCCTCAACTCTCGGCTTTCAATGGCGAAGAGAATGTCCAGGGCCCAAGGGACAAGGAGCCACACGATGGTCACCTTCTCTTCAGAGACGGCCTCCAGGATCCACTCGGGAGAGACCCCTTTGAGGATCACAGCCTTGGCACCCACCAGAAAGTTTCCGAACCAGTGCATCTTCGCCCCTGTGTGGTAGAGGGGAGGGATGCACAGGAAATTGTCAGCATGGGTCTGATGGTGGTGACGGTTCTCTAGAAAACAGGCAAACTCCAGGTTGCGGTGCGTCAACAGGGCTGGCTTGGGTGTGCCGGTGGTGCCTGACGTAAAGTAGAGCCCGGCGGCATCGTAGAGGGTCACATTGGTTCTAAGGTCCTCCTTGGGCGTTGACGACACCACCTCGGAGTAGGCTTCGGTAAAGGTGGGACGGCTTTCTTCCGGGCCGACAAAGAGGTAGTGGGTGATGGTGCTGTCCAAGGCCTCTTTGATCGTAGAGATCCTCTCAACAAACTCCTCCCCGAAGATGCAAGCCTTGGCCTTTGCAATCCCGGCGCAGACCTTGATGTCCTTAGCGACAAAACGGTAGTTCAGGGGAACGACCCATGCCCCAGTACGGAGGATGCCGAAATAGATGGGGAGCCACTCCATGGAGTTGGTCATGAGCTGGATCACCTTGTCGCCCTTGCCCACTCCACGGGCAATCAAGGCGTTGGCTACGGCATTTGCCTCTTCATGGAATTGCCTCCACGTGATTTGCCTCCGTTTCCCCTTTGCCGGGTCCCTCTCAATAAGGGCCACCTCGTCGCCATACATGCGGGCGTTGCGGGACAATATCTCTGTTACGAGCATGGGTTTATCCTTTTTGGCAAAGAAGTCTCCAAAGGGTTCGTAACGTTCACTATGGGCTGCCTAAAGGCATTGGATGCCGAAGAGAAGCGATTATCCCTATCTCGAAGTTGGTTGTCCAGAAATCCACCAAGTCAATAGTTTTAAACGTTACGAAACGGTTAAAGGAGACGGCCCTAGTCTTCCAGGGTGGTCAGGTCTCCAGGCTTCACGCCCAATTCTTCGGCCTTCAGGACCCGTCGCAATATTTTCCCGCTACGGGTCTTGGGGAGTGTCTCCTGGAAAGAAATGCCTCTAATGATCACAAGGGGTCCCATCTTCTGTCTCACATGGCTCTTTAATTCATTGACGAGTACATCTTCGTCTTCCTCTACGCCCTTTTTCAGGGTCACAAAGAGCTTGGCCACCTCTCCGCGCACCTTGTCGGGGACACCAATGGCAGCGGCCTCTGCCACCCACCTGTGGCTTACCAGGGTGCTTTCCACTTCTGCCGTACTGATGCGATGGCCTGCAATGTTTAAGACGTCATCGGAGCGGCCCTGAAGCCAGAAGTAACCGTCTTCATCCTTTACGGCCATGTCGCCCGTAAAATAGACGCCAGGCATTTTGGACCAGTAGATCTCCTCGAATTTGTCAGGCTCCTGGTACAGGGTCCTGGCCATGGCCGGCCAAGGCTCCTTGATGACCAAGAATCCTCCTTTGTCCGGTGTCACCGGCTTTCCCTTGGCATCCACCACATCGGCCTGAATGCCGGGAAAGGGCTTATAGGCAGAACCGGGCTTTAAGACACTGCATGGCACGGGCGTGATCATGAGCATGCCCGTTTCTGTCTGCCACCACGTATCCATGACAGGGCACTGTTCATTTCCCACATTTTTATAGTACCAAAGCCAGGCCTCCGGGTTGATCGGTTCGCCTACGGACCCCAGGAGGCGCAGGGTGGACATGTCATGTTTTTTCGGGTGATGGGCGCCAAAACGCATGAGCATCCGGATAGCAGTGGGGGCTGTGTAGAGGATATTTACCCCGTATTTCGCCACAATCTTCCACATGCGGTCTGGAGAGGGATACAAGGGGTGCCCCTCGTAGATGACCGTCGTGGTGCCGGCAATGAGAGGCCCGTAGACGATATAGCTATGCCCTGTGATCCATCCTGGATCTGCGGTGCACCAGAAGATGTCCGTCCCCTTGATATCAAAGACCCACTTTAGGGTGCGATCCAGCCCTACCTGATAGCCACCATGGACATGGACCACCCCTTTTGGTTTGCCCGTCGTCCCCGAAGTGTAAAGAATAAATAGAGGGTCCTCCGCGTCCATGGGCCTGGTTTCAAAGTAGGGGCTTTCTCCTTCTACGAGGTCCTCGTAGCGCATATATCGGCCATCTGTCATGTCAACGGGGATATGGGCCCAGTCTACGACGATCACGTGTTCTATGGTGGGACAGTCCACCAGGGCCTCATCCATCATCTCTTTCAGCTTGATGACCTTGCCGTTTCGGTGGAAGCCGTCGACGGTGATGACGGCCTTTGCCTTGGCGTCGTTGATCCGCTCCCGCAAGGCGATGGCACTGAAACCAGCATAGACCAGACTGTGGATCGCCCCGATCTTTGCGCAGGCCAGCATGGCCACTGCCGTGTGTGGAATATTGGGAAGATAGATGGTGACCCGGTCCCCCTTGGTGACACCAAGGGCTGTAAGGGCATTGGCAAACATATTGGTGTATCGGTACAGGTCATAGTAGGTCATGCGGGCACGGACGCCTTCTTCGCTCTCAAAGATGATGGCGACCTTGTTCTTGCGATCTGTCTTGATGTGGCGGTCTAAGGCGTTATAGGCAATGTTCGTCTTTGCGTTGACAAACCACTTAAAAAAGGGGGCGTTGCTCCGATCCAGGACTCTATCCCATTTCCTGAACCAGTCCAATTCATTGGCTGCCTCTTCCCAGAAGCCTTCCAGGTCATGAACCCCTCTCCTCACCGCCTCTTCATACAGGACTGGATCAACGTTGGCGTTGGTCACCAATTCCGGCAGCGGCCGAAAGAGGCGCTTTTCTTCCAAGAGTGTTTCAGTGGTTTCCCTTTCTGACTGGTCCTTCTTTTCTGTCATGTCCTTTTTCCTTCCAAGTATAAGATGCTGTCTTTCCTCTGGCCCGTGGGTCAGTAGGATAGCCAGGTGTTGGTCTTGCCTGTAGCTTGAGCGCTTCTTTCCTATCCAAAGAGGCTGCGCCGGTCCAGGCTGCGATATTGAATGGCTTCTGACACATGATTTACGCCGATGTCCGGGGCTTGGTCAAGGTCGGCAATGGTCCTTGCGATTTTTAGTATCCGATTGAAGGCACGGGCCGAGAGCCCGAGCTTGTCAATAGCCGCCTCAAGGAGCCTGTGGCCATCAGGGCCTACGGGACAGTACTTCTTGATCTGGCGGTTGTTCATCTGGGCGTTGCAGTGAATCTTGGTCCGCTTCAACCTGTGGGACTGGGCGGTCCGCGCCCCATTCACGCGCTCTCTTATGGCGGCAGAGGTCTCGGCCTTGTCCATGCTCGCCAGGTCTTTGTAGCGCACGGCCGGCACTTCCACATGAATATCCATGCGGTCCAGAAGAGGGCCTGAGACCTTGGAGCGATAACGATGGATCCTGGCATGAGTGCAGGTGCATTCATGTTTGGGATCGGAAAAATAGCCACAAGGGCACGGATTCATGGCAGCCACCAGCATGAACCTAGCCGGGTACGTGATACTGGTCACGGCCCTGGCAATAGTGACGCAGCCGTCTTCCATGGGCTGACGGAGGACCTCTAAGACGTGCTTCTTGAACTCCGGCAATTCATCCAAAAAGAGCACCCCGTTGTGGGCCAGACTCACCTCGCCCGGCCTTGGGACATGGCCCCCACCGATGAGGCCCGCGTCTGAAATGGTGTGGTGGGGGGCACGAAAGGGTCTTCTGGTCACCAGTGCCTTCTCTTTGGTGAGCATCCCAACCACGCTGTAAACTTTGGTGGTTTCAATGGCCTCCTCAAAGGTAATGGGAGGCAAGATGGTTGCAAGACGCTTGGCGAGCATGGTCTTGCCAGCCCCAGGAGGGCCGATCATGATGACATTATGACCTCCCGCTGCTGCTACCTCTAGGGCCCGCTTTACGTGTTCTTGTCCTTTCACCTCGGAAAAATCTATATCATCAGAAGGCCTATGCTCAAAAATGGCCTGTAAGTCCATCGATTTCGGTCTAATGGCCTTACGGCCGCCCAAGAACTCCACGAGCTCCCCAAGGGTAGAGACAGGTATCACGCCTATGCCGGTTACGACTGCCGCCTCAGGGGCGTTTCTTTGCGGAAGGATGGTCCCTCGGAGACCGGAATCTCGCGCTGCCAGGGCAACTGGTAAGGAGCCGCGGACCGGCTTTATCCGCCCACCCAGCGAGAGCTCGCCCAGGATCAGATACTCTGCAAGCCTATCCTGGGGCACTACACCGGTGGCCGCCAGGATGCCGACAGCAATGGGAAGGTCAAAGGCCGTGCCTTCTTTCTTGATGTCTGCCGGTGCCAGGTTGACGGTGATCCGATCTTCCGGGAATCTGTATCCAGCGTTGTTGATGGCCGATTTGACGCGGTCTTTGCTTTCCTTTACGGCCGCCTCTGGAAGGCCCACGGTTTGAAAGGTGGGCAATCCCTGCCGGATGTCCACTTCCACATCAACAATGTAGGCGTCAACGCCCAAAACAGCGCTGCTTAAAACCTTGGCAAGCAAGATCCCTCCGTAGTTTGACTGCCCAAGCAGAGGTGTTAGAACGGCTGTAACCTGCTCAAAGCATGGGCATTTGTTTGACCTGTTTCCACCATGACCAGTGGCCACGGTTTGCAGCCCCGATCCAGATGCCCAAAATTAATCGCTAAGGCCTCAAATTTACAGCATTTAACAAAGACCTGCTGGAATAGCAATGTTTTTTTGGGGGGATGTGGCCTAAAAGGCAGGCACGGATAGGAGGAAGCTTCAGCGACAAATCCTTTTCCGGTGGCCCACCTTCACAACCCAGACAGTCAATTCATCATCCTGGATTGAATAGATAATTCGGTATCGGCCCTGTCGCAGTCGACACCTTTCTTGACAGGAGAGACAAAAGGATGTAGAGGGTATTTTTATAGTGTGCCTATTGTTTTGAGGGTGAGCGCGGTATCTAGGGATGGACACTGAGCCTCCTCCTGAGTGGGATCACACGCTTACTTCCGATCACGTAGAACCTCCTGCGCTTCCGACACTACCACCGACCTCGATAATCTCATCACAAACCGCGTCCGCCGATCCTTGCTGAGCCTCTGGAGGCACTGGACCGCCCCGGGGCGATCTGCCAAGAATCACCGACCCGCAGAGCCAGAAAAGCTAGAACCCTTGGCCCCATGGAAGGTCCCCATTTCACCCTGGTGAAATCCCAGGGGGGTGTGTCTTTACTCACACCATTTTATTGGAGCTTCATAGGGAAAGAGAGACACATGCTTCAAGGGAGGTGAAGATCATGGGTCGTATCTCGATCAAGCTCTGCCTCGCTGTTCCCGTCGCTATTTTCACGTACAGCCTCGGTGTGCAATCCCAGACCTTCGGGCCCCCTCAAGGAGAAGCCGCCTTTAAGGAGATGGGCGTCATGGAGGAGGTGACAGGACAGGTCTTTTCAGAACTTGGAGAAGACGTGACAAAGGAAGCGACGGTGCTGGTCGGAACCAGTGCGGGAGAAGAAATAAGCGCCCGCATCGTCAAAGCGAAATCCCAGGGGGAAGAGGGTGAAGATGTCTGGATATACCGCCTCAGGGATGTCCCGGAAGGAGAGACGCGCTTCAGGGTTAGGGTGGCCCATCGAGGAGCAGTCGAAGAGATAAAGACCCTGAAAAGGGAGGATGCAGGAACGCCCCTTCGTCACAATCTGCGGGAAAGTGCCTCAGGGTGGTGGGCCTGGCTTCTGTTGATCCCGGGCGTCCTCAGCCTGGGCTATGTCTGTTGGAGAGAGCGCAGTGAAGCAAAACCCTCGTCCGGTCAGACCCTAAAGTCCAGATTTGACGTGGCCGCAGTCAATGCCGCCTTCTGGGTCTTTGTTCTTGCCATCTGGTTAGGGTTTCTGGGTTCTCAGGGCATCACCCAGATAAGCCTTTTCGAAGGAAGATTGAGCTTCAGGTTCTACGTGCCCATCTTCGGATTCATTGGTGCCATGCTCTACGTCCTCGATCTGTTTCGGGGTCGTGAGGATGTCTCCGTTGGCAAGGAGTTCGGCATGCGTGTCGTGATGGGACCCTACGTGGCGATCGTCATGGTCGTGCTCTTTGCCCAGGACTTCCAGTTTCTCCAGCTCCACTCCCCTATTGCCCAGGGCATCATCGCCTTTTTTAGCGGCCTGTTGGTGGTCGTGGCCTTTCAGGGTCTCACAGAGCGAGGCAATGAGGTCCTGGGCCGATGGCGGGAGAAGTTTCGTTATAAACCATCAGAGATCGGCAAGGAGTTTGACCTCACCAAAGAGGACGACCTGACGCTCCAGAAGGCCGGCCTCAGATATCTGAACCAGCTCCGGGAGACGCCCGACGGTGAGCTGAAGCAGATCGCAAGAGCAATAAAGTTTGATGAAAGCCTGGCCTTGAGTCTGAAGACAGAGGCAGAAAAATCGAGGCTGAGAAGAGCTATTGGAAAGGTGGTCTGGGAGAGACTTAAGAAAAAGAGCATAGAAACCCTAGAGGAGTTTGTTCAGCTTGACGATGCCGTCCTCCAGGAAGTAGCGCAACAGGACCCGCCCTCTAATCTGGAACACTTAAAGACCATACGAGACAAGGGCAGGGCATTCGTCCTGGCACAGATTTGAACAGATGAAGATCAGGGCACGAAGAAAAGCAGTATCATTTCTTTACAAAGGCGCTTTCTAAGCGGCGTCTCAGCTGATTCTTCTCATTGCATGACAGGGCGAATCAAATATGAACGCCTGTGGAGGGGGGTGTGAAAGATGGCAGACTGGGAGGAAATAGAGGCCTATGCCTTGGCCTGGAATATAGATGAGAACAGGGGGGCCGTTCAAATGCGACTGAAAAACGGAGACATGGCGAAAATTCCACTTGATACGGCGCCTGAATTAGCCGCTATCGGAGACATTTTGAGAAATGAGAGCCCCAGTTTTTTTAGCGCGACCAGGAAAGCAATCCGAACGGGGTGGGAGATTTCCGACTGACTGCGAAAGGGGAAGACATGATGAGAATTGCTTTTTTCTTTGCTTGTTTACTTGTCTGTGCCGTGGTTTCAAGTTGTCGTAGTTTTACACCTCCGGCCCGGATGCACGAAATGACGAAGGGAACGGGATATTGGATGGACTACGATGCAACGCGACGCGGCGCCGTCATACTATTTGGAGAGGACGGCAAGGCATATGTGCTCTCCGAGCCTTCGCCCGACGCAGCTGTCAATCTCACACAGAGTTATCTGGCCAAGCTCAATTACAAAGAGATCGGTATGGAAGGAAGTCTCGACCTTGCAGAAGAGATTGCCCAGTTGGGGAAGCGAACTTCCACGATCATGTTCCTGAGAGAGAGCCTCTATAGGCTCGCTGAATTGGCCAACAGCGGGGAACTTGACGAGGAGTCTATTGAGCTTTTCAAGATAGCCATGGACTCGGCGCTTAAGCTGGCTGAATCGGAGTTTATGCAATCCGAAGCATCCTTGGAGAGAGCAAAGGCGCGTAAGTTGGATAAGCTGAAAGATCTCGGATTGAAGGACGAACAGTTAACGAGGATCATAGACTGATTCCCTGGGGTGGGAAAACCCTTCTTGACTACGCTAAACAACGGAAGGGCCAAAAGAGAGTAACTTGACATATGGTTGGAAGTGCCTCTGCTTGGCCTTTCTCAGCAGTCAGCCATCCTTTTCACTGCTTCAGAAAGGGCTGACCATGAGATGATGCGCCGCCCAGTGCCTGAGTCCCATTCCAACGGGAGGATAGCATCCTTGTAGGAGCAGATTCATGGAACAGCAAGAGCGCCAAGTGTCCAGGGGACCTATATCTGGCGCCTTAATCATTATTGCGCTCATAGCAGGGCTCGTGCTTGTGCCCCAACGTGCCTTTGACCCTTCACGTCCTGAGACAGTCTGGCAGGAAGCAGGACGAGAAAGTGTGCAAGCCCGCCTTTGGGAGGACCCTGTTGCTGCTGTCCAGCGACATGTGAAAAGGGGCGCTGTGGACACTGATTATGACCTCACAAAGCTTGCCGACGCTATTGTGGAAAAGAGAGGGTCGGGAGAGAAAAGCGAAGTTGTCGTTATGGGTGTTATGGTACCTGGAGGGCCTTATTGCGAGGATGCTGAAGGCCGAAGAAAATTTCGATACGCTGTCTTATCAGCACTGGCGGAGTTGGAGTACGTTCCCGAAGACTCCGAGCACCTGGGCTATGTGAAGCCAACGCCCAACGCCGAGTGCAGGTGGGCACTTACTAAAACCATAACTTATGAATGGTTTCTTTTCAACCCTTCTGAAACGGATAAGTCCGAGGAAGCTGTCGCGTCACAAGAGGAATGTGGAGAAGAGCACGAAAAAAAGAAATCGGCGGTCCTCGTCTTGTGGATCAATGATGAGGGTTTTTCCCAGTATCCCCTAACGCGGCTGGGTGAGCTAGTAAAGTGCCTGCGAAAATCTAAGGGTAATTGTAAGGAATCAGCCAACTTGACGTTTAAGATCCTCGGCCCTCCCGATTCTACAACGCTCCAGGCCATGGTCGAACAGGTCCCACGCATGCGGGAAGATCTTGAGGGTGAGGATAAGGAACAGTGGGGCGCTTTGAGGAATGTTCAGCTATTCTCATTTATCGCCACTGCAGATGACAAGATGCTTCTTCGGGATCGTTGTACGGATTACGGCGACGTCAGTAGCTTTTTTGGGAAGGAACCCCTATCGATCCAATTTTTGCGGACTATCGGACCGGACAAACGACTCACCGATGCCTTGGTGAAGGAACTCGGCAGACGGGGCGCAGATCCAGTCTGCAAAAGAGAAGACTTCAAGTGTGGCGCCAGAGTTCACGGATCTACCATTGCATTGATTTCCGAATGGGACACCTTCTATGGCCGAAATCTGCCAGGCAGCTTTATCCGTAGCGTACGAGACGAACACAATGAAAGGTTCGAGGATGTTCAGTTAGGAGAACAGGAAATCGACTGGATATACCGGTTCAGCTATATGCGTGGCTTGGACGGCAAGCTTCCTAAGGCATCTACCGATGGTCCTGGCACATCTCACAAATCCGATAAGGGGCAGAATGCCCATGAGAAAGAAGAGGCCGTTGAGGACCCTTTTGGGTGCAGCCAGTTCGACTATCTACGACGACTGGCCAAACGCCTAAAAGATCTGGATAGGCGAGAAACAGAAAAAAGCAAGAAGATTAAGGCCATCGGAGTTCTGGGCAGCGACGTGTATGACAAACTGCTGGTGTTTCAGGCCATGTACAAACTCTTCCCTAACGTCATCTTCTTCACCACCGACCTGGATTCAAGGCTATTACATCCTGACGAACTCAAGTGGACAAGCAATCTGGTCATTGCTTCCAACTTCGGACTTACTCTGAATACCCATCATTTGCAGAAGAAGGCTCCACCCTTCCGCGATGATTATCAAACCTCGCTCTTCTTTACTACCCTGCTGGCGATGAAAGAAGGGGTAGACAGTCTGGCACAAGAGGACGTCAACAAATGGCTAGGTTCTCCCAGAATATTTGAGGTGGGCAGAAGCGGTGCCATTGATCTTAGTGTTGAGCAAAAGAACGCTAAAAGGATGGATGACCTCTCCCATATCTTCGATGGGAAGCTGAAAAGCATCCATCCTGCCCCGCCGACCCTTTACGCAAGCCACACGTTCACCAACTTCCTCTATGTTACTCTAGCGGCATTGGTCTTTTTCTTTCTTTACAAGGCAATGTACTATCCTCTCCACGGTAAAGGGAAAGCCGGCATTCCATGGCCCTTTCTTTGTCTTCTCGCTTATGGGTTCTTCGTCGCTGTGGTATTGCTATTGAGTATACGTTGGCAGCTCTGCGGCGGTGAACCACTGGTCTTTCTGGAAGGTGTCAGTGTCTGGCCCACAGAATATATCAGACTGATGGTGGGAGGTATTTCATTCTATTTTCTGTACACGCTTTGTAGAAAGTCCTATGCAAGCAATCGGGAGTTATCAGGACTCCTAGAAGCAGCGCCCAGTGAGCCGGAGGAGAGAGGCGATGACAAAGAGGAGACCGAAGTCAAAGGTCCTGTTAGCCCGGTCTCTACGTGGGCGGACTACATTCAACGAAGCAGTTGGAAAGAACGTTGTTTACGCGTGCTTGTGCTGAGCCTTTTCTACTATTCCTTGGGTTCCCTGATTATTTGGCTTTTCGGCAGCCCCTTTGTCCCATACCGTGGCGAGGTCAGCTGTTTCTGGGACATCTTTGCCATTCGATGCTTCGCAGTCCCCTTATTGATCGTATTGATTTTTGCGGTGGTTGATGCCACGAAGCTCAGCGTTTGGCTAGTGCGACGTCTTTCAGAAAAGAAAGACGATTGGCCAGAAAGTACAAGAGAACATTTCGAGACGGAGTTCCCTGTTC
>Ga0272444_10001077_pt1 | contig 27024 bp, 30 predicted proteins | sample SSMForm13_FD_201033 | JGI IMG/M metagenome (GOLD analysis project Ga0272444, IMG submission 201033) | Marine sediment archaeal communities from Little Sippewissett salt marsh, Falmouth, MA, United States - SSM-Form-13 | ecosystem: Environmental > Aquatic > Marine > Wetlands > Sediment ...
CCAGCCGCGAACTGCGCGAGTCCCCCGTAGAACATCGCGATCGGCATGACGATCCCGATCGTTGCTGCGTCCACCAGACCCGCGTTGACGATGTTCAGGATGAATGTCGACAGGGCGAACCCGCCCAGGCCCAATGCTCCGACATGTGCCAGTGTGTTGTTCTGTGCGGTCATCTGTGCCTTTCTATGTGTCGTAGCCGACCAGCTCTTTTAGCCGATCGACGCTCTCGGGGTTTTGCAGCGTCGTGAGGTCACCGACGGGCTCGTGGCGGACCAGTGCCTTGAGAACCCGCCGCATGATCTTCCCGCTCCGGGTCTTCGGCACGTCGGGGGCGAAGATGATCTCGTCGGGGCGGCCGGTCGGTCCGATGACCTGGTTGACGGTAGCCATCAGTTCCAACCGAATGTCGTCCGACGGCTGGATCCCGCCGCGCAGGAGAATGAACGCGATTGGGACCTCGCCTTTGAGGTCGTGCGGCCTGGAGACGACCGCGACCTCGCTGACTTTGTCGTTCTGGGCGAGGGCGCTTTCTACCTCGGCGGTAGCGAGGCGATGCCCGGCGACGTTCATTACGTCATCGACGCGCCCCGTGATTCGTATGTTGCCCACGTCGTCCTTCCGGGCTCCGTCGCTGGTGAAGTAACGCTCCGGACCGTACTCGGCGAAGTACTGGGCCTTGAACCGATCCATGTCGCCGTAGATCCCACGTGTGAGCGCCGGCGGGAACGGACTGAAGATCGCGAGGTATCCCCCTTCCCCCGGTCCGAGCGGCTGACCGCCGGAGTCGAGGATGTCCCCGATGACGCCCGGGAACGGGCGGCCGGCAACAGTCGGCATGAACGGGCCGATCCCCGGGAGACTGTTGACCATGTTCGCTCCGGTCTCGGTCTGCCACCAGGTATCGATGATCGGGCAGCGGCCACCGCCGATCTTCTCGAAGTACCACATCCACGCGTCGACATTGATCGGCTCGCCGACCGTACCGAGGAGGCGCAGCGAAGACAGGTCGTACTTCGCCGGCCACTCGTCGCCTTGCTTGAGGAACATGCGGATCGCCGTCGGCGCGGTGTAAAGCTGGGTGACCTTGTGCTTCTCGATGATTGACCAGAACCGGCCGAAGTCCGGGAAGTCTGGCGAGCCCTCGAAAACAAGGGTAGTAACGCCGTTCATCAACGGGCCGTAGTTGATGTAGCTGTGACCGGTGATCCACCCGACGTCAGCGGTGCACCAGTAGACGTCTCCCTCGTGCAGATCGAAGTTCCATTTCGCGGTGGTGTATGTCTGCACGGCGTAGCCGCCTGTGGTGTGCATGATCCCCTTCGGCTTGCCCGTCGTTCCGGATGTGTACAGCAGGAACGATAGGTCCTCGGAATCCATCTCCTCGGCCGGGCAGTCGGCGCTGGCATCGGCAACGAGCTCGTGGTACCAGACATCGCGTCCGGGCTTCATCTCGATCTCGTTTCCCGCTCGCTTGACGACGATGAGCGTCTCAACTGGCGAGTTTTCGACACCCTTGTCGGCGTTCGCCTTTAGGTTGATCGCCTTGCCCCGCCGGAAGTAGCCATCGGCGGTGACGACGATTCTCGCGTTGCAGTCGACGACCCGATCGCGCAGCGAGTCGGGGCTGAATGCAGAGAAGACGACGGAGTGCGGGGCGCCGATCCGGGCGCACGCCTGCATCGCAACGACCGCCTCCGGGATCATCGGCAGATAGATTCCGACCGCATCACCCTTCTTGACGCCGAGCTCCTTGAGGGTGTTGGCAAACTTTGAGACACGCTCGTGCAGCTGTTTGTATGTGAGTTTGACCGCTTCCTCTTCAACTGGCTCCGGCTCCCAGATCAGCGCGATCCGATCCCCGTGTCCCGCCTCGATGTGTCGATCGAGCGAGTTGTACGAGAGATTCAGCTTCCCGCCGACGAACCACTTGTAGGCGTGGGGCGCGTATGCGTAGGGAGTTTCCCACTTCTTGAACCAGTGGAGCTCCTCGGCGCGTGCCGCCCAGAACGCGACGGGATCGGCCTTCGCCTGTTCGTAGATCGACTCGTCGGCGATCCACACGCGCTCCTTCAGGAGCTGTGTTGGCCAGTAGACGTTCTCCTCGGTTGGGTCCTTCTCAACCCAACGAATCCCCTCTGACACGTGAAACCTCCTATGGTGAAAATGGGCTTTCAAAGGCGCGCCGAAGTCTAGCTCATGGACCCCGCCTGCGCAACGCTAGAGCAGGAGGGATGGGGTGATGCGAAGAAGCCAAGGGAGGCGAAAATAGAGGCGATAGACGGGGAGACTGTGCGACACGCGCTCGACGTACGCTTGGGTCTCCTGAAAGACGGTCCCGGAGCCATTCAGCCAGTCCTCCACGTGGGCGGGCCCTGCGTTGTACGCCATCAGAGCTGCGTCTTGTTCCCCGAACCGGTCGAGGACGTACCGGAGGTACCAGGTCCCTAATCGAAGGTTGACGTTCGGTTCGTGGAGCCGGGCGACCTCGAAGTCAGGAATCTCCAATTGTTGTGCGATCCACGTGGCGGTCTCGGGCATGATCTGCATCAGCCCGATCGCTCCTCGGGGCGAGACGGCGTTGGTTCGGAAGCGGCTTTCGCAGCGAACGACTGCCGCGACGAGCACCGGATCGAGCCCGTTCTCCTCGGCGAGATCGACGAGCTGGGACGTGTAGGCCATCGGGTAGAGGACGCGCAGCCCGACCAGGCCGGCGTAGGCAAGGAGTAGGACGGAGACGGCCGGGCCGACGAGCGCCCGCCATGATGCGAAGCGTCGCATGATCCCCTATCATACGCGGAATCCTCTATAATCCGGTCGAGTACGGATTCACAGGCAACCGAACGAGGCACGATGAAGAGAGTCTTTCTTTGGCTACGGACGACGTTCGTCAGCGGCTTGCTGGCGATCCTGCCTGTTGGGGCCACCGTGTTCATTGTCTGGACCCTCTACAGCCTGATCGATCATCAAGTAGGTAGGAACACGGCGTTTGGCATGGTGATCGAGCGGGTGTTCGGGCGGTGGGTCCCCGGGCTTGGAATCATCATCACGATTCTCCTCGTCTTCGTCATCGGGGTCATCACTCGGAGCGTCATCGGACGGACATTGCACTACTACTTCGAGCGGATTTTCTTCTCGTTCCCGGGGGTTCGGAAGATGTACGGGACGCTGAAGCAGTTCACCGGGGCGCTGCTCAACCGGGAATCCACGACGTCGTTCAAGAAGGTCGTGATGTTCGAGTACCCCAAGGAAGGGATCAATGTCCTCGGTTTGGTTACGAACGAGGAACTGGGAGTCCTTCGAGACATCGTTGGCGAGGACTGCCTGCTCGTGTACGCGCCGACCGCGCCGAATCCGCTGTCCGGCTACATGCTGATCATCCCCGAGCGGCTCGTGACATACATCGACATGCCGGTGGAAGACGCCCTGTCGATGGTCGTGTCGAGCGGCTCGGTTCTCCCCGGCAGTCTTCAGGGGGCTGCCATGAAGGAGCGAGAGGCGGCCAAACGGCCGCGCTTCTCCCGATTCCGGAAACGTACTGCGAGGTGACACGATGCCGATCTTCAAAGACAAGGAGTACCTTCGCGTCGATCTCGACAGGGAGCCGGACGAGAGTCTGTGGATGAAGTGCAAGTCCTGCGGCGAGCTCGTCTTCAAGCGGCGAGTTCGCGAGAACAACAACACTTGCCCGAGCTGCGGTGAATACTTCTTCCTGACCGCAGTCGAGCGAATCGAGCTGCTGGTCGACGACGCGAGCTTCGAGGAGATCACCAAGCCGATCACCGCGGACGATCCGCTCGGCTTCTCCGACCGGAAGTCGTATCCGGAGCGAGTGGCCGAGGCGCAGGCGAAGACAGGTCTCAGCGATGCCATCGTGATCGGACGAGCGGCGATCATGGGGGTTCCCGTCGTGCTTGGTGTGATGGACTTCCGCTTCATTGGCGGGAGCATGGGATCGGTCGTCGGCGAGCAGATCTGCCACGGGATCGAGACGGCGATCGAGGAGCGCTGCCCGTTCATTCTCGTCTCGTCGTCCGGCGGCGCGCGGGTGCAGGAAGGTCTCTTCTCGCTCTACCAGATGGCCAAGACCGTCGCGGTCCGCGCCACGTTGGCCGAGGCGGGTCTCCCGTTCATTTCGGTGATGACTTACCCGACCACAGGTGGCGTGCAGGCGTCGATCGCCAGCCTCGGAGACGTGATCATCGCCGAGCGCGGAGCGCTGATCGGCTTCGCCGGGCGGCGTGTGATCCGGAGCGCGATGACACAAGAGCTTCCGTCCCATTTTCAGTCGGACGCGTTCGCGTTCGAGCATGGTGCGATCGACCGCGTCGTCGGCCGAGACGGGATGCGAGACGAGCTCTCCTTGCTCCTCGGCTTCTTCGTGGAGGCGCCATGAGCGACGAACGGACTCTCGACCTGCTCGAGGCGAAGATCGAGGAGCTGCGACACCTCGACGCCACCGACGGGATCGACTTGGCGAAGGAGATCGAGCGGCTCGAGGCGAAGCTCGAGGATCTGCGGCAGGAGCTGTACGCGAACCTGAATGATTGGGAGCGAGTGAAGCTTGCCCGCCATCCGAAGCGCCCGCACGCGCTCGACTACATCAACGTGGTGTTCAACGACTTCTACGAACTGCACGGTGATCGTATCGATGGCGACGATCGAGCCTTGGTAACCGGTCTGGCCCGGCTCGGCAATCACCCGGTCGTGGTCCTCGGGCAGCAGAAGGGACGCTCGACCGAGGAGAACAAGCAGCGGTTCTTCGGGATGACGCGGCCGCAGGGGTACCGGAAGGCGCGCCGGGCGATGCTGCTCGCCGAACGGTTCGGGTTTCCGGTGATCACGCTGATCGACACGCCCGGGGCGTATCCGGGTCTGGAGTCGGAGGAGGCGAACATCGGGGGAGCGATCGCCGAGAGTCTCCTCACCATGTCCGGTCTGCGCGTTCCGATTGTCGCGGTCGTCATCGGAGAGGGCGGCTCGGGTGGGGCGCTGGCGATCGGGCTGGCTGACCGCGTCTTGATGCTGGAGAACGCGGTCTACACGGTGATTAGCCCTGAGAGCGCCGCGGTGATCCTGTGGAAGGACAAGGAACGGATGAAGGAGGCGGCCGAGGCGCTCAACCTGACGGCCGACCGCCTGCTCGATCTCGGGCTGGTCGACGCCGTGATTCCCGAGCCGCTCGGCGGTGCTCACAAGGACATCGATCAGACCGCGTCGGCGTTGGAAGATGAGCTGGTCCGCCAACTGACGGAACTGGCGAAGCTGGAGCCGGCGAAGCTCGTTGAGGAGCGATACCGGCGATACCGCTCGGTCGGGCGATATCGCGACGCGACCGAAGACGGATGAAACGGATGCTGCTTGGCGTTGGGAACCGCCTGTCGCGTGACGACGGCGCCGGTCCGATTCTCGCGGAACGGTTGGCGGGATCTGACTGGACGGCGTTCGACTGCGGAACGTCGCTGGAGAACGCCGGCGGGATCGTCTCACGCGAGCGGCCCGATCTGCTGGTGATTGCGGACGCGGCCCGGATGGGGCTGGCGGCGGGTGAGGTCCGCCGCCTGCCGCGGCCCGCAACTGATCGGATGCTCGCTTCGACGCATGGTCTTCCTCTATCGTTCTTCCTCGAGCGGCTCGCTTCCACGGCGCGAGAGACAGTGATTCTCGGGATCGAGCCGGGCGACCTGTCGTTCGGTGAGGGGCTTTCGCCCGCGGTGAACGTCGCCGTAGAACGGGTGGTCGTGGCCCTCACGAGGATGTCGAGCGGCATCGAGTCGATCCCGGTTCTCGAAGAGCCGGACGCCGCGGGTCGACGGTCAGACGAGCCGCTTGAGTGAGGCATGTGAAGCCGCTATAAGTAGCGTTGTCGTCTACGGTGGGCGTGGGCCGGGCGGAGGACTGCGCCGTGTGTGCAGGGGCGGCGGGGTCGGCTCACAAGCCTGTGGGCCGCGCTACCACCCGCCGACGGGAAGGATGTGGAGGTACAGGGAGTGGGAGAACGTTCCCAGTCGAAGGAGGAACGGCCATGCCCTTTTGCGGCGGGACGAGACTGCGCGCGGCGTATCGGAGGGCGCAGGCGGAGCGCTTCGCGTTCATGGCGAACAACATCGCTGAACCGAACGTCCTGATCGGTCTGCTGGAGGCGTACGCGGAGGCGGGCTCGGACTTGCTGGTTCAGATCAGCCCCGGAGCGGCGAAGTTCGCTGGGGGTGCAGACAAGCGAACCGGCCTGAGAGGGCTGTCGGCGCTGGTGCGCGAACTCGCCGAGCCCTACCCGATCTGCGTCTTCATCAACCTCGACCATTTCACCGTAGGCGAGATGGATCTGATCGAGGAGGCGATCGCGGACCGTCTCGTCTCGTCAATCATGATTGACGCCTCCCAGGAGCCGTTCGAGGAAAACGTCCGGATCAGCCGCGCGGTCGTAGAGACAGCGGAAGGGTCTGGGATTCTCGTTGAGGCGGAGCTGGGAAAGATCAAGGGGGTAGAGGACGAGATCGCGTCGGACGAAGCGCTTTACACTGATCCCGACGAGGCGGCCGAGTTCATGAAGCGAACCGGGGCCGACCTGCTGGCGATCTCGGTCGGGACGGAGCATGGCGTCTCCAAGGGGCGTGATCTCAAGCTCCAGGTTGACCTTGCGGCGAGGATCCGCGATCGGCTGTCGGAGAGCGGGTTGGACGCACCGCTTGTCCTGCACGGGACGTCGGGGCTCCTGCCGGAGCAAGTGCGTGAGATGATCGGCTACGGCATCTGCAAGCTGAACAAGGACACGCACTACCAATACGTCTATGGGCGGACGTCGACCGAGTTCTTCGCCGCGCACGCGGAGGGGATCGTCCCGCCCGACGGCGTGGAGGACGACGTTGTGAATCTGTTCGCGAAGGGAGACTGGAGCCCGGACAAGAAGGTTTTCGATCCACGCGTCGTCGGGAGGGAGATCCGGGCGAGGGTTCGAGAGATCGCGCTCGCGCTGATCGAGCAAGCCGGAAGCGCGGGGAGGACGCTGTACGCAGAGAAGGAGGACCAGTGACGAGAGCCGGGGTGCTTACGGGCGGAGGAGATTCCCCCGGGATCAACGCCGCCCTTCGCTCGATCGTCCGCTTTGGGAGCAAGCAAGGCGTTGACGTCCTCGGATTCATGGAGGGGTGGAAGGGGCCGATCGAGAACCTGGTCCAGACGCTGACGCCGGTCGACGTCTCAGGCATCCTGCATGTCGGCGGGACGATCTTGAGGAGCTCGCGGACGAACCCGTTCCGAATGGACGGCGGTCCGGAAAAGGTCGTTCAGACGTTGATGATGAATGCCGTCGACTTCCTCATCGCCATCGGCGGCGACGATACGCTCGGCGTCGCACATCGACTCAGTGAGTACGGCGTGAAGGCGATCGGGATTCCTCAGACGATCGACAACGATATCGGGATGACCGACTACACGCTCGGGTTCTCCTCAGCGTTGGAGGCGATTACCGACGCGCTCGATCGATTGCACACGACAGCCGCGTCACACCACCGCGTGTTGATCCTCGAGGTCATGGGTCGGGACGCAGGGTGGCTGAGCCTGATGGGCGGCGTCGCCGGCGGAGCGGACGTCATCCTGATCCCGGAGCAGAGGTTCAACGTCGACACGATCTTCGAGAAGATCAAGAGGCGCGAGCACCTCAAGAAGCGGTTCAGCATCGTAATTATCGCCGAGGGGACCGAGCCGGAGGGCACGAAGGGTCGGGTTGTCGAGGAGGCCGAGGTCGATGCGTTCGGCCACACGAGGCTCGGTGGCGTCGGGCAATTCGTCGCCAACAGGCTGTCGGAACGGATGCAGATCCCCGTTCGGGTCACCAATCTCGCATATCTTCAGCGGGGAGGAAGTCCGTCGCCGTTCGATCGGATTCTCGCGACGCGGTTTGGTGCCGCATCCATTGAGTTTGCATTGGAAGGCCGGTTCGATGTAATGACGGCGATCCATGGGACCAAGATCGTCCCGGTTCCTCTTGGCGAGGCGATTGCGAATCCGCGTCCGGTCGACGAAGGACTGCTGTATCTCGTCGACCTGTTCGAGTGAGCCGTCGATGGTCTTACGTCCCGGGAAGGGGGATCGAAATCGGACCTAGCCCCGGGGAGGCCGCCGCCGTGGTCGGATGGAGCGGTTCACGCGCGGGTTCTGCAAGGCGATGACGCCCCGCTGGCGCCCACCGTCGGCGACCACGCACAACCCGTTCGGGAAGGTGTAGTGGATCACGAACTCGTCCTCGTATGCCACTTCCTGGGTCGCCAGCAGCTCCCGGTTCAGCTGATCCCCGGCCTCCTCCCGGAAGGGGAGGTACAGCACGCCACTTCCGACCATGTCGGCGTAGAAATGGGTGCCGTATGATAGCTCGGGAGCGAAGGACTCCGTTGACATCTCCACGATCACCGATGCGCCGGAGACCTCGTTGTATTGCACCGGCACGCCGAGCTGCGGGTTGGTGGACGCCCAGCGCCCGGGGCCCATCAAGACGTACGGCTCGTCCTGCTCGGACAGCTTGTGGTTGATCCGGCCGACCGATCGGGCGATCTCATACGCCTTGTCCCATCGATACGAGGCCGGTGGAACGAACACGAGATGCCGAATCTCGTCGATTCTCCCGTTCCCGAGGACCTGGCCGCATTCGAGGACAAGCTGGTCGTCGCGAATGTGTGGTCGATGGACGCGACGGTGCTCAGGACGGCTCCCGAGGGGGCGAACCTGGAGGATGTAGAACAGCGGCGAGCCCGCGGTGTCTGCCTCCGGGCCGGAGAAGTCGATCGCGAACTCGATGTCGATCGGAAGCTCCAGGAGCTCGCCGAGTGTGCGGAGGAGATCGCGGATCAGCGGCGTGAGCGGCATCAGCCCGTCTGTCTCGATCAAGCGGGTGAACGAGGCGATCAGCCGTTCGGAGGAGGCGGGTGCAGGCGGGACAGACGGGAACTCTCGGAGATCCCCGTTCGAGTCGACACGGGAGCAGATCGTGCCGAGGAGGGGATTATCGAGCTCGTTGAGCTTGCGTTGTGTGAGACGGCCGACAGCCATGTCCAAGACGTCGACAGTCTCCTGGGAGTAGCGGATGATCGTGCCAACGTCGAACCCTTCTGGCCGAAGTCCGGGAAGTCCCGGGGAGAAGACTCGAGCATACTCCCGTCCAACTGCTCGCGTTCCGGTTCCGACAACGAGACGAACAACTCCATCCTCCGGTTTGAGCCGATCCGTCCAGGGATAGTAGTTGCGTGAGAAGGCGACGCCTCCGACGAGTGGGTAGAACAGCTTGCGGCCGTACGGACTGCCGATCATGTTCTGGATCAGGATGGCCATCCTCTCCTTGCGCCAATCGAGATCGTGTCGCTTCCTGTAGGCTCGGGCGTTGGGAGCAAACGTCGATGCGAAAACGCGCTTGATTGCCAAGATGAGTTGCTCGAGGCGTACGTCGAGCGGCCCGCAGTTCGGGAGGAACTCCGAGAGGTAGATCCCGGCGAAGGAATGGTCCGGATCGTCCTCCATCACCGATGACGAACGGACCACGAGAGGTCGGGTCTCCTGTTCGAGGAAGGGCACAAGCTGCTCTGCCCATTCCGCCGGGAGCGTCGCGGCGACGATTCGCCTCCCGAGTTCCGCGAGGGTAATCGCTCCTGCGCAACCGGCGGAGACGTCATCCTGGAGGTGGTTCTGTTCCATGAACGCGCGGAAGACCTCCGACGTGAGCACCGTCGAGTCTGGGAACCGGAGCAGGTGCTGATACTGCGTGAGCTTCGCGCCGTCGTGCATCGACCTCATCGCGAAGAGGAGCCCGCGCGCCTTGCCGCCCAGTTCGCCGGAGCCGATCATGCCCATCTGCGGCGGGAGGTCCGACGGGTCGAGCCGGTATGTCCCGTCCGACGACAGGCCGAACCGGAAGAAGCGTGAGGACCAGAGGCTCCGCTTTCTCCTGGGGTTTCCGTGTTTTCCTGACATCTGGGGCTATTCCTTCTCGGGAGGCTGGCGGAGGATCCAGCCAATGGCGAGGATTGTCTTAGCGTCGGCGATCCGCTCGTCGCGGATCATCGATTCGACGTCGTCGATCGGAAGGACGAGGCACTCATCGATCTCAACGACGTCCGGGGCCCCGACACGTCGCAGATCGGACGCGTGGAACAGGGTGATCCGCTCGTTCGAGAAGCCCGGCGAGGTGAAGAACGAGGTGAGACGGGTCCAGCGGTTCGCGGCGTATCCGGTCTCCTCTTGCAGTTCGCGCTGCGCGCAGGACAGGGCGTCCTCGCCCGGCTCAAGTTTCCCTGCGGGGATTTCCCACAGCTCGGATCGCACAGGATGCCGGTACTGACGGACGAGGAGGACGTCGCCGTTCGAGAAGACCGGAATGATCGCCACTGCTCCCGGATGAACGACGATCTCCCTTCGCGTCTGCACGGCGTCTGGCGACTCGATCCGATCGACGTAGACGTCAAGAAACCGACCATGGAAGACGCTGTCGTGCGAGACGATCCGAAACGCTTCAGACGGCGTTGTACCCCTCCTCGAGCGCTCGCGCGTTTGCGTCGATGAACTTCGCCTTCCCTGTTTCCTCCAGCATCCGAGCCATCGTCCGCTGGGTCGTCTCCAGCGGCACCGCACCGGATGCCTTCAAGTAGGCCCCGAGGGCGACCATGTTTATCGTCCGCGGGTTCCCGGCCGACGCGGCGAGATCGTTGACGGGCAGATAGCTGACCTGCAGATCGTCACGCTCGACCTCTCGGTCGACGAGTGAGCTGTTGACGACGACCACCCCATCGGTGGCAACAATCGACTCAAATTTGTCGAGCGACGGGCGGTTCATCGCAATCAGACCCAGTGGCTCATCAACAATCGGTGAGCCAACCGTCTCGTCGGAGAGCACGACCGTGCAATTTGCCGTGCCACCGCGCATCTCGGGCCCATACGACGGAAGCCACGTGACCTCCAGACCGTGATCCATCCCCGCTTGCGCGAGGATCTTGCCCGCGAGGATCACCCCTTGGCCACCGAACCCTGCGATGATCACTGAGCGCTCCATCTTACCCCCTATCGATGAGATCGCCGAGCGGGAAGACCTCGGTGACCACGTTGGCCACGTGCTCGTTCGACTGCGTCGGCGTCATCCGCCAGTTCGTCGGACAGGTCGACAGGACCTCAACGAGCGAGTACCCCTTCCCTTCGACCTGATACTCGAATGCTTTCCTGATCGCCGCGGTCGCGTCGTTGATTCGCTTGGTGTCGTAAAGCGCCTGCCGGGTCACGTAGGCCGGCGCATCGAGCTGGCTGATCATCTCCGAGAAACGGATCGGGTACCCGAACAGCTTCGGGTCGCGGCCCTCTGGTGTGGTGGACGTCTTCTGACCGACCAACGTCGTTGGGGCGAGTTCCCCACCGGTCATCCCGTAGATCTGGTTGTTGACGAAGATGACGGTGATGTTCTCCCCTCGGTTGGCGGCGTGGATTGATTCGGCGGTCCCGATGCTTGCGAAGTCGCCGTCTCCTTGGTAGGAGAAGACAATCAACTCGGGGCGGGCCCGCTTCACTCCCGTCGCCACCGCGCTCGCCCGACCGTGCGCTACTTGGAGCGCGTCGCATTTGTACCAAAGGTAGGCGAAGACCGAGCAACCGACCGGGGCAAGCCCGACTGTCCGCTCGGTGATGCCGAGCTCATCGAGCGTCTGGCCGATGATCCGTGTGATGATCCCGTGGTGACACCCGGGGCAGTAGGTGAACCGCGCCTCGGTGAGGCTCTTCGGCCGTTCGAATACCTTGACCATGTCAGTAATGTCAGCCGGCATGCTTTCTCACCTCGTTCAGGATCCCGCGCGGAGTGGGAACGACACCGCCGAGCTCTCCGTAGAAGGGTGTGGCGGCGCGCTCGGCGACCGCCAGTCGGACGTCCTCCCACATCTGGCCGGCACTCATCTCGACGGTCAGCACGGTGTCAACGCGGTCGGAGAGAACACGGAGCGGTTCGTACGGGTAGGGCCATAGCGTGATCGGACGGAACAGGCCTAGTCTGATCCCCTCGGCGCGAGCCATCCGCACAACGCTCCGGGCAATCCGGGCAATCGTTCCGTACGCGGCGATAACGATGTCGGCGTCGTCAGTGTCCGTCTCCTCGTAGCGGACCTCGTTGGACTCGATCCGGTGATACTTCTCCTGGAGAACGAGGTTCATCTGTTTCAGCTTCTCCGGATCGAGGTCGAAGCTGAGCACGATATTCGGATCGCGGCCCGCGGCGCCGGTCGTCGCCCAATCCTTCAGAGGAAGGCGCTCATGGTTGATCGGCTCGGGAAGCTTGACCGGTTCCATCATCTGTCCAAGCATTCCGTCGGCGAGGATCATCACTGGGATCCGGTACTCATCAGCGAGGTCGAAAGCGAGCATCGTCAGCTCCCCCGCTTCGGGGACGGTGGACGGGCCCAACACGATGATGTGGTAGTCACCGTGCCCGCCGCCCTTCGTTGACTGGAAGTAATCACACTGTGACGGGGCGATGTTGCCAAGCCCCGGTCCGCCGCGGACGACGTTGACGATCACCGCGGGGAGGTTGGATCCGGCGAGGTACGAGATTCCCTCTTGCTTCAGGCTGATCCCCGGCGAGGAAGACGACGTCATCGTCCGGACGCCGGCCGCCGCGGCTCCGTAGACCATGCTGATCGCCGCGATCTCGCTCTCGGCCTGAATAAACGTGCGGCCGAGTCGAGGCATGTTCCTGGCCATGTGCTCGAGCAGCTCGGCCTGCGGGGTGATCGGATAGGCGAAATAGCACTCGCAGCCGGCACGGATGGCGGCCTCGGCGATGGCCTCGTTGCCGCGTAACAGCAGTCGTTCACCCATTCCCCCTCCTTAGCTTGGGACCGTCTGTCGGTACACCTCGATGGCGATGTCGGGGCACGTCATCGCGCAGAACGCACAGCCAATGCAGGCCTCCGGGCGCTCCGCGTGTGCAACGTGGTAGCCGCTTCTGTTCAGTGTAGCGGAGAACGCGAGGACCTGTTGAGGACATGCAACGATGCACAATCCGCATCCCTTGCACCGCTCGGCGTCAATGACGACTGCTCCTCTCGGCATGGGGGCCTCCCTCTACGAACCGTTGTAGAACTCCTCGTTCAACCGCTTCGCCCGATTCTTGTGAAGACGCGTGAGGCTCTTGTCGACATGGCCGATCCATTGCTGGATCTGCTCCTCCCCGGGGTCTTCGTGTTCGGCTGGCCGCGCGGAGTTCGTCGGGCTGTGGTTTGCGAGTGCGTTGTGGAGACGGACCACTTCGCGATCGAATGACTCGTCCGTCTCGGTTCCCTCCGGACTGACTGCGAACGCCAACCTCGGAGCGCCGTTCGGATCGCTCGATTCGATGCGGAAGGTCGCGTGGGATCCGACGCGAACTCCCGCCGGCGTCGTCCCATCCGCTGGCGCGGCGAAGCCAGTCACCCCGGAATCCAGGCGGACCCGGATCCGATCTCCTTCGATCGCGACGATCTCGCCATCGACGAGTTCCGGTCTCTCGCCTGGGGCAGGATGAACGGCGCTATCAGGCATGGTCAGCTACACCACTTCGATCCGCAGCCGTGATCGGGTCACGTCGCCTTGACGACTCGACCTGACTTGATGCACCGAGTGCAGGCGCGAATCCATCTCTTCTTGCCGTCGATGATGGCGTGGACGCGCTGGATGTTTGGTGCACGCACTCTGCGCGTGTGGCGATTCGAATGGCTGACCGCGTTCCCGGCACTCGGCTTCTTGCCGCAGACCTCACAGACTCTCGACATGTTCCTGTCACCTCGACACGCACCTCCTCAAACGAGGAGGGGCTCAACGTATAGCGGCTCGACCTCATACAGCCGGTCGGCCGGTTGCTCGTCCCACCCAAGCTTCGCGATCCACAACGCAGACGGGCGATTTGCCTCGTCCGGGGCGACCCGGATCATCGGGTGCCCTCGAAGCGCATCACCGATCTTCGATGCGCCGCTGCCGACAAGAGTCACCTCTCGGCGTTCCCCGCGCAAGCTCTCCACCAACTCCGATTCGCGCATCAGCGTCATCGCGCCACCGGGGCGACGGCCGCCGAAGAACTGCGCGTAGTGCAAGTCTCGCCGACTGGCCACGATCACGCAGACCCGTTTCTCCTCTGCGAGCCGGGCACGATACACTTCCGCTCCGTCGACACCGACTAGGGCGGCACCGGTGGCTTGGCAGAATCCCTTGGCCCCGGCGAGCCCAATGCGCAGGCCGGTGAACGACCCGGGACCGCGGTTGACACAGACCAGCCCCACTTGATCGCTGCCCACGCCGCGCCCACTAAGAAGCTCTTCGATCAGCGGGAACAGGCGCTCGGCATGTCGAAGCGGGTACTCCATCCACCGCTCCTCAGCGATACCACGCCCGTCGTAGAGCGCCACGCCGCCGAGTGGCTCGGATGTATCCACTCCCAACGCCAACATGCCGAGCAGATGGTAGGTGAGCGAAGTTCCCTTTTCAACCGGCGATCGGCGCCGTGGGTTGCGGAAAGCGGACGAGGACCTCCGCGGCCCGATCGGCGTCTCGCTGGATCTGCAGCCGCAGCTCTTCGAGTGACGCGAAGGCAAGGTCCCCGCGCAGGTGCGCGAGGACGTGGACCTCGATCGGGGCATCGTAGAGCTCCGCCTCCGGGGGTGTCAGGAGATGGATCTCGCAGCGGAGGTCCCCTCCCGCCGCCGCGAGCGTCGGACGAGTTCCGACGTAGAGAAGCCCCGGTTGAGGAGCCGAATCCACTGCACGGTCCGTGAACGCTCGGGCGACGTAGACGCCGTGCCTTGGCAGAAGGACGTGCGGGTCGACCGAGAGGTTCGCCGTCGGGTATCCGAGTGTTCGACCGACCCGATCACCGGCCGCGACGTCGCCGACGAGAACCGGTGGACGTCCGAGAAGCGCCGCCGCCTTCGCGATCTCGCCGGCAGCGAACAGGGCTCGGATCCGGGTGCTATTGACCGGGTCCCCATCAACGAGGACTGGCGGGACGACGCTGACGGAGAACCCAAGCCGGGTGCCGAGCGAGCGGAGGGCCTCGGGATCTCCCGCGCGCCGGGCGCCGAAGCGAAACGACGGACCGACGACGACGGCTTGTGCGTTCAGCGTCTCGACGAGAACCCGTTTCGCGAACTGCGCCGGAGAGAGATCGCGAATTGCGGGGAACGAAGCGCGTACGACCCGATCGACCGAGCGGCACAGGAGGCGCAGCTTGACCGATTCTGGCAGGAGGAGGCTGCGGCCGGGGTTAGTCTCGGCATGCAGCCGCGGCGGCACGCCGAACGCGTACGCCAAGCTCTCGAGGCACCGCCGCCCCGCCTCGCGGCCCATCTCGGTCAGGATGGCTTGGTGTCCGAGGTGGACGCCGTCGAACGTCCCGATGCCGACTACAGTTGCCTCTGCCATGGTCCCGTCCCTTCGCGGCGGATGGTACACCATCGCCGAGGACCGAGACAGGAAGAGGCGTCGTGAATTGGAGCGTGCGCGGAGCGACCGGTACAATGAGATTGACATGAGGTCGGAACGGATCGCAGGAGCTCGACTGGGGGAGGACGAGGCGACCCTTCTGAGCCTGCGTCCTACGTCTCTCGACGACTACATCAACCAGCGTGAGATCAAGGAGAAGCTCCGGATCTACATCACCGCAGCGAAGAAACGCGGTGAAGCGTTGGACCACGTCCTGCTGCACGGCCCTCCGGGGCTCGGCAAAACGACGCTTGCCCAGATCATCGCGGCCGAGATGGGCGTTGACATTCGCATCAGCTCAGGGCCAGCGATCGAGAAGGCCGGCGATCTGGCGGCGATCCTAACGAACCTTCAACCGCACGACGTCTTCTTCATCGACGAGATCCACCGGCTTCGGCGAAACGTCGAGGAGATCCTGTATCCGGCGATGGAGGACTACAAGATCGACATCATCCTCGGCGAAGGGCCGAACGCGCAGTCCTTGAGGATCGACCTCCCGCCGTTCACCCTCATCGGGGCGACGACGAGAGCCGGTCTCATCTCGGCCCCGATGCGAGATCGATTCGAGGTGACGTTTCGAGTGGGGTTCTACTCGGTCGAGGACCTCAAGACAGTCGTGGTCCGCACCGGGCGGATCCTCGGAATCGAGGTGTCCGACGACGGCGCCGGCGAGATCGCCAAGCGCGCACGCGGAACGCCGAGAATCGCTAACCGGCTCCTGCGCCGGACGCGTGACTACGCTGAGGTCAAGGGGGAAGGAGCGATCGACGCCGAGATCGCGAGGCGCTCGCTGGAGATGCTGCGGATCGACGAGCGGGGGCTCGATGAACTCGACCGTGCCGTCCTCGTGACGCTGATCGACAAGTTTGCCGGGGGACCGGTCGGGCTGGATACGCTCGCTGCCGCACTGTCTGAGGAGAAGGACACGATCACCGACATCGTCGAGCCGTTCCTGTTGCAGGAGGGATTGCTTCAACGGACGCCACAGGGGCGGGTTGCCACGGAACGCGCGCTGGCCTACCTCGGGCAGGAGAGGCCCGATCGGCTGTTCTAGCGTCCCGAGAGATTCTTCGCGTTGTGGATGAACTCCCGCACGACCCCGCTGAACCGCCGCCAGTCGAAGACGAGCGCTGCGGCGATCCAGACCACGTACCAGATCAACGCATGAGGGGCCTCGAAGTACGCGACGATCAAGGGTAGGGCGACGACCGGTGTGGCGAACGACATTGTCACCATCTTCGATCGGAAGTAAGCGATGAATGCAGCGGCGACCATCACGTAAAGGATCGCTGGGACGAACGGGATGAACCCCGACAGCACGAGGTAGCAGAGGCCGGAGAAGACCATCGCCATGTCGAAGGCGAATTCCTTTTCTCCAACCCACGTCGGCGGCTTGTTGTACTTGCGCGCCAGGCGTCCGTCGAGGATGTCGGTCGTCCAGCCGAGCATCGTAAGGAGCAGGACCGTAGGCAACGCGCTCGCTCCGAGGAGATCGAATCTCTCCACGAAGCCAAGCGAAAGGATCGCCGCAGCGATCAGCCCGCGTGACATCGTCAACAAGTCGGGGATCCTTTTCACCAGCCTCACCAGAGGCCTATTCTAGTAGGACGGGTTGCGCGTGCCAAATGCAACCGCGATCTCGAAGAGATTGCGCTGCGCATCGGACGTTCTAAAGGTACTAGACGTCGGCTTTGTCTGGGGGGCGCAATCCCGGTGGAGGGCCGAGGATCTCGTGGAGGAGAATCGCCGAGCGCGGGTCCTCCTTCACGAGCTTCCGAAGCCGTTGGAGGGACGAACCGGATCCGCTCATCTACTCTCCCTCGATCCGACCCTGTGTGGAGGACTGATCGTTGGCGGCGAACCCCTCGCGCATCTTCGTGTCGGCCTGGACGTTCTTCATGCGGTAGTAGTCCATGATCCCGAGGTTCCCGTCTCGGAAGGCCTCGGCCATCGCGCGTGGGATCTCGGCCTCCGCCTCGACGACCGCGGCTCGACGTTCCTGGACCAGGGCCGTCATCTCCTGCTCGCGAGCGACGGCCATCGCTCGCCGCTCCTCGGCCTTGGCACGCGCGACCTTCAGGTCGGCTTCGGCCTGGTCGGTTTGCAGCTGTGCACCGATGTTCTTCCCGACATCGACGTCTGCGATGTCGATCGACAGGAGCTCGAACGCGGTTCCCGCATCGAGGCCCTTCTCCAGGACGAGTTTGGAGATCTTGTCGGGGTTCTCCAGAACCTCTTTGTGCGATGTGGCCGATCCGATTGCGGAAACGATTCCCTCGCCGACGCGGGCAATGATCGTCTCTTCCGTCGCCCCTCCGACGAGCCGATCGATGTTCGCTCGCACGGTCACCTTGGCGATCGCGAACAGCTGGATCCCGTTTGCGGCGACGGCGCCGACCTTCGGTGTTTCGATAACGCGTGGGTTGACTGACATCGCCACGGCGTCGAGGACATCGCGCCCGGCCAGGTCAATGGCCGCGGCCCGCTGGAAGTCGAGGGCGATGTTCGCTTTGTCGGCGCTGATCAGGGCGCGTGCGACGCGGTCCACGTTGCCACCGGCGAGGTAGTGCGCCTCTAATTCCGATATCGAAAGCTTCAATCCCGCCTTCCACGCGGCGATCATGGGGAGGATCACGCGATGCGGATTCACCTTTCTCAGCCGCATGCCGATCAGCGTCATCGGGCCGACCGGAACGCCGGCGGCGAGGGCGGAGACCCACAGCCCCACCGGGACGAAATAGAAAAACAGCCACAGGAACAGCACGACAGCGACGGCCAACACGATGTAACCGGTCATGTCTAGTCCTCCTTTTCCTTGCGTCGAACGACCTTGCGATAGACGTCGTCCTGGATCACGACGATCGGCGTCCCCTGCGGGAGGAAGCCCTCCTCGCAGACGATGTCGATTCGCTCATCGTCAAAGATTCCGCTGCCGACGGGATGGAGGTCGGTCGCGGCGATGCCGCGTCGACCGACCCAGTCGCTGGCCGCGGTCTGAGCTCCATCGCCCTTTTCGTGCGAACGACCGGTGATCGCCGCCGAGAGGATAATCCCCCCCAGGCGCAGGCGTGTTCGCGGGAGCCGGGCGAGTAGGACAATCGCAGCGACAACGCTGACGATCAGCCCGGCGGCGACAATCGCGATTGCTTGCACGGCCTGCTCGCGTCCCGCGAACGGGCCGACCATCGCGGTGTAGAACCCGAGCCCGATCAAGATCAGCCCGAGCAATCCACTCAGACCGAAATCGACCGCAGTGAACGCGAAGACTTCCAGCGCAACGGCGACGATACCGCCGAACAGGAACGCGATCGACTCCCAGCCGGCGAGACCGACCAAAAAGTGCGTCCAGAAGAACGCACCGAGGCAGGCGATCCCGATGAGGCCGGGGATCCCGAACCCCGGCACGAGCATCTCGACGATCAATCCGAGCAAGCCGGCGGTGATCAGGAGGCCGACGGCAATCGGAGACGTTAGCGCATCGACGAGGCCGTCGACCCAGCGGATCCGAAACCGGACGATCTCGCCGTAGCCCTGCTCGGTGAGCCACGCCTCGATCGAGGGGACCTCCCCGTCGGAGTACCCCCACTCGGCTGCCTCCCGGGATGTCAGCGTGAGAAGTTTCCCCTTCTCTATCAGGCCGGGGATCGAGACGTCCCGATCGACCATCGCCTCGGCAACCTCGGGGGGGCGTCCGTGGGTCTCGGCCGTGGCGCGGAACAGCTTTCGCGTTGCGCTGATCACCTTCTCCGGCGCCTCGCGGATGTTCGCACCGACAAACGTCACCGGTGTCGCGGCTCCCATCACGCCGCCTGGGGAGAACAGGATCGTCTGGCACGCGATGGCGAGTGCGGCTCCGGCGGAGAATGCTTCGCGTGAGACGTATGCCGCCGTTGCGATCGTCGAATCGAGGAGGACCTCTCGTGCCGCAAACGCCGCATCGAGAGTTCCACCGGGAGTCGAAAGGATGAGAACGACGACGCCGGCTCCTGCCTCGGTTGCCTCTTGAATCCCACGGCGGAGGTAGGTGACCGTCCCCGAGTTGATCTCGCCGTCAATCGTGAGGATCCACGCCCCACCGTCGGCAGACGCGACGAGAGAACAGAGGCAGAGGCACACGAGTCCGATCAGCAGAGCCAGCTGTTTCATGCATCGATTCTATGTTGACATGACGGCTTGCTGCAAGTTCGCCGATAGCTCGATTGGCTTCGGCGCCCGTCGGAACTAGAATGGGTCTCAGGGATCGGGGTTCGCGCGAATCCCGGGGGTGCAACGCGCGCGAGGGGCCGAAGGGAGGTTGTGGGATGAAGAACGCGCTTTTCCTGTTGTCGATCTGGGTTGGGATTATCGTAGCGGCGTACGCGCTGGTCTATTGGGATCAAGGGATCGAGCAGCCTCTGCCGATCTCGATCTCCGAGCGATCTGCGATCGCCTACGTCGATCCGAGCGGTCGATTCAGTCTGGCCGTTCCGCCTGCTTGGGACATTGACGAGTCTGAGACGTTCGTCGTTCTCACGGATCCGTCGGACGAGATCGAGGTTACGGTGTTCTCAGTCGAGCAGCCGGTTCCGGAGGCGGCGCTCCTCGTTGCGTTGGGGATCACCGATTCCGTGCCGCCGGACGAGGCAGTGACGGTCGAGGAACTCTCGCCGTCGGGTGAGGCGGAGCGGGCTGTGAGAATCGCCGGTCCGGCGGAGGAAGGCAAGATCCGATACGGACTCGCGTACATCTACCAGGGTGAGTCGATTGTCGTCCTCGTGCGCGGGAGCGTGACGGCTCTCCGTGAACGGTCCGACGATCTCGATCTGATCGAGACCGGTATTCGGATCCCGGCGGCGATTGACGAGGAATCGGCACCTATCCAGGAGGCGGCGTCGGTCGTCGAGCTTTGAGGTTCGGTTGCCCGGGCCAGCGAAGGCGCGGGCGTCTCGCGGCGCCCGCGCCTTTGATGGTGTGAATCGCTACTCGGCTGTGACCGAAATCTCCTCGAGGCACAGAGAGGGGAACGTGTAGTTGAACACGTTCTCGGTCTCTCGCGAGATTCCAGAAAGCGTCTTGAGCGCTTCGAAGACGTTGCCGGCGATCAGCGTGCCGGAGACCGCACGGTCGATCTTTCCGTCTTTGATCAGGTAGGCGGCCTTGGCCACGCCCGAGAAGTCGCCGGAGATCGGGTCCGCGTTTCCGGAGAACCGGCTAACGAGCAACCCACGCTTCATCTCCGAGATCAGATCGTCCTTCGCCGTCTCGCCGGGAAGGATCGTAAAGTTGGTCGGCCCGATCGCAGGAAGGGAACCGGCCGATCCAGCGGCGTGCCCAGTGTTTCCGACGCCGAACGCGTGAGCGGTGTACGCGTTGTGCATGAACGAACGCAGGGTTCCCGCCTCGATCAGGGGGACTCGCTGGTGGGGGATTCCCTCCCGGTCGAACGAGGCGGTCGCGACACCGCCGGGAAGCCGCCCGTCATCGACGAGGCTGAATCCAGTCATGGCGACCGACTCGCCGAGCGTGTCCTTCCAACGTGACATGCCGCGCAGGACGTTCCGTGCGTTCAGCTGGAATTGAAGCGGCGTGAACAGGCTGAGTGCGGCGTACGGATCGAGAAGGACCTGGCCCTTGAAGCTCTCTCCTTTCTCGGCTCCGAGCGACCCGAGCGCGTCCGCACTCGATCCACGGGCGATCGGCTCGACGTCGATCTCGGCGACGGTCCGTGTCGCACCGAACTTGAGCGCCATGTTGGAGACGGCGTCGCCGTCGCGTGCCGTGGTGAGGACCCAGTAGGTGAACAGGCTGCCGAGCTCCGACGCCTCCGCGCCCGCTGAGTTAACGAGAACACGATCGCGGATCTCGGCGGTGAAATCGCCCTCGCCGACGATAACCCGCGAATCGACTGACTTGGCTGTCTCCAGCAATCGGATCGCCTGGTGGACCGCGTCCGCGGTGGAGAACGACTCGGCTGAGGGGTCGTTCATGCCGTCGACCGGCTCGACTTCGCTCGGCTCCGGGAGGACGTTGTGCGGATCCCCCGGCGAAGCCTTGGCCAACGTAACGGCGTCGAAGGCCGCATCCTCCAACTTGGCTAGATCGTTCGTGCTGGCGAAGCCGACCTGCGTTCCGACAAACGCGCGAATGCCGATTCGCGTCTCCTGCTGACTCTTCGAGATCTGCAGATCGTCTTTCTCCACCGCGGACGTGATCGTTCGCGTCGTCTGGCCGAAGACCTCAGCCTGGTCTGCGCCGTGCTTTCGGACGAGGTCGAGCGCTTGTTGACAGCGATCGAGAAGGTTGTGTGTGCTCATGTCTGTCGTCCTCCAATCGTCAGCATGCAGCGCAGGTGCGGGCCACCGGCATCCACCTTGGCTGCTTGACCCTTGCCACAGAGCCCGGCGCCGTTCTCCCACGCGAAGTCGTTGCCAACCGCGTCGACCGACTTGAGAACTTCGAACGCGTTGCCAGAGATTGTCACGCCGCGGACGAGTTCGCCGACCTTCCCGTCGACGATCCGGTGGGCCTCTCTTACGCCGAACATGAATTCGGCGTTCGAGTCGGCCTGCCCGCTCATCCCGAGCTCGCGGAGGTAGTACCCCTCCTTGACTGCGCTGATCAGTTCCTCAAACGGTGTGGCTCCCGGCTCGATGTACGTGTTGCGCATCCGGATGATCGGGTCGTCGCTGTACACGTATGCGCGGGCGTTTCCGGTTGGGGCGACGCCGTAGTGCGCTGCTGTCTCGCGGTTGTGCAGGAACGAGCGTAGGGTTCCCTTCTCGATGATGACGGTCCGTTGCGTCAAGACTCCTTCGTCATCGACCGGGAGGGTCCCGACGGCGTATGGGGAGTACTCGGTGGCCCCGCTGTCGCAGAGGGTCACCAGCTCGGAAGCGACAATTTGACCGATCTTGTTGGACGTGATCGCGCCGCCGAGGACGATGTCCGCCTCGACGGTGTGGCCGATCGCCTCGTGGCAGAGGATTCCGACGAGTCCAGGATCGAGGACGACGGTGCTCGTCCCGCCTGCCGGATGGGCAGCGGAGAGCTGATCGACGGCGAGCTGGACCGCCTTGTCGGCAAGCTCTTCCGGGGCGGCAATGCCGAGGAGATCGGACCACCCTCCGGTGACGCCTGAGCTTTCCATCCCCATCGTCTGATCGCCGTTTCGTCCTGCGACGGCGATGACGCGCAGCTCGGGCTTCGAGTCGAACACGTGAGCCGATGCGCCATCGGTCGTGACGATGATCTTCTCGTCTTGGATCTCGCCGTAGGACGCGGTGCTGGATGCGATCTCCTGCGCACCGGATCGGATCCGCTTGTCGAGTTGCAGGACGAGGGCGAGCTTCTCATCCAACGAATGGGCGTCGAGCGGATCATCGGTTGCGACAGTGAACGTACCGGTCGCCATCGGGGCCTCAGCGAGGCCTTTGACTCGCTTCCTCTTCGCGTTGGCAGACGTCCTGGCGGCACTCTGCGCCGCCGCGATCGCTGCGAGGACTCCCGGCTCGGAGACGTCGGTCGTGCTGGCGAATCCGAACACGCCGTCGACAAGCGCGCGGACCCCCAGACCGGCAAGGAGCGTGCTCGACGACTCCTCAAGGTTTCCGCTACGAACCGTGATCCGCTTGGTGCTCCGCGCTTGATAACGAAGCTCGATCCAACCACTCGCGCCGCCGACAATCTTCTCAAGTAGCTTCTGCATCCGGCCTCCTTCGTGGCCCTGTATCTGTCGGATGGTCACCCAGTAAGTATGTCGTTCGCCCGTCCTAGTTCAACGCGGTTGCGGAATGGGGACAGTGAAAGGGATGAGATAACTTGCCGCGCCAGCGGATATCGTGTACGAACGAACACTCGTGCGTTGCAGAGGAGGGGGAGCATGCACTGGAAAACGATCGTTGTTGTCGGATTGGTATGCCTGCTTGGAACGGCAGGCTTTGCGCTCGAAGAAGACGTTGCTGACGAGAGGATCTGGTTCGGTCTGGGCGGCTCGACGGTGGGGTTCTTCTTACCGGCTCTGGCAGGAGCAAACGCAGCCCTGATCGCCGGTGGCTTTGATGCCTTCGGCGACGTGGTCCTGATCAGCGGCGGACGGGCGCGCGGAGGAGCCCTCGGTGGCCTGTCGTTCGGCGCGATCGGCTGGAGCGGTGAAGCGGTGACTTTAGCGGGGAACCGGCGCGCCGAGCTGGCGATCGGGTTTGGCGGCTTCGAGCTCGGCCGGGTGGTCGGAGGAGACCTGCGGTCGTTGTTGACGCTCGGTGCGGTGCTCGGCGGCGGCGGCTCGTCGCTGACCCTGCTTGAGACCCCGATCCCGCTCGACGAGGGAGGCGGGTGCAGTTTACGCGGCGTCGTCCCCGAGCCGATGGTCCTCATGAGGGTCGGCGCGTTCCTGGCGATCGAGCCGTTCGTCAGTCTGCAGGTTCAGCCTCTTCACAACTTCGGTTTCGAGCTTCACCTCGGCTACCTTGTGCCGCTGTTCGCCTTCGAGTGGGGAGACGTTAAGCTGGAAGGGGTGGCGCCGAGGTTCGCCGGGCCGGTGATTAGCCTCTCGGCGACGTGGGGTGCGATCGGTCGACCGGCAATCGGTCCGGTTCTCGATCGTCCAAAGGTCGAGGAGGCGATCGACCAGACCGTCTCTCTTGCCGGCCCGTGTGTTCGGATCGACAACAGGGTAGGGCGGATCACGGTTGAGACGTCGGAAGCTGAGCAGGCGGGTTCGGTCTCGCAGGTGCGGATCGTCGCCGTGAAGCAAGCACAATCGCAGACCCTGCTCGATCAGGTGTCCGTGCTGATCGAACCGACGCGGTGTGGACTAAGTCTCCACTCCAAGGGACCGAGACACGGCTTCTGGGAGGTGGAGTACCTGATCACGGTCCCTGCCGGGACCGAGATCGAGGTGACGCAGGCCGCCGGAGACGTACATCTCAAGGGCGTCGTAGGGACAGCAGCGATCGAGCTTGCTCTGGGTGAAGTTGAGGTCGCCGGTTTCGTCGGGCCGGTCCTCACCATTGGCGTCGGCGCGGGAGGCGTTCGCGTTGTCGATGCCGAGGCGGAGACGATCGAGATCGAGGTTGGAACCGGCGACGTCGAGATTCAGCTCCTGGAGCAGGCCTCGTACAGAGTCGTGGCCGAGGCCGGGATCGGCGCGGTATCGGTCGGGCCGTTCCCCGGGTTCGACACGGTCGAAGCCAGCGGCTTGGCCGTCGACGTCGACGCGACACTGGGACAAGGCGAAGGCAGCCTGGCGATCGAGGTTCTCGTCGGAGAGGTTCACGTTCGACCGAGGGCGGAGTAACCCGGAAGGAGGCCGCGTGGAGACGAACCCAGCCATGAGGGCGATGCTACGGCGGAAGTCGATCCGGGCGTTTACCGGCGAAGAACCGTCCCAAGCGGCGGTCGAGGCGGTTGTGCGAGCCGGGCAACAGGCGCCGTTCGCCGCACAGCTCGGGAGTATCCTTCTCAAGCGCGACCGCGAAGGAAGCCCGTTTGGCGCTCCGCTTCTTTTCACCGTGTGTATCGATGTCCATCGAATGGAGTGCGTCATGGCGGCGCGAGGGTGGCGGCGCACTATGTGCGACCTCTCCACACTGCTTCTCGGGATCCAAGACGCAGCGTACATGGCACAGAACATGGTCCAGGCCGGGGAGTCGCTGGGCATGGGGAGCTGCTACTTGGGGGCGACGCCCTACCACGCGGAGCGGATCATCGAGGAGTACGGCCTACCTCGCCGCGTGTTCCCCCTCGTCCAGCTGGCGATGGGGTATCCGGCGGAAGATCCGCCCGTCCGCCCACGCTATCCGATCGAGTTCACGCTGTTCGAGGATCGGTACCCGGAGTTCGACGAGACCACCATCGCACGGGCGATGGCCGCCATGGACGAGGGGTACCTCGCGCAGGACTACTACAGAGTGCGGGGCGCGATGATCCGCCTCGATGGGGGACGGGAGGAGACGTTCACGTACGGTGAGTACTCATGGACGGAGCACATCAGCCGGAAGCTCGGGCAGTGGGGTGAGGACCCGAGTGAGTTGCTTGCCGCCCTGAACGCCTGCGGCTTTGATTTCGGGAAGGAGATCGTCGAGCGCTCGTTCGGCGACCGTCCGGGAGGCGCCGGAACTCCTTGACACCCGTGGCGGTCGCCACATACTCTCCACTTGGGAACGGGGTCCATAGCTCAGTGGCAGAGCAACCGGCTCATAACCGGTCGGTCCCAGGTTCGAGTCCTGGTGGACCCACACGATGAAGAAGCTGTTCGTGTACATCGACGGCGATGCGAAGGGAGAGCCCGGCGAGGCGGGGATCGGGATCGCGATCACCGACCCGGACGGCAACGTCATCGATGAGGTATCGCGCCTGATTGGTCGTGCGACGAGCGAAGTCGCCGACTACCGCGCGCTGATTGAGGCCGCCCGCTACGTCGTGTCCCATGAGCCGGAGTCGGTGATCTTCTTCACCGACAACCAGCGGGTCGCCAATCATGTCAACCGTGTGTTCGAGACGCGCGAGCCACACATCGAGCGGCTGATCGAGATCGCGCTGGGGCTCCTCAATCGGATTCCGCAATGGCGGGTGAACTACGTCGATCGCGACGCGAATGTCCGTGCTCCCCGGCTCGTCGAACAGGCGTTCCATCAGAGCATCCAGGCGCAGCTGACCCGCGAGCGGATGGAGCTCGTTCTTCTCGGTCGGGCATCGACGTTGAGCGACGAGGCGATGCAGCGGCTGATCGACTTCGCCAAGCGGTTACAGGAAGAGGGCGGCTGACCGATGCGGCTGGTCGTGCAACGAGTAAAACGCGCATCGGTCGACGTCGCCGGGGCGCGTGTCGCCGAGATCGGGCAAGGGGTTCTCGTTCTTGTCGGCATCGCCGCGGATGACGAGAGCGTGGATCTCGGCAGAACGGCGAGCAAGCTGGTCGATCTACGAATCTTCGAGGACGACGCAGGGAAGATGAACCGCTCCTTGAGAGAGATTCGCGGGAAGGTTCTTGCCGTGTCTCAGTTTACGTTGTGCGCGGACACGGGGAAGGGGCGCCGGCCGAGTTTCGCCGGGGCGGCGCCACCCGGCATCGCTGCACCGCTGTTCGAGTCGTTCGTCGACGCGATCCGAGAGGAGGGCATCGACGTGGAAACGGGGAGATTCGGCGCGAAGATGGCGGTGGAACTCGTCAATGACGGGCCGGTGACGCTTGTGATCGAGGTTGCGCCGCCATCGCCGGTCGGCTACACTGCGCTTTCCGGTGGGCCCTGAGCATATGAAGCGGCCCGTGTGTGGGAGGAACGATGGCGGTCCCCAAATACAGAACATCGCGAGCGAAGGGGCGTGCGCGTCGCAACCACTGGCGGAAGATGGCAGCGGTCGCCGCGAGCGAATGTCCACATTGCCACGAGACGAAGCTGCCGCACCGGGCGTGCCCCCACTGTGGGTACTACAACGGGATGGAAGTTGTCTCGCACGCCAAGGACGAGGGGTAGACCGCCCGCTACTCCGACGAGCCGTGCTCGTCGTCTGATCGACTCGTTTCGGCCTTCTTCTGTCGCTTGACTTGGGCTTTGGCCCGCTTCTTCTCGATCT
>Ga0272444_10001078_pt1 | contig 27003 bp, 24 predicted proteins | sample SSMForm13_FD_201033 | JGI IMG/M metagenome (GOLD analysis project Ga0272444, IMG submission 201033) | Marine sediment archaeal communities from Little Sippewissett salt marsh, Falmouth, MA, United States - SSM-Form-13 | ecosystem: Environmental > Aquatic > Marine > Wetlands > Sediment ...
CATCAAATTCGGGTTGCTGCTGCAGTATGCCTGCGATCGGGGCGCCTCGCGGCTGGCCACCGGCCACTACGCCCGGGTGCAAGCCGACGGCAGCGGCGGTTTCAGGCTGCTCAAGGGCCGGGACCCGCTCAAGGAGCAGTCCTATTTTCTAGCCCGCCTGACATCCGATCAGCTGGCGCGGGCCTGCTTCCCGCTGGGGGCGATGACCAAAACCGAGGTGATCCGCCTGGCGCGCACAAACGGCCTGGTGCCCATCCGGGGCGGCGAAAGCCAGGACGTGTGCTTCGTCCGGGAGGGCGCCTACCCCGGTTTTTTGGCCGCCCAAAGGGGCTTCAGCTCGCGGCCGGGGGCCATCGTGGACACCCGCGGCAACGTGCTCGGCAGCCACCGCGGGTTGCACCGCTTCACCCTCGGCCAGCGGCGCGGCATCAACTGCCCGGCCCCGGAGCCGTATTACGTGGTGCGCATCGAGCACCGCCTAAACCGCCTGGTGGTGGGAAGCCGGCGCGATCTTTTAACCGACCGCTGCCGGGTGGAGGCGATCAACTGGATCGGCCCGCCGCCACACTCCCGCCTGCGCGCCCACACCCAGGTGCGCTACCGGCACCATGGGGCCCCGGCCACTCTCACCCCGCTTGACGCGACAACCGCCGCCGTGGCCTTCGACACTCTCCAGAGCGCCGTCACACCGGGACAGGGGGCGGTTTTCTACGCCGGCGAAGAGGTCTTGGGCGGCGGCTGGATCGCCGATTTGGCGCCCGCCGCCTGAGAACCCAAGCCGCTGCGCCCCCTGAAAGCATTCGAGCAGGCACCATGACAACCTTCAGCGTCACCACCCTGGGCTGCAAAGTCAACCACTACGAGTCCGAGGCCATCATCGCCGCCCTGCGCAGCGCGGGCTGGGAGCTGGCCGGCGGCGACAGCCCGGTGGAGATCCACATCATCAACACCTGCACGGTGACGGGCAAAGCCTCGCTGCAGTCGCGTCAGGCAATTCGCCGGGCCGCCCGGCGCCACCCCGGCGCCCGGGTGATCGTCACCGGCTGCTACGCCCAGAGCGCACCCCAGGAGATCGCCAAGATCGCCGGGGTTCGGGAGGTTGTGGGAACCGCCGCCAAGCACCGGATCCCGGAAATGCTGTTGTCCACGCCAGGCCCAGTGCCCGGCGGCGCTTTAGGAACGCAGGCGGCGCGCCGGCTGACAGACTTCGGCGAGCCGGGGATCACCGTAAGCGGCGGGCGCACCCGGCCGTTTCTCAAAATCCAGGACGGCTGCGACGCCTTCTGCACCTACTGCATCGTTCCCCATGCCCGCGGCCGCAGCCGCAGCATGCGCCCGGAAAACGTCGTGGCGCACGCCCGGCGGCTGGAGGCCGCCGGCTACCACGAGGTGGTCCTGACCGGCATCCACCTCGGCCTTTACGGCCGCGACCTGAGCCCCCCCCTGGACCTCACCGCACTGGTGCGGCGCCTGCTGGCGGAAACGGGCATCGCGCGCATCCGGCTGAGCTCCATCGAGCCGGGTGAAATCACCCCTGCCCTGGTGGAAATGGCGGCCACCTCCGGCAGGCTCTGCCCCCATTTTCACATTCCCCTGCAAAGCGGCGCTGACGACATTCTCCGGCGCATGCACCGGCCGTACACCCGCAACGATTTCCGCCAACTAGTGCTGGCCATTCGCGACCGGATGCCGGATGCCGCCATCGGCGTCGACACCCTGATCGGGTTTCCCGGTGAAAGCCCCCGGGCCTTCGAAGAGACCCGGGCCCTGATCCATGCCCTGCCCGTCACCTATCTGCACGTTTTCCCGTTCTCGCCGCGCCCCGGCACCCCGGCGGCCGGGTTCCCGGACCGGGTGGCGGCCGGGGAAATCAAACGTCGCTGCGCCGTCATGCGGGCTCTGGGCCAGGCCAAGAAAAAAGCCTTCTTCAGCCGCTTCAGTAACCGCCGCCTGACGCCGCTGATAGAGAGCCGGCGAGACCCGGCCACCGGGCTGCTGAGAGGCGTCAGCGCCAACTACATCCCGGTTTTGCTGGCAGGCCCGGACCGCTTCCAAAACCGCCTGGTCACGGTCCGCATCCAGGGGCTGCAGGGCCCCAACGCGGTCACCGGGGCCCTCGCAGCGGAACCGGGCGCCCCTTGACGGCCGTGAAAAAAGGCAAACTTTGAATGCATCGGCCGCACGGCCGGTTTCACCCCCCAGGCAAACATTTTACACCGAACCCCCAAGGAGACGACCACCATGAGCACATCCCTCGACATTCTCAAAAACGCCCTGCTGCTGGAGACCCGCGGCCGCACCTTTTATCACGCGGTGGCCGAACAGGCCGAAAACCAGGCGGTCAAGAAATTCTTCAACGCCATGGCAGCCGAGGAGGCCCAGCACATCGAGATCCTCACCGAGCAGTTCAAGGCCCTTCAGGCCCACCAGCGCTTCGCCCCCGGAAACTACCCCACCACCGGCAGCCAGGTGGCTTCCCAGGTCTTGACCGCGGAACTCAAGGGCCAAATCGCGGCGGCGGCTTTTGAGGCCGCGGCCATCTCGGCGGCCATCGCCATGGAGGAAAAGGCCGTCGCGGTTTACGCCGGTCGGCAGCAGGCGGCCTCGGACGCGGAGGAAAAGGCCCTTTACGGCTGGCTGGCGGCCTGGGAGCGCGACCACCTCGATTTCCTGGTGACGTTGGACCGCGAGATCAAGGAGACGGTCTGGAACGACAACAGCTTCTGGCCTTTCTAACCTGCGAGGGCCCCAGCGCCGTCGGTTCAGGCGCCCTGACCGGCCAGGGTCTTGAGGATGTCCTTCTTGCCCACGATGCCCACCAGGTTGCCCTCCCCGTCCAAGACCGGCAGGGTGTGGAAGCTCTTGTCAACCATCAAGGTGGCGGCCTCTTCAATCGTGGTTTCGGGGGACACCGTGACCGGATCGGCGGTCATGGCGTCGCGGACGGTCAGGGCGGCGATTTTCTTCATCTCCTTTTCCAGATGCTTGGCGGAGCGCAGCGGGATATAGCCGTCAAGGAGCGTAAACAGGGAGGGCGTGGGCAGTTTTTTCTGCTGGGCGATCAAATCGCTCTGGCACAAAATGCCCACCAGCGCGCCAGCGGCGTCCACAACCGGCAGACCGTTGAAATCATTTTTAAGCAAAAGTCCGATGGCTTCGGCGATTTCAGCCTCCGCGACGACTGTCAGGGGGTGGGGCGTCATGATATCTTTGACTGTGAGCATGCTACCTCCTCTTTCATGGGAACAACAGGGCGTCAGACGGCCGGCGGGGAAGGATAGTGGTAAACAGGGCACGTTTTTTGCTTAAACTTAATCCGGCGCTGCGACCCGCCTGGGGTTTCTGTCACCGCGCCAAAGACCGCAGCGACCGGTTGCAGACCTGTCCCCCTCTCCATTCAACTATCTGGAAATGAAACGCATTTCAAATTGTTTTTTTTTAGGCTGGAAGGACCCGGGGGCGGGCTGACAGTCGTTTGGCGGGGCTGAACGCCCGGCGGGTGCAGGGGTCGCAGGTGTCGACATTTGATCACGCTATGGGTTTTGGCCGAATGGCTTCAGGGGTGCGCCATGCCGCGGCGGCTGCGTTTTAATCTTGAAACTAAAATGATTTTGGGGTACCTGCCGGTTATTCTGATGATGCTGCTGATCACCCTGTTTGCCATCATCACCCTGAATGCCGCCCACCAGATCAACCGCAATTTGGTCGAAAGCGACATGGTCCTCGTAGAAACGGCGGACCGCATGCGTGACGCCCTCCTGGCGCAGGAATCATACGGACGACGCTTTATCATCCTGGGAAGCCCCGAAATGCGCCTCCTTTTCTGGGAATGCAGCCGGGAATTCGCCGCCCTGCTGGCGCGCATCCGGGAGCTGCCCCGGGCACCGGCAGCCGCGCGGATCGCCGAACTGCAAGACCTCCACCAGCGCTTCAACACGGACTACGGCCAGTGGCTGGACGAGGACCACAGGCCGTCGGCCCAGGCCGCCCAGGCACTGGACGAGAAGATCAGCGGCACCCTGGACCGGCTCCTAGCCTCGGTCGCAGGCATGGCGCTGGCGGTCAAGGAAAATCAGAGGATGCAGATGCTGACGCTCGGCCAGCTGAACCTCCGTGGGTTGCGGATCACGGTGCTGCTCTCCGGTCTGGGGCTGTTCCTGGGCGTCGGGACCGCCATCCTGATCACCCGCAACATCGCCCGATCGATCCAACAGCTCAAAAAGGCCACCCAGGAGATCGCCCAGGGCCGCTTCGACCGCGTGCCGCGCCTGCAAAGCGGGGATGAACTGGCCGACCTGGCCAAAGCCTTCGCCCGCATGGCCCGACGGCTGGCGCGGTTGGAGGAGATCTACCGCGACGCAAGCCCCCTTACCCGCCTGCCGGGCGGCATCGCCATTGAAAACGTTCTCAAAAACCGTCTCGGCTCCGGCCAGCCGGTGGCCTTCTGCCTGATCGACCTGGACAACTTCAAGGCCTTCAACGACCGTTACGGGTATGCCAAGGGCAACGAGGTGATCCGCTTCACCGCCGCCACCATCCAGACGGCGCTGGCCCGACACGGCAACGCTGACGATTTTGTCGGGCACATCGGCGGCGACGATTTTACCGTCATCTCCGCCCCTGAGCGCCATCGCGCGATCTGCCGGGGGGTCATCGCGGCCTTCGATGAGGGGATCATCGCGTTCTACGACCCCGAGGACCGCCGCCGGGGCATGATCCAGAGCCAAAACCGCCAGGGAGAGCCCCAGGAGTTTCCCATCATGACGGTTTCCATCGCGGCGGTCACCAACGAGCGCCGAATGGGAATCAACCCCATCCGACTCAGTGAAATCGCGGCCGAACTGAAACTCCACGCCAAGTCGCTGCCCGGAAGCCACCTGGTGGAAAACCGGAGAGGCGCCACATCATGCTGACAACACCCTGGTTCAACGCCGCGGGAGCGGCCAGACGGCTGCGGGTCTGTCTTTGCGGGCTATTGCTGGGATTTGCGGGATGCGCCCCGGCGCTGCAGGAAACCGCCCCCGCAGTGCTGCCGGCTGCCGACACCGCCACCCAAACCGTTGCCGAGAAAATTGCGGCAACCAGCCGCGCACTCGAACAAACCGCTGAACCGTCCCGTCAAGCCAAGCTGCTGCTCAGCCTGGCTCTGCTCCACACCCACCCCGACAACCCGGCCCCGGACTATGCCCGCGCGCTCCACTGTCTGCGCCGCTACGCCGTAATCGACCCCCAGGCCGGCAGCAGCGAGCCCATCCGCCGCCTGAGCGCCCTGCTCGCAGCGCTCACCGAAAAAACGGAGCAGGTGGCCCAACTGGCCGAAGAAAATCACCGCCTGGCGGCCGAGCGCCAGGCCCTGGAGGGCAAAGCCCAGGAGCTCGAGCGCAGCAACCGCAGCATGAAAGCGGTCATTGAAAAGCTCAAAAATCTCGACATCCGCCTGGAAAGGCGGCGCAACCGGCTGGAGTGAGCCCCCGGCCGGGCGTCAGATCCTTTCCAGGCGCGCCACCGCCTCGATGTGAAAGGTGTGCGGGAACATGTCCAGTGGCTGGATTTCACGGACCGCGTAGGCATCCTTGAGCCCCCCGATGTCCCGCGCCAGGGTCGCCGGGTTGCAGGAAACATAGACGATCCGTCGGGGCGCACGGGCCAGCACCTGTTGCAGGACGTCCCCGTGCATCCCCATGCGGGGCGGATCGATGACCATCACCTCGGCCTTCTCGGCCACCCCCGTCAGTGCTTGCCGAATGTCCCCGACAACAAAGCGGCAATTGTCCACCCCGTTTAAACGGCAGTTGCGCTCGGCATCCGCCACGGCGCCGGCAACGATTTCCAGGCCGACCACCCGCCGCGCGGCAGTCGAGAGGCTGATGGCAATCGTGCCGGTTCCGCAGTAAAGATCGATCACGGTCTCGGCGCCGGTCAGGCGGGCATAGCGCTCCACCAGCGCATAGAGCTGGGCCGCCCCGCGGGTGTTGGTCTGGAAAAAGGAGTTGGCCGAAATCTCGTAATCGAAGGGCGCGATGCGGTCGCAAATCACCGGGGCGCCGCCCAGCATGATCTCGCGCTCGCCGACGGCCACGCCGGCCTTGCGGGCGGTGATGTTGTTGACCACCGAAACCACGCCGGGATGCGCGGCCATCAGCTGCCGGGCCAGCGGCTCGACCGCCGACCGGTTTTCCGCAGCGGTGACGAGGTTCACCATCCACTCGTCGCGGTCGACGGAATGCCGCAGCACCACAAAGCGCCAGAACCCCTGGTGGCTGCGCAGGCCGTAGGGGGGCTCAGGGGAGCCGCGCAGAAAGCGCCGGATCTCCGCCAGCAGGCGGTTGCCCCTCTCCGGCTGCAGCAGGCAGGCGGCGGTGTCCAGCACCTTGTGGAAGGTTCCCGGCACGTGCAGGCCGAGCGCAAAATCGGGATCTATGCCGGGCTGGCCGATCTCCGCGGGCGTCAACCAGCGCCGATCAGCGCAGGTGAACTCCATTTTGTTACGGTAGCCAAAAGAAAGCGGCGACGGCAGGGTCGGGTGCACGGTCACCCCCTGCAGCAGGCCGATGTGGACCAGGGCCTCGAGAACATGCTCGCGCTTGTAGCGCAGCTGCTCCGGGTAGTCGAGAAACTGCCATTTGCAGCCGCCGCAAGTGCCGCTGTAGGCACACGGCGGCTGAACGCGGTGGGCCGAAGGCGCCAGCAGGCGAATCAGCCGGGCCTCGGCGTAGCGCTTCTTGCGGCGCACCACCCGCGCCAGGACCCGGTCGCCCGGGGCCGTCTGGTCGACGAAGACCGTCAGCCCGTCGACCCGCGCCACCCCCCGGCCGCCGAAGGCGAGCCCCGCCACCTGAAGTTCCAGTTCCTGCCCTTTCTTTGGCGTCATGATCTCTCCCCCGCCTTGCGCTGCGGTCTGGCCGCCGCCGGAAGGCCGCCCGGCCCCTTCGCAGCGGCCGTCAACTATTGGATGACAAATGAAAAATTTGTGTTTATAGTGGCTTTATTACTCGAAATCAAGGCATGCTTGTGGCTGAACCGGCACCCGCGAGAGATAGCGAAAAAGTTTTTTTCACCTCCACCGACGGGCTGGCCCTCCGCGGCTGGCTGCACCTGCCGGCCGCCCAACGCCCGCCGGTGGTGATCGGCTGCCACGGCCTCTTCAGCTCCGGGGATTCCCCCAAACAGCAGACCCTGGCGCAGAGCTGCAACCGTCACGGGATCGCCTTTCTACGCTTCGACCATCGGGGATGCGGCGCAAGCGATGGGGATTTCAAAGCGGTCACCTCCCTGGCGGGACGCGCCCTGGATCTTGCGGCAGCCACGGCCATGCTGGCCGCCCGGGCCGACCTCGCCCCCCGCATCGGGCTTTTCGGCAGCAGCATGGGCGGTGCGGTCTGCCTGGCGATGGCGGCGCGCCTGAAGGCCCGGGCGGTGGTGACGCTGGCTGCGCCCGTTCGAAGCCAGCCGGTGCTTGCGGCCATCGCCAGCTCCGCTGAACGCGAGCGGGTGGCCGCGCTGTTAGACCCTGAAAACCTGCACTTCGATATTTCCGCGCAACTCGACGGCGTTCACAGCCTGCTGCTCTTCCACGGCGACGCCGACGCGGTCGTCCCGGTGGCCAGTGCCCGGGAAATCTATGGGCGTGCCGGAGACCCCAAAGCCATGCGGATTTTCCCCCGTGGGGACCACCGGATGAGCGCTGCCCGGGACCAGGCCGTATTTCAGCAGGAGGCTGCCGACTGGTTCGCGCGGCATCTGCTGGGCTGACCCACTGCCGGCAGTCCCAGGGCCGGCTCCGCGGCAGCGGCTGGCCCGGGGGCCGTTGGTGCACCCCGTTCGTTCCCGAACCCGAAGCAAGGAGCCGCCATGGCTGACGCGCCCCCCCGCAAGATAATCCAGAGAGCCTTCGTCAAAACGGTCCTGCGCCGCATCCTGGCCCTGGCCACCATCGCCGGGCTGATCTACGGCCTGGCGGCCCTGATTTACGCCACCCGCACGATCTACAAGGTCAAGATGAACAAGGCGGTGGTGCTGGAACGTCTCGGGGGCCAGCGACAGGCCATCACCGATGTCGGCTGGCACGTGCGGCTGCCCTTTTTCACCCGCATCGAGCAGGAAGTCTCCCTGATGAACCAGACCATGCTCCTGGGCGGCCAGCTGGAGCCGATGCGGATCATCTCCAAGGGCAACGTGGCCCTGTGGACATCCGGCGCCATGACCTACCGCATCCGCGATCTGGAGACCTGGGCGATTGAAAACCTCGACCCCCAGAGCCTGCTGCAGGGGGATTTCGACGGCATCGCCAAGGACATCCTCCAGGCCCAGGAGGTCAACATGTTGATCAGCGACCGCGAGGAGATCAAGGAGCGGATTTTCCAGGCCCTGGCCACCCGTCCGATCAACCAGGGCGGGCCGACCCTGGCCCAGAAGTACGGCATCCAGGTAGTGAGCTTCGTTCTCAAGGAAACCCGCTTCGGCGACAAGCTGGTGGAGGCCACCGAGGAGAAGAAGCGCCGCGAGCTGATCGCCGAGGCCGAAAACTATGCCGCCGACCAGGAGGCCAGCCGGATTCGCAAACTCTACGCCGCCTATCTGGAGAGTATCCAGGCGCTGCAGAAAGCCTTGGGGTCCCCGGATGGCAGCAGCGACAACGCCCTGCTGGGTTTTCTGGTCCAGCAGAAATGGGCCTCGGCCTACGAGAAGAACCAGACCGGACAGCATACGGTGGTGATCCAGAACACCGGCGGCGCCCCGAACATCACCCTGCCCGATCTCCAGCAGGCGCCCCCGAAGGCGGCAGCAGCCGCAACCGCTGGGGGAGAGACGAACTGATGGCCAAACGCCTCACCAAGGAAGTCAGCTACGTCAAGCTTCCCGAACAGCGGATCCGCGAGATCGAGGACCTCGTGGCCCTGTGGCCCTATGAGACCAAGGCCTTCATGCGCTCACGGCTGCACCAGTACCAGCCGCCGTCGGATTTCATCAACAGCCTGTTGGAAACCCTGCTGTCGCTTTTCGTCGCGGCGCCCGAAAAACACTTCAAGATCCTCAAAGACCCCGACATCCTCACTGACTGGCAGCGGCGCTTCGAGATTTCGGGCCAGACCAACCCCCAGGAAGCCTGGAACAAGATCCTCGAAAAGGAAGTCTCGGCCAAGGATTACCGCTACCTGCTGTCCCTGCTGGACCGGGAACTCTCCGACGTCCACGTCCCCTGGGAGTTGGTTTCGCTGTTCGAAAAGGTCTACCGCGCCCATATCCGCAAGGAATACCTCTCGGACCCGGCCGTGCCCACGGCGCCCCTTTTGCTGATCGTGGGGCCCAGCGGCAGCGGCAAGACCGCCACCACCAGCCAGGCCATCGAGCAGGTGATCTTCCGCAGCGAGGTCCTCCCCGAGGTGGACCTGAAGCAGAAGAAGGAGGCGCTGCTCGCCGGCGAGCACTTCTGGAAGTCCATCGAAGAGATCGACCCCACCCTGGCGCTGGAAATCAGCCGCCGCCGTAAGCTCCGGTTTTACAAAACGCTTTCGCGCATCCCGCTGCTGCGCCGGCTTTTGAAAAAGCGGATCACCCAGAATCTCTCGGATCTGGAGGAGCAGAGCCTGCCGGTTGACTTCACCATGGTCACCCCCAACGACTTTCAGACCGCCCTGGCCGGCGAGCCGGGCAACTACTTCAAAAAAGCCCTGGGCGATCCCCGCAAGACCACCATCCGCCACATCGAGGAGGCCCACAGCGCCTTCGGCAAGGCCAACGGCCGGGAATCGGGGGGCGTCGAGCGCCAGCAGCGGACCCTGATCGACACTTCCAACATCGTCATCGACGAGATCATCAGCGGGCGGCGGGACTGCCTGCTGGTAGCCACCACCGACCAGCCCGAACGCATCGACGCCGCGATCTACCGTCGCTTCGTGGAAAAGGGCAAGATCATCGACATCTCGGAATACTGGAAAAACCCCGCCAACCTGCGCGAAATCGTTCGGCTGGAACTGATGCGCAGCAACATCCGCATCGGCAGCGAGCTGGAGCCGGCCTGCCACCGCAGCATCACCTGCATCCCCCCCGAGGGGCTGGAGCGGGCGGTGGAGAACCTCTACAAGATTTTCGACGAGCGCACCCTCAAGGTGATCCCCTCCTATGTGCGCAAGCTGGTCCATTCGGTGATCGAGATCAAGGGCAATTTCTTCCCCGAGTACCTCGAGGACCCCCTGCTGGTGCGCCGCGCATTCGAGCTGGTGGCCAAAAACTCCTATGGCGACCTGTACAAGAAAATGGTGGACCGCATGGACCGCCACGTCAAGTGGGAGGCGTATGTCGGCAACATCAAAAACCTCTTCTCGGAGATGACCAACAACTGCCTCTTCTACGGCGTCAGCGAGGAGAAGGGGGTGGTGCTCAACGGCCCGCCGGGCAGCGGCAAGACCTTCCTGGTGCGTTCCTGGCTGAGTGAAAACAGCGACGTCCACGACATCGCCACCAACCCCGGCGCCCTGCAGGACCCGGTCAACCCCATCGACGGGGCCGTCGAAAACCTCGAAAAAGTCTACGACATCGCCAAAATGATCGCCCCGACGCTGGTTTTTTTTGACGAGGGCGACGCGTTGGCCCCCCGCCGCAGCGCCGCCGGCGGCTCCCCCGCTGACAAGCTCACCAACCGCTTCCTCAACCTGATCGACGGTGAAATCCCCATTCACCGGGTTTTTACGGTGCTCACCACCAACCGCCTGGACATCCTCGACCCGGCCTTGATCCGGTCCAAACGGCTGAAAGTGGTCGAGGTTTCAGGCCATCTGACCCGGGAGGACATTCACGAGATCGTTCGCCAGACCCTGGGGCCGGCGCCCTTGGCCCCCGGACTGGACGTGGCCGCCATCGTCGATTCGGCCAAGGGCATCTGCAATACCCCGGCGGATTACGCCGCCTTCGTGGAAAAGGCGCGCTCCCTGCGCAGTACGGAGTTCGAGGTCCTGCAGCGCATGCGCCTTTTGACCGAGGCCAGCGTGGAAAACAAGGAGAATTTCACCAAATTCAATTTCAAGACCCTCTTGGGTATCCTGGAGGCGGTGGATGCCCCCCAAGAGCTGCGCGCCAAGGTTCAGGGCGATCCCCTCAAGTTTCTTCGGCACTACCCCGCCATCCTGGATCTGCTGGCACCGATCAAGGCGGCCGAGCGCTACCCCTTGATGCCCTCGCACCTTCATTCCGCGCGCCTTGAAATCTCCCAGAGCCCGGTCAGAAAAGGCAAGGTTCAGCTGGATGAGTTTCTCGAAGCGGAGCTCAGCCAGGAGCCCCAGATCGGCTTCATCGTCGGGGTGGGGGCCAACGACGTCAGCGGGATGCTGCTGCCCATCGCCACCAGCCTGACCTACAGCATCGACCCCGAAAAAGTACTGGTCACCGGCGCGGTCTCCAGTTCGGCGGCCGCGGCGGCCGAACTGGACATGGCGGTCCAGATGACCCAGCAGTCGGCCAAGGAAGCGCTCACGATGGTCAAAAACTACCTTCAGGAGCTCACCCCGGCCATCAGCATGCCCAAACTGCTGGGCGAGTTCCTGGACAAATACACCATTCACCACCAGCTGCTTTCGGCCTCCTACAACGTCGGCGGCCCATCGGCGGGCTACGCCCTGGCGATCAACACCCTCTCGGCCCTGCTGCACATCGCGGTCTACCACGACTTCGGCATCACCGGCGCCCCCTGGACCAAGGGGATCAAGAAGGGCGAGGTGGGCGGCAGCGTGATCATCGGCGGGCACAAGAAGAAAGCCGAAAAAGTGCTGCTGCACCTGCGCCGGATGTACATGCCGCTGCAGAACTACAAGGACCTGGAGCCCGATTTTTTGATGAGCTACTGGTCCCAGGACAAGGACATCCTGGGGGTCAGCAATTTCGGCGACCTGGTGCCGGAAGTGGTCTGGCTGGGGCCGGACTATGAGGAAAAACTGCTGGAGCTGATCGACATCCGCATCCACTACAAAATCAACAAATACCAGGGCAAAAAGCCCGACGAAAGCGTCAAGCAGCGGATTCTGGAGCTCAAGACGGCGCTGCGCAGCCAGCTGGAGCAGGAACTCGTCCACCGGGTGGAAGCCATCCGGCGCTACCTGCGCAACCCCGAAAAAGACCCTCACCTTTCGCTGGAGGAAATCCTGCGCGCCAAGCCCCGCCCACCCAGGCCGCTGATCGACCCGCTGATGCGCGTGATCCGCAGGCGGCGCCTCTGGCTCAGCCGAAAAAAGGACAAACCCGAAGCGCAAGAGCCGCCGCGCCTCTGAACGGCTTCCCCGGCGGCCCCCGGAGTACTTTCTTGCGTTCGGAAAAAGCGCCGAGCTCAAGGCGCGCAGATGGATTCCTCCGGGGCCAGCCGCAGGCCGTCGCAGAAGCGCCCCGCTACCTGCGCCAAGCTCGCGGGAAGCCCCCGCGGGCCGCCCTTGACCGCGATGAAGGTCGCCGCCGCGCCCGGGCCGATCGGCCCGGCGTCAGGCAATCCCAGCAGCCGGGCACCGTTGACCGTGGCGCAGCGTACCGCCTCCTCGATGCTGAAACCGGCCGTCATCAGAATCCCCATTTCTTCGCGCAGCGCCCGGCCGTGATGAACCCCCAAACTACCGGCGTCGGTCCCCAGGGCCACCGTCACACCGAGGGCGCGCGCGGTCTGCAGCTGCCCCAGCTGGTGCTCCAGATTGCGCAGCGCCCCCCCGGCCTCGCGTGAAGCGGGATCCAGGCTGCGGGCGTAGGCCTGCATGGTCACCGCCGTGGGCACCCAGACCGCGGTGCCGGCCGCCATTTGTGCCAGGTTCTCGGTGCCCATGAAAAACCCGTGTTCGATGGAATCGCATCCGGCCGCCAGGGCCAGCCCCACCGGCAACGCCCCATTGGCGTGCACCATGACCTTCAGCCCCCGCCGGTGGGCGGCCCGCACGGCCGCGCGCAATTCCTCCAGCTGAAACTGCGGCGGGGTCTCGCGCCCAAAGCAGACCAGGCTGTTGAGCCCCGAATTGACGATCTTGACATGGTCGGGCAGCCGCTGCCCCCGCCGCCCGGCCAGATCCAGGGCGGCTTCAAGGGATTCCCCCAGGGAACCGGCAACGACCGCCGGGCGGGCAATCAGCCGGCCGTACCGTCCCGGGGCGTGCCAGGCGACGCCGGCCACCCGCAGCCGCAGGGCCCCCGGTGCGGCCGCCGGGGCTTCGTCCCTGAAACGCAGGGCATGGCCCTGGCGGTCGCCCCCGTCCCGGACAGCCAGCACACCGGCGGCCAAATGCTGCCGCAGGTGGCGGAGAATCACCGGCCGCATATCATCGTAGCCGGCGGTCAACTGGTGCTCGCGGATGAGCGGATCAGGCGTGCCGGACATGAAGAGATGGACATGGCTGTCCACCAGGGCGGGCATCAGGGTGCAATCGCTGAAATCAAGATCGGCGGCCGCGTCGGCCCCACCGCCAGCCAGGGGCTGGATGGCGCCAAAGCGCCCGTTCACGATCTCCAGCCGCAGGTTGCGCCGGGCCGGCTGCCCGCTGCCGTCGATCAGCCAACCGGCGACCACCCCGCGCGCGCCGCCGGAGGCTAATTTTTTATTGTTTGACAAATGCCGAGACCTTCATTTATTGAGACTCTTTGACGCTCACCCAAGCGCCTGACCCCCGCTCTGCAGAGGCATACGCGATGCACGGCCATGTCGCCCGGCAACCGATTTTCGATAAAAACCTGAACCTTTTCGGTTACGAACTGCTCTTCCGGGACGGCGCCCTGACCTTCCCCACGGATGTCAGCGGCGATACGGCCACCTCGGAGCTGCTCTCCAGCACCTTTCTGACCAGCGACATCTACACCTACACGGGCGTCAAGAAGGCGTTTGTCAACTTCACCCGCAACCACCTGGTCAACCGCATCCCGCTGCTCTTCCCCCGCGAAATCACGGTCGTGGAAATTCTCGAGGACGTCAGCCCCGAGGCGGAGATCGTGGCCGCCTGCCAGGAAATCGCGCAAAAGGGGTTCACCATTGCCCTGGACGATTTCGTCTACCGGGCCGAGCTCAAACCCCTGATCGCCCTTTCCGAGATCGTCAAGATCGATTTCCGCAACACCAGCCCGGAGCGCATCAGCGCCTACTTCAACCTGCTCAAACGTGACAAAAAGCGCATGCTGGCCGAGAAGGTCGAAACTTACGAGGAGTTCAAGCGCGGGCGCGAGATGGGCTTCCAGTACTTCCAGGGCTATTTTTTCGCGCGCCCCGAGGTCATCCAAGGCCGGACCCTCTCCACCCCCGAGATTCACCTGCTGCGGCTGATGGCCGCCGTCCAGGGCCGGGAACTGGATTTCGACCAGATCGAAAACCATATCAAGCGCGACATCACCGTTTCCTACAAACTCCTGCGCTACATCAACTCGGCCTACTTCCGCCGCCTGCAGGAGATCACCGCCATCAAGCAGGCCATCCTGCTGCTGGGGGAAGTCGGGATCCGCCGCTTCGTCTCCCTCATGGCCATGGCCAAGCTGGCCAAGGGCAAACCCCAGGAACTGGCGAACCTCTCGGCCATCCGCGCCCGCTTCTGTGAACTCCTGGGAAGCCGGCTGAAACTGAGCGAAAACACCGGGGAACTCTTCACCGTGGGACTTTTCTCGCTGATCGACGCCATCATGGACGACAGCATGGAAAACGTCCTGCAAAAGCTTCCCTTCAGCCAAAGCATCAAGGAGGCCCTGGTGGGGCAAAACGGTCCGTTGGGAGAGGTCCTGCAGCTGGTCGTGGCATACGAACGCGGCGGCTGGCAGGCGCTTTCGGAGCTTTGCGGGCGGGTGGGCATCCCCGAGGAGACCCTGCCGCAGCTTTACCGCGAAACCCTCGCCTGGGCCCAGGCCCTGGAGGCACCATAGCCCGTTCTCAAACGGCGGCTTCCAGCAGCGCGCAGCGCAGAAGGTCCAGTGCTTTCATGGCGAAACGCGTCTTGTTGGCCAGGCGCCGGCCGGAGGTAAACCGGAACCGGAAGGCGTTCGCAGCCTGCGGCCCGGCCAGACCGATACAGAGCGTGCCCACCGGCTTCTCGGGGCTGCCGCCATCCGGCCCGGCGATGCCGCTGGTGGCCAGCCCGTAGGTGGCGCCGGCCACCCGCCGCACCCCGACGGCCATCTCGCGCGCGGTCTCCTCATGGACCGCACCCACCCGCGCCAGGGTCTGCCCATCGACCCCCAGCACCCCGCTCTTGGCGCTGTTGGCGTAGGTCACCCCCCCGAATAGAAAAAAGCCCGAACTGCCGGGAACGTTGGTCAGCCAGTGGCAGATCAGCCCGCCGGTGCAGCTTTCGGCCACCGCCAGGGTGGCCTTGCGGGCCAGCAGAAGCCGCCCGACCACCGTTTCCATCGCCTCCCCGCCCTCGGAGAAGACAGCCGGCCCCAACCGCTCCCGCACCCAGCCGGCGGCAGCCGCCAGGTGCTGGTCGAGATCCGCGCCAGCAGCGCCGCTGAGGTAGAGCTTGACCTGAATTTGGGGAAAGTCGGCCCGCAGGCCAAGCCGGACGCCTGGGAATTTTTCAGGCAAAGGCGCCAGCCGATCCCCCACGGCCGCCTCGGTTTCGCCGAAGACGGAGACGGTGTGGGTCAGATGACGCTCGCGAGCTGCCGGCAGCAGGCGGTGCAGGCGGGGCAGCACCTGCTCGGCCAGCATGCGGCGCATTTCGTGGGGGACCCCCGGCAGGAAGAAAAACCGGCAGCGGCCGATGACCATCTCAAACCCCGGGGCGCTGCCGACGGGGTTGGCCAGCCAGTCCGCCCCTTCGGGCAGCAGCGCCTGTTTGCGCTGGGAGGGGCTCAGCGGAATGCCCAGAGCTCGCAGAAAGCGTTCCACCGCCGCCAGCGCTTCGGGGTTGAACACGGTCGCGACACCGGCCGCGCGGGCGGCGGCGGCCGCGCTGAGGTCATCAACCGTGGGCCCCAGTCCCCCGGTAACCACCGCCACCTCGGCCCGGACGCCGATTTCCTTCAGGGTCGCCGCCAAAAGCGCCAGATCGTCCCCCACGCAGAGGTGCCGGACCACCGTCAGGCCCTCCTGCTCCAGCCGCCGCGCAATATGGGCGGAATTGCTGTCGAGGACGGCACCCGTCCGGATTTCCTCGCCGGTGGCCAGAATTTCTGCTTGCATGTCGGCTCCCTGGGCATCGGGCCTCTGCCGCCGGATGCGGGTTGACGCCCCTTGGAATCCTCCCTATACTGGGTTTCACCCCCGGAGGCAAGGGTTCCGCCGGGGCGATCCCCGTAACTGGGAGTAGCCGGATGCGGTTTTGGCTCATCATTTTGGGATTGGTTTACCTGGTCTCGCCGGTGGATCTTTTTTCGGATTTTTTCATCGGGTGGGGCTGGCTGGACGATCTTTTGATCCTCTGGCTCCTGTGGCACTTCCTCCTCAAAAACTGGATCAGCGACCGGAGCGCCGGCAACCCGGACGGCCACCAGAGCGACGAACGCTTCGAGCAGCAGCGGTCGGATTCCGCCGCCGGGCAGCCGTCAAGGCCCGCCGATCCTTTTGCGGTGCTGGGGGTGAGGCCGGGCGCACCGGCCGAGGACATCAAGGCGGCCTACCGGCGCCTGGTCAACCGTTACCATCCGGACAAGCTGCAGCACCTCGGGGAGGAGTTTCGCCAGTTGGCCGAAAAAAAATTCAAGGACATTCAGAGCGCGTATCAGTCGCTCAAAGACGCGGGGCAGGTGTAGGCGGGAAAAGCGATCAAAAGCCCTTGGGGAAGCGCTGCTGCATGCCGGCAAAACCCCCAGACGGCGGCAAATCCGTAACCAATGAGAAAAGGGGGCGCAAAACGCCCCCCCTGTAATCTTCGCGGACCGGCTGCGATATCAGCGCTTGGAGAACTGGAAGCGGGCGCGGGCGCCCCGCTGGCCGTACTTTTTGCGCTCTTTGGCCCGGGGATCGCGCCTGATGAACCCGGCGCGCTTGAGCAGCTTGCGGAACTCGGGATTGGCAACCAGCAGCGCGCGCGTGATGCCGTGGCGGATGGCGCCGGCCTGGCCGCTGGTGCCGCCGCCCAGGACCCGAATCTTGACATCGTAGGCCCCGAGGGTGTTGGTGGCTTCAAACGGTTGGGAGAGGGTCTTGCGGGCGGATTGTAGTTTGAAATAATCTTCCAGCGGGCGGTCGTTGACCGTGATCTGCCCCGTGCCGGGCATTATCCACGTCCGGGCGATGGAGGTTTTGCGTTTTCCGGTGGCGTAGTAAACTTCTTTTTCCATTCGATTCACCCTTCTAAGAAAATTCCAAAACTTCGGGCTGCTGGGCCTCGTGGGGATGCTGGCTGCCGGCGTAGACCTTGAGCTTTTTAAACAGCTGACGGCCCAGCCGGTTTTTGGGCAGCATCCCCTTGACGGCGAAACGGATCAGGTCTTCCGGACGTTTTTCCAGGAGTTTACGGGCCGTGATGGTCTTCAGCCCCCCCATGTAGCCGCTGTGGCGATAGTAGTTTTTCTGGTCCCACTTGCGTCCGGTGAGTCGGATCTTGTCGGCATTGACGACCACGATCCAATCACCGGTGTCCGCGTGGGGGGTGAAAAGCGGGTTGTGTTTGCCCCGCAGACGGGCGGCGACCGATGTGGCAAGCCGCCCCAGAACGGCATCCTGGGCGTTGACCACGTACCACTTTTCCTGATTGTCGGCCCTCTTGGCACTGTATGTGTATTTTTTCACGATTCAAGCTCCTGTTGAAAGAATCCAGATTTGATAAATAAATTCGCCGCCAATGTCAAGGGAAAAACAGCCCGGGCGCGCAACACCCCGCCGTCGCCCAGCCTTGACAGCGGTCCGCCGTTAGGGCAAAGCTTGAAGAACCGGTAAAAAGTAAAATTCCAGACGGTTTCGAAAAAAGTTCAATTTACGGCGCGCAAATCTCGAGGAGTGAGGCGTACTTAAGGTACGCCGCAGCGACTTCGAGGTGCAGCGCAACGCAGAAATTGGGCTTTTGGCGGAACCGTCAAGCTTCGCTTCGGCAGCTGCGCTCCAGCGGCAGCCGCAGCCTCCAAAAGGAGCCCCTACCCATGGGTGGCACCAATCCCGACAGGCTTTCGGTGATGACCTTCAACCTGCGTTTCGGCCTCGCGGACGACGGCGCCAACGGCTGGGAGTTTCGACGCCGGTCCGTGGGCGCCCTTTTGCGGAATTTCCAGGCCGATTTTATGGGGTTTCAGGAGGTCAACCACTTCCAGGCCGATTTTCTGCAGACCCTCCTCAGCGCCCACCGCCTGATCGGCCAGCGTCAGCAGGCCCCGCCCTTCTGGCAAAACAACCTGATCTTCTACCACCGCGCGTGGCGCTGCGTTCACCGCGAGCATTTCTTCCTCAGCGCCACCCCCGGCATCCCCAGCCGCTTCCCGGACAGCCGCTGGCCGCGACAGTGCACCCTGGGGGTCTTCCAGAGCGGATCGCGCAGGCTGGCGTGTATCAACACCCATTTCGACTTCGAAGACGACATCCAGGTGCGCAGCGCCCGGATCATCCTCCAGCGCCTTGCCCAGCTGCCGGCATCCCAGGCAAGCCTCCTGCTGGGCGATTTCAACGCCGACCCCTCCCGGCCCTGTTACCGGGTTTTCACCGGCGGCGGGCCGGAAACCGGCACCGAAGGCGGCCCCGCTTTCCGGAATGTTTGCAGCCCTCCCTTTCCCGCCACGTTTCACGGTTTCAAGGGCGGCCGCAGCGGCCGGCACATCGACTGGATTCTTTACCACGGCGGGCTGGCACCGGAAACCTGCCGGGTTATCGAGGACCGCTTCGAGGGCCGTTATCCGTCCGACCACTACCCGCTACGGGCGGTCTTCCGCTGGCAACCCCACCCGAAACCCCAAAACGGCTGAGCAGGCCCTGAACCGGCCGCCGGTCCGCCCCGCAGACTCAGGGCAGCGCCCAGGAGCGTGCCACGATGCGGCTGTCGGGCGGGGCCGCCCGGCGGGTCTGCATCTCTTGCAGCACCCGGCCGGCCCCCGCGCGATCGCTGAAACGGCCCACGAATACCCGGTAGTAGCTGCCCTTGCCGGGGACCCAAGCGGCCAGCACGAAACTGTCGTAGGCCATCTCGGCCAGGGCGCGGGCTCGCTTTTCGGCCAGGGCGCGCCGGGTGAAGGAATCCGTGTGAATGCTGTAAGGCAAGGCCTTGGGCCAGGCCGCGGCCGGGTCGTGGGCCGCAGGTTGGCCGACCGTCAGCGGCAAGGGTTCGGCGGCGCTTTGGACCCGCCCCGCGGCCGGGGCCCCGGCTCCCGGCCAGGCCGTCAGATTCAGATCGAAATCCCGCTGCAGGAGGATCCGGCCTTTTTTTTCAAAGACGGCCACCGTTGCCGTTTTCAAGCGTTCCGGGGCCTCCACCGCTTCGGCCCGGAAGGTTTGATAAATGTGGTGGGCGATGGAAAAGTACTGCCCCTGCTTTACATCGGCTGGTTTGCCGTCCACCAACGCCGCGGCGGGCAGCACCCGCCAGCGTTCGGGGCCGGCCTCGCCGGGCTTCAAGTATACAAAGCTGTAGCCGGCAACCGGGCCGCCGCTGTTTCCGGTGTTGACGATTTTAAATCGGATCTCCAGGCCGCGGCTGTCGGCTTCCGGCCTGAGGCTGAAGTCCGCCACCTCCAGGAGCGGCGGCGGGGGTTCCGTGATCCCGGCCGGAGCCGTTTGATCGGCAACCGCCGGCTGCCCGGCGGGGGCCGCTTCCGCCGACGAGGCAGCGGTCTCTTCCGCCGCCGGGGGGAGGTCGCGGGCACCATCGGCAGCGCCTTCAAAAGCCTCCTGGGGGCCTTGGATGGCCACCAGCCGCGCCATCAGGACATCCTTCTGGTCGCGCAGGTCGCGAAAGGTCGCACGCGCCGCCTGCAGCTCCCCCAGGAGCTGCTGCTTCTGGTGGAAGCTCCGGACCAAAAGCACCGCGAGAACCACGGCAACGGTCGCCAGGACCACCAGGGCGGCTGTCAGGCCGAGCAGCACGAGCCGCCAGCGGCGCCACGCCGGGGAGTGGTTCGGGCCACCATCCGGAGCGAAGGCCCACCGGTTGGGGGGCGGCGGCGAAGTGGCTGGCGGGGGGGTGACGTCCATTTTTCCCAAGTTTCAGTGATGTTCAGGCCCCGGCCGGCCACGCCACGCGCACCGCCGCGCCCCTGCCGACGGCCAAGGTTTCGGCGGCGTTGCCGCAGTTGACGGCGATCTCCAGGGTGGCGCGGCTGCCGATCAGGGCCACCGGCCGGTGGGGCGCGGCGGCCGCGTAACTGCTGACGAGGCCCTGGATGCGCTGCCCCCCGATCTCCACCTGCAGCTGCGAATGGAACGCAGCCCCCAGCAGACCCGCGTCAATATTGGTGATCAGGTTGCCGAAACGATCCACTGCAACAACGACGCCGGTGACGGCATCGGCCCCGTCCGGGCGCGCCGCGGGCAGATCGATGCGCACCAGGTCACCGGCCGCCATGGGCGGTCCCAGGCGTTCCAGGGACATCCCGCCGGCCACGGCGGCCGCCACCGGTGCAAAAATATCGCGACCGTGAAAGGTCCGGCTGATCGGCTCCAGAAAAAAGGCGGCGTTTTCGACCCGCACAACCGCCTTCGGCCGGGGGTCCTGCAAAACGGCGCTCAGAACACCGTTGTCGGGCGCGAGAAAAAGCGGCCCGTCTTCCAGCGAAAGGATCACCACCGCCCGCCGGCTGCCGACCCCTGGGTCCACCACCACCACGTGCAGCGTGGATTGCGGAAAGAAGGGGTAGGCGGCCTTGAGCATCAGGGCCGCGCCGGGCACGTCCTGGGGGTCCAGCGCGTGGGAGATATCCACCACCACCGCGTTGGGTTTGCGGGCCAGGATAACCCCTTTGACGACCCCCACGTACTCGTCCCGGGTGCCGAAATCGGTCAGCAGGCTGATCAGGCGCATGGGTTCGGGAACCGTTAGAAAAGCGATTTCTGAACGGGGACCCCCAGATGCCGGTGAGCGCTTTCGGAGGTTTTGCGCCCCGCTGAGGTCCGCATGATATAACCTATCTTAAGCAGATAGGGCTCCACCACGTCCACCAGGGTATCGCCCTCCTCCTGCAGGGTGGCGGCAATCGCCTCGATTCCCACCGGCCCGCCGTTGTAATAGCGGACGATGGTTTTCAGATAGCGCCGGTCAAGCGGCGTCAGCCCCTTTTCGTCGACCCCTTCCAGGGCCAGAGCGGCGGTCACGTTGGCACGGCTGATGATCCCGTCGGCTCGCACCTGGGCATAGTCCCGAACGCGCTTCAGGAGGCGGTTGACGATCCGCGGCGTGCCCCGGCAGCGCCGGGCGAGTTCGGCCGCCCCGCCGTGATCGATTTCGACCTCCAGCAGCGCCGCGGAACGCTGTACGATCTTGACGAGGTCGGCTTCGGCGTAAAAATCCAGGCTGCGAAAGATGCCGAAGCGGTCCCGCAGGGGGGCCGAAAGGAGCCCCACGCGGGTGGTGGCCCCCACGAGTGTAAAGCGCTTCAGGCGAAAGCGGTGACTGCGGGCATGAGCCCCCTTGTCGAAAATGAAATCCACCGCGAAGTCCTCCATCGCCGGGTAGAGGAACTCTTCCACCGACTTGGGGACCCGGTGAATCTCGTCGATGAAGAGGACGTCGTTTTCCTCCAGGTGGGTGAGAATGCCGATCAGGTCCCCGCCCTTTTCCAAGGCCGGCCCGGAGGTGACCGTCAACTCGCCCCCCATCTCGTTGGCGATAATGTGGGCCAGGGTGGTTTTGCCCAGCCCCGGGGGCCCGTGGAACAGGACGTGCTCCAACGGTTCGTGCCGCAGGCTGGCGGCTTCGATTGCGATTTGAAGGGTCTCCACCGCCTCGGGCTGTCCCACATAGTCCGCCAGGCGCTCCGGCCGCAGCGAGAGGATTTCCGGCTCGCGGTCGATGGGCAGCGGCGACTTGGAGAGGATTCCCTGGACCTCACCGCGCTGGGTGATAACGTCATTTGCCATGGTGCATTCACCGGGGTGAGCGGAGGCGGGGCGCGTTTCAGCCCTCCTGGGCGCCGCGGTAAACCTCCTCGAAGAGTTCTTCCGGGGTGGCGATCGCCCGGTTGCGTTTCATCGCGGCCACCACCATCGCGCGGGCATCGGCGCGGCCGTAGCCCAACTGGCTGATCAGCACATCGACCACCTGCTGCTGGAAATCCTCGGCAGCCGGGGCCACGACTTCTCCGGGGGAGCGGATCAGGGCGAACTTGCCCATTTTACCTTCCAGGGTGGCGATGATCTTGCGCGCGGTGCGTTCCCCGATGCCCCTGAGGTTCTTCAACGTCGCCACATCGCGCGCCTCGATGGCCCTGGCGATCTGGCCCACCGGGAGATTGAGCGCCTTGACCGCCTTGAGCGGACCGATGGCCTCGACCGAAATGAACAGTTGAAAAAACTCCCGCTCGGCCTCCATCGTGAAGCCGATCAGGACCGGTTTGGGCTGGCGTTCGGTCTGGTAGTGGAAGATGTAGAGGCAAAGGCTCTCCCCCAGCGCCTTGCCCTTGATGGCGTCCATGACCACCGCCGGCAGCATGACCTCGTAGCCCACCTGGTTGGCCAGCAGCAGTATCCGCTCTTCACCGCGATTGAGAAGCCTGCCCTCGAGATATCCGATCATGTCCACCTGGTGGGCTGCTGGAGATCAATCGGCCGGCGTCCGACACCCCTTGAGGGTCTGTTCGTAGCGAAAAAGGCCGATCAGGGCCAACGCCAAGGCATCCGAGAGGTGGTCGGGCCGAATGGGCGCGGTCAACTTCAGCTGATGCCGGACCGCCCGTTCGAGCTGATCTTTGCCGGCGTTGCCGCTGCCGGTGAGCACCATCTTGGCCTCCCGCACCGGCACTTCAGCCACCGGCAGGCCGCTGCGGCAGGCCGCCAGCAGGATCACGCCGGTGACCTTTCCCAGGACAATCCCCGACTTGGGGAACTTGTTGAGAGAGTAGACATCCTCGACCACCATCAGGTCCGGCCGCTCATCCGCCAGCACCCGGCCCAGCCGCTCGAAGAGCGCTTCCAGGCGCGCCGCCGTCGCCAGGGTCTTGTCCGTCCGGATCATGCCGCAGGAGTAGCCCGCCACGGCCACCCCCCGGCCGACCACAATCCCCACACCGGTGGCCGCCAGACCCGGATCGATCCCGATGACCTTCACCATCGCGATTAAAGCCGAGGCCCGGGGCAGCCCCGGGCCGTAAGCGGCCTGCCGTGCGGGCTCACTTCATCCCCTGGAGTTTTTTGGCGCCGATCCCGGCTTCACTGCTGTCGGGGTACTTCTGAATCAGGGACTCCAGGATCAAGCGCGCGTTGGCATTGTCGCCGAGGTTGCTGAAGGCGAACCCCTGCTTGAGCAGGGCGGCCGGCAGCTTGTTGCCTTTGGGGTAATTTTCGACGACCTTCTGGTATTCCAGAATGGCCTTTTCGAACCATTTTTCGCGGTAATAGGTTTCCCCCACCCAGAACTGGGCGCTGTTGGCCTGGGGCGAGTCGGGGAAGTCGGCCAGCAGCTTTTCAAACAGGCCGCGGGCCTTGGCAAAGTCACCCTGTTCAAAGGCGGCCCGCGCGGCGGCGTAACGCTCTTTTTCGCCCGCGGGCGCCGCAGCGGCCTCGCCGGCCGGGGCGGGGGAAGCAGCCGGCTTGGCGCCAGTGGTGGCGGCGGCGTCCAGGTTGAGGTAGGCTTCAAGCTGCCGGACGCGGTCCTCCAGGCCGAGCAGCTTGCCCTCCAGGCTGGCCGCTTTCTGCCCGCGCTGCTGGATGTCGCTTTCCGCCTCGCCCAGCTTCTGGGCGGTTTTGAACTCCACCTCTTCCAGCCGCCCGCTCAACACGCGCAGTTCCTCTTCGAGGTTTTCGATACTGACCCGCAGGCTCGCCGCCTGGCTCTTGATTTCGGAATCCTTGGATTCCAGGCTCTGGCGGGTGTCTTCAAGCTCGCGCCTCTGCTTTTCCAGAGCGGCATTGCGGCGTTCCACCGAGGCCAGCCGGCGATCCAGGGTGATCACGTCCTGCTGCGTGGCGCAGCCGGTGGCCAGGGTTGTCAAAACCAATAAAACGACGGGTAGGGTTCTCATGGCAGATTTGTTCCGATAAACCGGTGCGGTTGCCGAAAAAGCTTACCCGCCCGAAGGCGGGTAAGGGGCCAGAAGGCACGCGGCAGACGGGGAAGCCCGTCTGCCGTTCACACGCTCGGCGGCCGTCGAACGGGCTCACCCGACGAAGCGCCGCGGCTATTCGATGACGAATTGGGCCCGCCGGTTCTTGGCCCAGGCTTCCTCGTTGCTGCGGGGATCGATCGGGCGCTCCTCGCCGTAGCTGATGGTGGTCAGCCGGGAGGGGGAGATGCCCAGATCCACCAGAAAGGACTTGGCGGACTCGGCGCGGCGCTCCCCCAGCGCGAGGTTGTACTCGGTGGTGCCGCGTTCGTCGGTGTGGCCTTCGATGATGGCCGTGACGTTGGGGTTGGCCCTCATCCAGTCGGCCTTGTTTCTGAGTATTTCCTGGGCTTCCGGCAGCAGCCGGGATTTATCGAACTCGAAGTAGATGTTCTCGTTCATGAAACGGCTGCGCTCGGCGTCCAGCGCCTGCTGGGAGAGCAGCTGCTCCTGCTGGAGGCGCTCCTCCTCCAGGGCCCGCTGCCGTGCCAGCTCTTCCTGGCGGGCGCGCTCGGCGTCCTGCGCGGCCTGATCGGCCTGGGTTGCGGAGGTGACCCCGCTCTTGGCGCAAGCGCTCATCATCAGCGCCATCGGCAGCAGCATCAAGAGCGCCACCATCAGCCACATTCTTCTTTTCATCCGACCTCCTCCTTTTGCATATCGCAGTAAAAGCGGTTGACCTTCAATTTACGATTCTGCGCGACCACTTGGGGTTGGTCTGCTCCCCCGGAAGGGCCAGCAACCGGCGTTGATCGGTACCGTAGCCGGTCATAACATAGATCCGGTAGGGGCCTTCGCGGTTTGAACTGAAAACGACCAGGCTGCCATCCGGGGACCAGGACGGGGATTCATTGTTCCCGGTGTTGCGCGTCAGCTGAAGCCTTTTTCTAGTGCCCAAGTCAATGACGTAGATATTAAACCCCCCATCCTCGGCGGAGGAGTAGGCGATCCGGTCGCCCTGGGGCGACCAGCTGGGGGTGGTGTTGTAACGCCCCTCGAAGGTGAGTCTTTCTTCGCGTCCGCTGACCAGGTCCTGCACGTGTATCTGGGGGGTTCCGGAGCGGTTGGAGACAAAGGCCAGCTTGCGGCCGTCCGGCGACCAGACCGGTGAGATGTCTATGCCTTTACTCACCGTCAACCTTTTAATGATTTTTCCAGCGCCGGTCAACAGATAAATTTCCGGGTCGCCGGAAAAGGAAAGCGTTGCGGCCAGCTCGAATTTATCGGGTGCCCAGGCCGGGGTCGCATTGAGCCCCGGGCGATCGACGAGGCTGCCCCGGCGCTGAGCCAAGTTACGGATATACAGATCCGGTTTGCCTTTGCGGTAGGAGGTGTACGCCATCCACTTGCCGTCCGATGACCAGTCCGGCGAGAGGGTGATGGCCTTGTTGTGGGTCACCTGCTGGGGGTTATGACCGTCGAAATCGGCTGTGAATATTTCCTTGTTGCCCGGGCCGCTTGAGACAAATGCGATCCGGCTGTCGAAAATGCCGCGGTTGCCGGTGAGCGCGAAGATCACCTCGCCGCAGAAGCGGTGAATTATCCGCCGCTGGTCGCCGACTAAGCCCTTGTAGCGTTTGCCGATCAATAGCTGGGACTTGAAGGTGTCGAAAAGACGCAGTTCCATTTCGATGTACTGGTCTTTCAGCGACAGGCCGCCGGTCACGAGCAACTCCGCACCGATGGCGGTCCAGTCCTGAAATTTGATGTTGGGGGCGATGATCCCCATCGTTTCTGGCTTGACCAGAAAGGCGCCGCTATCCAGAATCTTGAAATAGCCGGTAAACTCCAGCGCTCCGGCCAGCTGTTCGGCGGCCTGGCCGGCCGCCTGGCGTTCGGATAGGTGGCCGCCCACCGCCTTGAAGACCGGAACGGCCATGGGGATCTTGCGCAGAAACGGGTTGGTGATGTCGATGTAGTCATAGTCGGCACGCGCAACCCCCGCAAGGGCCAGCAGGCATGCCAGCACGACCGGGGCCAACAGGTGCAAGCGGATGGGGGCCATAAGGGCAGTCAAACTCCTATGATGCGTGATGCGCCAGGGCGCTCCTGGAACGCTGTGAAAAAGCTAGCGCAGGCCTTCGGGGCCGAAGCGCAGCCCCACCTCCACATAGGCGGCCCTGAGGCCGGCGGGGTGCGGATCCACGGGGTTGGATTTCACGACGGCCTTGTAGGCCGAATCGTCCAGATAGGCGTTGCCCGAGCGATCGGTGAAAAAGATGTCGCGGATTTCGCCGTTGGGCATCACTTTGAAGACCAGGCTGGCCCGGATGTTCTTGTTGCTGCCGGCCAACTGCTCCGAGAAGGCCCAGTTTTTTTGGACCCGGTAGGCGATTTCGACGCGGTAGATGTCCTTCAGGTCCGACACTTCCCCGCCCCCGCCGCCGCCCGGAGGCCCGCTTTTGCCCTGACCCGCGGTCGGCGCGCCGGCGCCGCCGGCCTTCTCGCCGGCCCCCGGGGCGGGGCTTTTGTCCACCTGCTGGCGCAGGCGTTCGAAGGCGGCCGCCAAGGGGTCGGGGCGGTTGGCTTCCACCGCCTTTTCGATTTTCGCCAGTGCGCTGTCTATGACCTTCTCCGACTGGAAGGTTTGGCGCTTGAGCGAGGCCTTGGGCTTGGGCGCCTCGGGTGCCGCCGTCGCCTTTACGGGGGGTGCCGGCGCCGGGGCCTCGGGCTCGGGGACCCTGATTTCCGGTTTGGGGGCCACCTTGGCGGTAATGATCTTGGGAGGGGCGCTTTTGACCGGCTCGGGGGCTTTCGGGGCCGGCGGCGCCGGATCCTTTTCGGGAGCGGCGGCAGCAGCCTCCCCGCCCCCCTGGGGCTCGGCCAGGCTCACCAGGTCGACGTTGATCACCGGCGGGGAGAACGACGGGCGCGATTTCGGCGCGG
>Ga0272444_10001079_pt1 | contig 27003 bp, 20 predicted proteins | sample SSMForm13_FD_201033 | JGI IMG/M metagenome (GOLD analysis project Ga0272444, IMG submission 201033) | Marine sediment archaeal communities from Little Sippewissett salt marsh, Falmouth, MA, United States - SSM-Form-13 | ecosystem: Environmental > Aquatic > Marine > Wetlands > Sediment ...
GAAAAAAACAAAGCACAGCAACCGCTAAAACCGATCATGTCGCCCGTTATGCATTCTCGAATATCATCGGCATGCATCCCAGATTGATCCAGATTGTGGACCGGGCGAGAAAAGCCGCCCACACGCGATCCACGATTTTGCTTGAAGGCGAAACCGGAACCGGCAAGGAGTTGTTCGCCCATGCGATCCACCAGGCGAGTCCTTTCCAAGCCGGACCGTTTGTGGCGGTAAACTGTTCTGCCTTTCCCCGTGAGTTGATTGAAAGCGAGCTGTTTGGCTATGAGAAAGGGGCATATACCGGCGCCCTGCGTGACGGCAGCCCCGGCAAATTCGAACTGGCCGATGGGGGCACCCTATTTCTGGATGAAATTCATACCATGGATAAGGCCACCCAGATGAAGATACTGCGGGTCATTGAAGATCGCCAGGTGACCCGGATTGGCGGGCGGCGTGCTGTCCCGCTTGATCTGCGTATTATTGCCGCCAGTTCTGAAAATCTCGAAGATGAAATGACCCATGGGAACTTTATCGCTCCGCTTTACTTCCGGCTGAACGTGGTCAAATTGAAGATTCCCAGCCTCAGACAGCGAGCGGCGGATATCCCCCTTCTGGTCGACCACTTCATCGAGAAGATGAATCGCCGCTTTGGCCGCTCGATCCAAGCTGTTGAGACTTCAGCGCTTGATACAATGGTTCGTTATGATTGGCCGGGAAACGTCCGTGAGCTGAGAAATTGCATGGAAAGAGCGTTCAATTTTTGCAGTGGCCATACCATTGAATGCGATGATCTGTTTGATGAACGGCCTGCTGAAGCGAAACAGAAACCCGCGGCAGAAGCAACGCTGGATGACATGACGCGCAAGTCCATGATCGAGGCCTTGGAAAAACATGGCAATGTCAAGCACGCCGCCCTGGCATTGGATATTCCCCTGACGACGTTTTATCGCAAGATGAAAATTTACGGCATCCGTCGCAATACCAAGGGGTGCGGCAAAAAATAATGCGGTGTCCCGCAACGCTCAAGTTTGAGATGAGAAGCGCTTTCCAAGGTTGGTCGTTAAAGTGTAAAATAGTTGCTTATTTATAAATCGATAGGATACATTCCCTTCACCCTTCATACCCGCCCGCACATATCCATCATTGTCAGTCCATTTTGACAAACCAACATTGCCAAAATGAGAACAATGTTTTCATTATGACATAACGCATGGAAAAAAACATCTCCCGGCATGGGTCTAAGTGCCCCTCGAATTGTTGCCAAGATCCTTTAAATAAGAAGGTTATGCCGTTTTGGGGATTGCCTTGAAATAATGGTCCCCATTTTGCTAAAAGATATACCTCAACGCTATGCAACATCCATGTTCCATTAACCACCAGATCTCAAGGAGAGGCAAATGAAAAAAGTGCAGGTGTCCATCAACGGCGCCGAAAAACAGTTTGTGGTGGATAAGGACAAGGTGCTGCTTGACCTTTTACGTGAGGATCTACGTCTCACGGGGGCCAAGCAGTCCTGCGACCGGAAAGGGCAGTGCGGCGCTTGTACCGTCATCGTGGACGGTAAAGCCAAACGTTCCTGCCTGGTAAAGGTGGCCGACCTTGACGGTGCCCAAGTGATTTCCGTGGAAGGGCTGGGCACGCCTGACAATCCCCATCTGATTCAGGAGGCCTTTGTACTGGCCGGGGCGATACAGTGCGGGTTTTGTACGCCCGGTATGATCATGACCGCCAAGGCGTTGCTCGATCAGAACAACAATCCGAGTGTCGAGGAGATCAAGAAAGCCTTTGCCCGCAACCTGTGCCGCTGCACCGGGTATGCGAAAATCATCGACGCCGTCGTGCTGGCCGGCCGGTTCCTGCGCGGCGAAACCACGCCTGATGCGGTTCGCCCTGATCCCAACGGACCCAAGATCGGCGTGTCCCACCCGAGACCCTCGGCCATGCTCAAGGCTTGCGGTCTGGCCCAGTTTGCCGCGGACATCCCATTGCATAATCCTCTTGAAATCGCCATGGTGCTCAGCACCGAGCCGCATGCCACGCTCAAATCCATCGATACGGCGGCTGCCGAGAAAATGCCCGGGGTGGCCGGGGTGATGACCGCCAAGGATATCAAGGGCACCAACCGGATCAAGTTCGTCTTTGACGACGAACCGGTTCTGTGTGACACCAAGGTGCGGCGTCTGGGTGATCCCATTGCCATTGTGGCCGCTGAAACCAAGGCCCAGGCCCTGGCCGCGGCCCAGGCCGTCACGGTGGATTACGATCCGCTGCCCGTGATGATGACGCCGGAAGAAGCCCTGGCCGAGGGCGCGGTTCCGGTGCATGACGAGTATCCCAACCTGTGCTGGCAGCAACCGCAGATCAAAGGCGATGCGGAAAAAGCCCTGGCCGAGGCAGCCGCCGTGGTCGAGGCCGATTTCTCCACCCAGATGAACCATCAGGCGCCCCTGGAGCCGGAAGTCAGCATCGCCTATCTTGAAGGGGAAGGGGAGGACGCCCAACTGGTGGTGATGGGCAGAAGCATCATGATCCACACCCACATGGCCATGCTGCAAGGGGCCCTGGGGTGGGAAAACATGCGCTACGAGGAGCCTTTTGTGGGCGGGCAGTTCGGTATCAAGGCCGCCATTGTCACCGAGGCCATCGTCGGTGCGGCGGCCCTGCATTTCAAACGGCCGGTTCGCTATGTGCCCAGCCTCGAGGAGTCCATGCTGCTCAGCAACAAACGCCATCCGTTTGCCATGAAGGTCAAGCTGGCCGCAGACAAAGACGGCAAGCTGACCGCGTATGTCAATGACTTTGTTATCGATAATGGCGCCTACCAGATCCTGGGCATTGTGGTGGGCATCCGGGCCCTGCAGATGCTCTCGGGGTCCTACGATATTCCCAACGTCAAATCACTGGCCAAGCTGGTTTATACCAACAATGCTCCCGGTGGGGCGGCCCGTGGTGCCGGTCCCCCCCAGGTGGCGTTTGCCCTGGAGTCGGCCATGGACATGCTGGCCGACAAACTGGGGATCGATCCCTTGGACATCCGTATTAAAAACTCACTGGCGCCAGGCGGCACCACCTCTGTCGGGGCAACCGTTGATCAGTGGCCCTTTGTCCAGTTGTGCGAAGATCTCAGGCCCTACTACGAGAAAGCCAAAGTTGCCGCCGCCGCTCACCAGGACGGCTCCATCAAGCGCGGCGTGGGCCTGGCCTGCAACGCCTTCGGCGTGGGTGAGCCCGGCGACAACGCCATGGTGGCCGTGGAACTGGATCCTGACGACGGCATCACCATCTATGCGGCCGCCGCCGATCCGGGCGAAGGCAATGATTCCATGCTGACCCAGATCGGGGCCAACCTGATGAATCTAGCGCTGGATAAAGTGCGCATCGTGACCCGCAGCACCGATCAGACCACTGAAACCGGTCCTGCGGCCGGCAGCCGGATTACCTTTATGGTCGGCGGGGCACTGGTCGATGCCATCGAGAAATTGAAGACCGCTATGGCGGACGCCGGTGTCTCGGATTATAATGGCCTTGTCAAGGCGAACAAGCCCTTACGCTACATCGGCAAGAAAAACGTTCCCGACCTACAGCTGGATCCGGAAACCGGTCAGGGCGGGAATTTCGATAGCCAGATCCACAACATCCAGATGGCTGAAGTGGAGGTCAACACGGATACTGGTGAGGCGCGGGTACTCAAGATCACCACGGCCGTCGATCCAGGCGTTATCATCCATCCCCAGAACCTGGAGATGCAGCTTGACGGTGGTATCGATCAAGGGGTAGGTTACGCCCTGCGTGAACAGTACGTGCATGGCAAAACCAAGGATTGGCTCACGTTTAAATTCCCGACCATGAAAACGACCTTCGATATTGAGGTGCTGACGCCTCGGGAAACGCCGCGCAGTCGCGGTCCCTTGGGTGCAACGGGAATCGGTGAGATGACCATGGTATCCACGGCACCGGCGGTGGTCAACGCCATTGCCAATGCCTGCGGTGCCAGAGTTTACCATCTGCCGGCCACACCGGAAAAGGTCAAGGCGGCGCTGGAGCAGCGAAAATAATAATCATGACGGATGCCGGTCCATCTCGGCCCATGTCGGGCCACCCCAATCGAAAGGTCCGCGAGATCGACGGACGCCGTATCGTCTTTGACGGTAAGGGGTTCATGCGCCATCCCGAGGACTGGTCCGAGGCGGTGGCCCGCCATCTGGCCGAGGAGAGCGGTCTGCCTGAACTGAATCAGACCCACTGGCAGGTGATTCAGTTCATGCGCGATTACTACTTTTACCACGGCCGTGCGCCGATGAATCGGGATTTGAAATCAGGCTTGAACATGACCCTGATGGCATTGGAGGCGCTGTTTCCCGGTGGCATCCGGGAAGGCGCCCGGCGCGTGGCCGGCCTGCCCAATCCAAAATCCTGTGCGGGGTGATTGATGACCCAGCTGATCTACCTGGACAATGCGGCAACCACCTTTCCCAAGCCCCGGTCGGTGATCGAGGCCATGTGCGAAACATACCAACGGGTGGGCGTTTCACCGGGGCGGGGCAGCTATGATCTGTCCAGCGAAGCGCAATCGCTGGTTGAGCAGACGCGGGGAAAAATCGCCCGCTTTTTCGGTGCGCCGGATCCCGAGCGGGTGGTATTTGCCGCCAATGCCACCGATGCCCTCAACCTAGCCATCCAGGGTATCGTACAGCCGGGGGATCATGTGGTTTCCACCACCCTTGAACACAATTCCGTACTGCGGCCGCTTGCCCACCTGCAGGCGGCGGGCGTCATCGGGTACGATCTCGTTCCTTTTGATGACCGCGGATTTATCGACCCCGATAACATCGAAAACGCCATCCGGCCCAACACCCGCTTGGTGGTCGTGACCCAGGCGTCCAACGTGATGGGAACGATTCAGCCGATTGAGGCGATCGGACGCCGATGCTCCGAAAAGGGGGTTTGCCTGCTGGTGGACACCGCCCAGAGCGCCGGCCTGGTCCCCTTGGATATGACCGCCTGGCACGTCGGTGCCGTAGCCTTTACCGGCCATAAAGCCCTTTGCGGTCCGACAGGAATTGGCGGCCTGGTGGTTCATCCGGATGTCGACATCCAGCCCACGCGGTTTGGCGGCACCGGCGTTGATTCGAAAAGCCTGGTGCACACCGGCACCTATCCCCATCGCCTGGAAGCCGGCACCCTGAACCTGATGGGCATCATCGGGCTTTCCCATGGGTTGGACCATATTGGGGCAGAGGGCGTTGGATCGATTTTAGCCCGGGAAGCCGGTCTGGCCGGACAGCTTTGCCGTGGTCTGCGGGCGATTGACAGCATACGGATTTTCGGTGAACCGGAGGCAGCCGATCATGTGGGGCTGGTCACTGTTACGATGAAGGACAAACATCCCCAGGACCTGGCTGATATTCTGGACGGCGATTTCGGTATTGCCGTTCGTGCCGGGTTGCACTGCGCCCCCCTGGTCCACATCGCCATGGGAAGTTATCCCGACGGCGGAGTGCGATTCAGTCCGGGCCCTTTTTCCACCGCCGGTGACATTGATGCGGCAATTGCTGCCATGGCTGCCATTGCCCGGTTTTAGCAGTTCAGACCAATCAAATTTTCCCGATATAAAAATGTTTCCCAAATCTGCATTGTGCCTCGTTGCCTCCTCTTGGTTTTTTCCTGCCGGCGCCATATAACCAAAATAACATGCCTTGTAGGTTGGGTTGAGGAACGAAACCCAACAACGCCATAAACGGTTGCCCGGCCTGGCCGGTGGCGGGACCATTTTTCTGGATGAGATCCATACCATGGATAAAGCCACGCAGATGAAGATCTTGCGGGTGATCGAAGACCGGCAGGTAACCCGGATCGGTGGTAAATCTCCCATCCCACTCGATATCCGGATCATTGCCGCCAGCTCTGAAAAAATGGACGCCGAGATGGCGGCCGGTAATTTTCTCGGCCCACTTTACTATCGGCTCAATGTCGTCAAATTGGCGATCCCAAGCCTCAGGCAGCGCAAAGCCGACATCCCCATTTTGGTTGCGTACTTCATCGAAAAAATGAATGCCAGGTTCAACCGATCGATAAAAAAAGTCAGCCCCGAGGCGATGAACGTTATGGCTGCCTATGGGTGGCCGGGCAATGTGCGTGAGCTGAAAAATTGTCTGGAAAGAGCTTTCAACGAACATCCCGCTGGCCACATTTTATCGGAAATTGAAAAAATACGGCATTTCCTCGAGGAAAGAGCGTGGCCGTAACGGTTCTTGATTTTTTTGATCATTAATTCTCGTTGCCGCATCCGCATCACCGCTTCTTGTCTTTGCCTTTTGGTTTCATTCACGCCCGATCCAATCATTTCGCCTTTATCTCTACCCCATGCCCCCCCCGCTGATCTTCCAAATTGGAAAACCGATTCGCAATTTGGAAAATGAATCTCATTCCATTCTCTTGCCGTTCTTCATGATTTTCTGAATAGTTAACAATTCCGGGAGGATAAAAGAATTTATGAGAATTTCCTTTTTGGCACTTGTTTTGCTCAAATATCGATATGCAGCATTACGGCAGATTCATTCATTTTTGTTACTTGGAAGGAGTGGATTATGGGAGAAAAGGCTGGGTATTCATCGTATCGTTGGGCGATGTTGGTTTCGGCGTGTCTGGCAATCATGTCGGTGTATGTCGATATGATCGCCATCTCTCCAATTTTGGGTGACGTCGCAACAGATCTCAAGGTGGAAATGGGTGCCGCAACCAATCTGATGATGGGGTTTGTGCTGGCAACGGCGTGTGTGCTGATCTGGGGCGGTGTGGTTGCCGATAAATTCGGCGTGACTGTTGCGACCGTCCTTGGATTACTCTGCGCCACCGTTCCGGCCTCATTGATGCCGATGATCGGACACGATTATGGCATTGTCATGGCTGCCCGGTTGGTTCAAGGGGCCTCGGTCGGATTTGTCTTTGCCGTCATCGGTCCGACGGTAGTGTTGTGGTTTCCTCCCCAGGAGCATGGTCTTGCCGGTGGGATTATCATCGCCTGCATTCCTCTCGGTTCAGCATTGGGCGGTTTGATCTCACCCATGATTCTGGCTGCCGGGTCTTCCTGGCAAGGCGTGGTTGCCCTTCTTTCTTTGCTTGGGTGGGGCGCTATTCTGGCTGCAATCGTTATTACCCGGCGGCCGCCGTCACCTGCAGTGCTTGAAGGATTGATGCAGGTCATGCAACCCGCCGCCGGCGAAATCACCTTCAAAAAAGCCTTTCGTTTACCAATGACCTGGATCGGAGCACTTGTCGTCTTTTTTAACACCTGGAACCTTTATTGTTTTCTCAACCTTATCCCACCCTATTTGGCATCCGCGCCTCCCATGGGGGTTGGATTGGGCCCGGTGACGGCCGGCAAACTGGCATTGGCCGGCACGATTGTCGGCATCGTGGCAACCATCGCCGGCGGTTCATTTTTTGATAAAATTGCCAAAGGGAATCAGAAAATTGCTGTTCTGATCGGGTTTTTTCTGACCGCACTGTTTGCCTTTCCGATGGTCCTGCCGTCCGTATACGGCAATCTACTCTTATTGATTGTATGCATGATGCTTGTGGGATGGGGATTGAATTTTATGGGGGCCTCCATCAATGGGTTCATCGCCATGAATTATCCGCCAAGCATTGTGGGGCGCATGGTCGGCTGGTGGTTTGGTTTTGGGACCTTTGGCGGAGCATTGGGCCTTTACGTTGGAGGAAAAACCATCGGCGCCACGGGGAGTTTTAAAACCGCAATCGCCTTATTGTCGGTCTCGGCGGTTATCGGAATGCTTCTCGACCTTTTCTTAAAACCCCAACAGGCAACAACCGAAACCGAGGAGCCCTCGCCAGAAGGGATGGAAAGTCTTCCCACATAAAAAAATTATTGATCCGAAAAGCAAACCCAACCGAAGGAAAAGAAAGGACGATATCATGAAAATGAAAGCCGCTGTGTTGAGAGAATACAAACAGCCGTTGACTATCGAAGAGGTTGAACTGGACCCACCGCAGGCCAATGAAGTCCTGGTTAAAACCGCCTACACGGGTTTTTGTCATACCGATCTTTCCTTTATGGAAGGTGGGGTGCCGTTTCCGGTTCCGGCGGTGATCGGCCACGAGGCCGCCGGCGTCGTCCAGGAAGTGGGACCGGGCGTTACCACGCTAAAGAAAGGGGATCATGTCGTGGCCACCTGGATGGTGCCCTGCGGAAACTGTCCGGAATGTGCCAGCGGCCGGGGCTATACCTGCCGCACAGGTCATGGGACATATATCCATGGGAAACTGCCCGGCATGACATCCAGACTGAAGGACGCCGACGGCAATGAGCTTAGCCACCATATTTTTGTTTCCGGGTTTGCGGAGTATATGGTGCTGCCCGAAAAAGGGGCCATCAAGATCAACAAGGACATTCCCTTGAAAGAGGCCTGTATTATCGGTTGCGCCATGCCCACCGGATTCGGCGCCGTGTATAACGTAGCCAACGTCAAGCCGGGGGATTCCGTGGCCATATGGGGATTGGGCGGTGTGGGCCTGCATGTCGTCAGCGGCGCCAGGCTCAGGGGGGCATATCCCATTATCGGTGTGGATATCGAAGGCAGTAAGGAGGAGATCGCCAGACAGTTCGGCGTGACCCATTTTATCGACAGCAGCAAGGAGGATCCGGTCCCGGCTGTCCAGTTATTGACTGGTGGAGAAAAGATGCCCGACGGAACGATCATGGGCGGTGGTGCCGATTTCGTTTTCGAGGTCAGCGGCAATAACGGTGCTCAGGCACAGGCTTACTGGGCCATCGGGCTTGCCGGCAAAATGGTGCTGGTGGGAATCTCGGAGGCAGACAGCACCACCGAACTCGGGCTCACCTGGCTGCCCCCCCAGTGCAAAACCATTGAGGGCACCCTCTACGGTAATGTTCAGATCCAGAAAGAGCTTCCCATCCTGGCCGATCTTGTTCTCAGAGGGGACCACCAGATGGATAAGCTGATCACCAAGACCTTTAAACTCGAGGAAATTAATGACGTGGCCGACGCCATGCGCAAGCACCAGATTGTCGGACGATGGGTTTGTGAGTGGGATTGATGCCCAATGATTGACCCAAATGCGGGTACCCAGCGCCGATACGCATCCTTTGGGTGGCAATTTTACTGCTAACGTGATACGCAAACAGGTCGGTATTGATCATGCCGACAATCCAAGGCCGTATCGGCGGGGATGGTCTCTCCATCTCCATTCGACAATTTCAACTTCAGTTTAGCTGCAAAAGGAGTCCGTTCCAATGGAAAAGAACAGGCAAAACGAAGCCGTGGAAGCAAAGGTAGACGGTCCCGAAGAAAATGATCCCAAAGAAGACATTTTCAGTGTTGAGGAAATCAAGATCGAGGAGATGGCCATCGACGGGATCTGCGGGGTTTACTAACCGCTGTCCGGCAATAATTATTGCCCATCCAAAATCCTGGCGAGCGTTTGGGATAGTGATGAGCACCTGAATCATCGTTGTCGTAGTCGATTACGATAGCGATTACGACAACGATAACGACTAAAAACTTAACACTTTTTCAAATCAACCTTGTCGGGAGATTTTCATCTCCAACTTGAGTTTAATGGAGATCCGAAAAAGAGATATCGAGACAATTCCCATGGCAATGAAATACAAGCTGGCAAACGGAACCCAGGTGCGTGAGGAGAATTTCGGGCTTCTGTTTTACACCCAGGCCGGACCGCGGCTCTACTTTTTACCCTCCGGTCGACTGCTGCCGCCCACATTTTTCGATGGGGCCGAGACATTGGACCAGTGGCTGGAAAAAAGTAATGGCAGGGCCGGTGCATCGACCGGGCGGATCCGTTCTCTGGAAACGGCGCTTGCCAATCTTTGCGAAAAAGGAGTGATCATTGAGTTCTGACCTGGCCCGGCGCGGCCTTCGCGCCCCGGTAAACGTGACCTGGGAGATAACCTTGAAGTGCAACCTGGCCTGCCGGCACTGCCTGTCCGATGCCGGTCAGACCATGGCTGACGAGCTTAGCACCGACGAGTGCCGCCGGCTGATCCGGCAACTGGCCGCCATGAAGGTGTTTCAGGTAAACATCGGCGGCGGCGAGCCCTTTATCCGCGACGATTTTCTGGACCTTTTGGATGACGCCCATCAGAACCAGGTCGTGACCTGCGTGAGCACCAACGGCATCCGGGTTGACGATGCCCTGGCCCGCCACCTGGCGCGCCTTGACATGCTCTACCTGCAGGTCAGCCTGGACGGGGCCACGGCCGAGGTCAACGACGCCATCCGGGGCCGGGGTACCTTTGATCGAATCCTTCAGGCGGCCGATACCCTGGCCCGGCACGGCGTCCACTTCAGCCTCAACACTGTCCTGACCCGGCTGAACTACCCCCAGTTGGAAGATCTTCGGCGGCTTGCCGCCGGCTACGGGGCCGAGTTGCGCGTTTCGCGGTTCCGGCCGTCGGGCCGCGGCAAATCGAGCAAGGCCGACCTGGGGCCGGACACGGATCAACTGGAGGCGTTTGCTGCCTGGCTGGAGGGACATGAGCTGGTGCGCACCGGAGATTCGTTTTTCTGTTTGACCTCGGAGAACCGGCGGCGCAAGGGACTGGATATGTGCGGGGCGGCCAAGATGACCTGCTGCATCTCACCCAACGGCAATGTCTACCCGTGTGCGTTCCTTCAGGAACCGGAATTTCTGGTGGGCAATGTGCGCCATGACGATTTCAAGACCCTGTGGGATAACTCACCGGTGTTCAACCATTTGCGCAGCCTCAGGGTCGACACCTGCGTTACCTGCAGCCGGTTCGAGCAGTGCCGGGGCGGATGCCCGGCCATGGCCTTTCATACCTATCACGATCTGTCCATGCCCGATCCCGAGTGTATCGCCGCCATCCGGCCACAAATGAGAAAACCGCAAATGAAAAAAAGTGCATAGGAGCCCACCGGTTTGAATGCCTTGTACGACACACTGCCCATCGGAAAGATCGATCTTCCCAACCGCATTTGTTTTCTGGCCCACCGGACCAATTTTGGCCGTCAGGGGCGATTGACCGATCGCCATATTGCCTATTATGAGCGCCGGGCCAAAGGCGGCGCCGGCCTGATCATTGTAGGGGAAACGAGTATTACCACCGATGACCGGCCCTGGGCGTCGATGATCGAACTTTACCATCCGGACGCCCCGGCTGATCTGAAGCGCCTGAACGGGGCGATTAACCAGTATGACACCCGGGTTTTTATCCAGCTCGGCCATCACGGTTTTCAAAGTTCCGGGCACATTACCCGCCAGGCGGTCTGGGCGCCGTCGGCCATGGCCGACATCGCCTTTGGCGAAACCGGCAAGGCCATGGAAGAGACCGACATGGACGCCCTGGTCGATGGCTTTGCCCGTGCGGCCGGCCTGGTAAAAGACGCCGGATTCGACGGCATCCAGATCGACATGGGGGCCGAGTCGCTGTTGCGGCAGTTTTTATCACCCATCAGCAACCAGCGCCAGGACGCCTATGGCGGCAGTATTGAGAACCGCATGCGTCTGCCGCTGCGAATCATGGATGCCGTGCGCCATGCGGTGGGGGCGGCATACCCCGTGGGCCTCAAACTGTGCGTGGATGAGAAGTTCTGGGGGGGGATCGATACGACAGAGGCGGTCCAGTTTGCTAAAAGCTTCGAGCAGACCGGGCAGGTGGATTTCATCCAGACGGATCTGTCCACCTACTACAATCTCTACCTGGTCATGGCCAGCATGCACACGCCGGCTGGTTTCACCCTCGATCTGGCCGAAGCGATCAAACAAAGCGTCTCCATTCCCGTGATCGCCGCCTACCAGATCGATTTCCCGAGCATGGCCGAGGAGGCCATTGCCGGCGGCAAGGCCGACGCCGTGGGATTTGTGCGGGCCTTGATTGCCGATCCGGACATGGCCGTCAAGCACCGTGAGGGCAAAACCGAAACGATTCGCTGGTGTGCCCGGGACAATCTGGGGTGCGTGGGCCGGGTCAATCAGTCCAAGCCCATCGCCTGCGTGCAGAATCCGCGGGTGGGCAATGAAGCCACCCCGTGGCCGGCATCCCAAAAGGCCGCAACCCCCAAACAGGTGGTCGTGATCGGCGCCGGGCCGGCCGGCATGGCCGCCGCGGTGAGCGCCGCCAGAAAAGGGCACCGGGTGACCGTCTATGAAAAGAGCGAAGTTACCGGCGGCCAGGTGAATTTCTCCAAACAGGGGGCCGGCCGCAGCGGCATGGCCAACCTGACCCACTATCTCGAGAAAAACCTGGCGCGGCTCGAGGTCCCGGTCCATCTGGGGGCTGTGCTGGATGCCGACCAAGTCATCGGCATGAAGGCCGATGCCGTGGTCGTGGCCACGGGCGGCGAGCCGGTGGCCCATCCGTATCCGGGGAATTACGGCCCGCCGGATGTGATCACCGTGTGGGACGTCTACCAGGGCAATCATCCGCTGGGAGAGAAGATTCTACTCATTGACGAGATCGGCAGCCACGTCACCCTGGCCAGTGCCGAACATCTGGCCGACCAGGGCAAGCAGGTCCATATTGTCACCAGTGAGCTTTTCGTGGGTGTGGGCGTCGCTACCCTGGGGGATCTTTACTTTACCCGGCAGCGCCTGCTGCAGAAAGGCGCGACGTTTCAGACCGATACAGCTGTCGAGAAAATCGAGGGTCGCCGGGTGGTGGCCAGAAATGTGTTTACCAACCAGACGGTTGTTTTCGAGGATTACGATACCATCATTGCCGCTGCGGCGTTTACCGCCGTTGACGGGCTTTATTACAAGCTTAAGGGACGGGTCGGCGAGCTATACCGGGCCGGCGACTGTGTGGCGCCGCGGGGGATCGAAATGGCGATTTATGAAGGTGCGAAGGTAGGAGGGCAGCTATGAGTGAATACCGATACCTGTTCGCCCCGCTGAAGATAGGCAGTGTGGTGGTGCCCAACCGGATAAACTTTGCCGCTCACCTGACCAACCTGTCCGTGGACCATCAGATCAGTGATGCGCACATTGCCTATTATGCGGAACGGGCCAAGGGGGGCTGCGGGCTGATCACCACCGAGGAGTTGAGCGTGCATCCCAGCGATCTGGCCTACGCCGGACTGGTGGATGCCTTCAAACCCGAGGTGATCCCGGGGTTTCAGCGGCTGACCCGGACGATCCACCAATACGAAACCAAAATCTTTGCCCAGCTCAACCACAACGGCATGCAGGCCGACGGCAAGCTTTCCCGGCTGCCCGTGTGGGGGCCGTCTGCCGGGCGGGACCCGCTTTTCCGCGAAACCGCCAAGGCCATGGAAATTGAGGAAATCAAGGAGTGTGTCGAGTACTTCGCCCTCAGCGCCGTCCATGCGGCATCCGGTGGGTTTGACGGGATCGAGCTGCAGTTGGGGCACAGCTCGCTGATCCGGCAGTTTCTTTCTCCGCTTACCAACCACCGGCAGGACGACTACGGCGGCAGTTTTGACAACCGCCTGCGGTTTGCCCTTGAAGTCATCGCTGCGGTGCGTGCTGCGGTGGGAGCGGATTTCACCCTGGGGGTGCGGCTCAATGCCGACGAGATGCACCCCAAGGGCGGGATCACCCATGCGGATGCCAAACAGATCGCCAAGGCTTTGGAAGCCGACGGCCGGATTGATTTTTTCGACATCAGCCTGGGAACCTTCTACAACCTTTTTCTCGTGGAAGGGTCCATGCACACGCCGCTGGCCTACACCACGCCGCTGTCGGCGGGCATCCGTTCGGTGGTGGATCTTCCCGTTTACGCCACCAACCGGATCAATGATCCGCACCTGGCGGAGAAGATACTTGCGGATGGCCACGGCGACATGGTCAACATGGTCCGCGGCCTGATCGCTGATCCCGAGCTGCCCAACAAGGCCCGCGAGGACCGCGACGACGATATCCGGCATTGCATCGCCTGCAACCAGGGCTGCATCGGCCGCATGGGCATCGGCTACACCATCGGCTGTATTCAGAACCCGGCCGCTGGAAACGAAGCTGAACTGGGTGCCGGCACCCTCAAGCCTTGCGAAACGCCCAAAACCGTTGTCGTGGTGGGCGCCGGACCCGCCGGTCTGGAAGTGGCCCGCGCCCTGGCGCTGCGGCGGCACCGGGTGATCGTCTTCGAGGCCAAGGATGAAGTCGGCGGCCAGAACCTGATGGCCGCCAAGGTGGCCGGGCGCCAGGAGATTCAGGGCATTACCCGCTGGTTGGTAAGTCAGGTGAACAAACTGCCCATCACGTGGCGCATGAACACCCCGGCCACGGTGGACCTGATTCTGGCCGAAAACCCGGATGCGGTGGTGGTGGCCACCGGATCAAGGCCCAAAGAGAAACCCTTCCCCGGTGACTATGCAAGCCCGCAGGTGGTCAACACCCAGCAGATACTGGGCGGCGCGGTCGAGGCGGGAGAAAATGTGCTGTTTATCGATCTCAACGGCCACCACCAGGGAACCGGCACGGCCGAGTTGTTGGCCGACCAGGGAAAGAACGTGCATGTCCTGATCCCGGCCCTGTTCCAGGGATCGGCCCTGGGACCGCTGCAGGACCTGTATCTTTCCCGGCAGCGGCTGGCCGAGAAAGGGGTGACCTGCACGCCGGACATTGCTGTTCTGGAAATCCAGGGCACTCTGGCCAAGGGCCTGAATGTTTACTCCAATGAGATGTTTGATTTTGATGGCTACGACACCATCGTGATGGCGGCTGGTAATGTGGCCGACGACGGGCTTTACTTCGATCTCAAGGCGCGGCTTGGCGAAAAAAGCAATATCGCGCTCTACCGCATTGGTGACTGTGTGGCGCCGCGGTGGACGGATATGGCCATAGTGGAAGGGAATCGCATCGGCCGCCAAATATGACGATTTCGTAAAGGGCCCGATATCGGCGTTACGCGAATCCATCGTCGTTGATTGGTGTAAAGTGTTAAGTGAAGGCATTCTATCGCTTTATATGGATCGATCCGATCCACCACTAAAACTTAACACTTTACACCTCGTTCCCACACTCTGCGTAGGAACGTATAACATTCGGAATTACAGTAGGGGCGAAAAATCTTTCGCCCTTTGCACAGATCATATGGAAGAAAACATGAACAATGAATTCTGGACATGGCTGACCGTCATCGGCGACAGCATCGACGAGGCGGATCTGGGTCTGGTGGCCGAGGCCCGGCGCCTGGCGGATGAAGCCGGCGGGGGAGGGGTGACGGTGATCGCCGTTTGCCACGGGGACAAGACGCTACTCCACCGGCTGGGCGACTATGGGGCCGACCGGGTCATTCTGCTCTCATCTTCCCATCTGGATGCATATCATGGCGATGTTTATGCAGAGGCGATCATGGGCCGGATGGAGACCGACATGCCGGCAGCCCTGCTCTTAACCCACAATGCCCAGACTGCCGATCTGGCCAGTCGCCTGGGTGCGCGCCTGGCGTCGGCGGTGATCACCCGCGCCGTGGATGCCCATGTGAGTGAGACGGGCGGCATCCGGGCCGAGCGGCGCGTGGCCAACGGGTATCTGTTTGAAACCATCGACGCCATGGGCGAGGGGCCGGTGATCCTGACCTTTCTGCCGGCTGTGCTGGCCGATGTGAAGCCCATGCGCGAGAAATCCGTCGATATCATTGAGGCCGCGTTGGATCTTCTTCCCGGAACAGCCGGCTTTCAAACTGTGGAGACGATCGATGCCGACCCACAAACCCTGGACATCGAAGATGCGGATATCGTGATCGCCGGTGGCCGGGGGGTGGGCAAGGATGGCGCCTTCGATATCATTCATCGACTGGCCCGGGTGCTGGGCGGTTCAGTAGCCGGTACGCGGCCGGTCATCGACTGGCAGACGCTCCCTTTCAAGCGGCAGGTCGGACAGACCGGCAAGAGCGTCAGCCCCCGCCTGATCATCAATTGCGGCATCTCCGGCGCCAATGAATACACGGCCGGCATTGAGAAATCAAAAACCGTGGTGGCCATCAACACGGATCCCCGGGCGCGTATTTTCCGTTTTGCCGATCTTGGGATCGTGGGCGATCTTCATGCGGTGCTGCCCCTGCTGGTTCAGCGCCTGGAGGAGGTGGCCGAAGGGGAGGGCAGGTAAGATGCATTCCATGAAACTGAGAACAATGCTGCCTGGATTGCTACTGCTGGCTGCCGTGTGTATCCCCGCAGCAGTAATGGCCTATGATACCATGGCCGCCTGCATCGACTGCCATGATCTGTCCGCCACCGGGAGCCGGTTTACCATTGATACGGCGGCATTCGAACGCTCGGTACACGGCGAGGCGGCCGAATGCACGGATTGCCATACCGGGATCGTCGATGAAAGCCATACGGTAACGCCCGGATCCGGTGCGGTGGACTGCAGTGGGTGTCATGACCAGGAGAACCAGCACGGTCTTGGCGGCCTGCGTGACAACCGGCCGGACTGCCACCATTGCCACACCCGTCACAACATTCGGGGCATGGATGATCCGGCGTCTTCCATCCATCCGGATCGCCTGGAACAAACCTGCGCGGCGTGTCACCCCGCCCAGAGCGGGCAGGTCGGCTATTTCTCATGGCTGCCGTCGCTGAAGATCGCCACGCATCCCAAGGCGGATCTTTCCGGCCGTTTCGATATGGGTAACTGTCTCGGGTGCCACCAGGGGCGGGCATCCCATGGTGGCGCAGAGCCGGTCAGCGATGATAACTGCGATCGATGCCATTTGACTGCCGACGGTCAGAACCCCATGCTGGGGGTGATGCATCCTGAAGCCGATCCAGCCACCCAGGCCGGCATTTTTACCGTGGCCGTCTTATATCAGATCGTCATCGGTATACTCGTGGTGGGTGGAATGATCTTTTTTGTGCGGACATTTTCCGGGACCAAAGACGCTTGAGGAACTCGTAAAAAGTCGCGTTTCCGACGGATTTGTAAAAAGCCCGAGATCAAGGCTTGCGGGTCCTGAGGAATGAGGTGTACTGATCGTACTCCGCAGTGACGAAGGACACGCGTAACGCCGATATCGGGCTTTTTACAAATCCGTCACGCTTGAGGAGAGAATTTTGTTCAACGCTCTGGAATTACTGATGGTTGGGTTGGCATTGGGCGTATTGGTCGCAGGACTGGCCCATCGCTGGCAACTGGCTGCCGCTAAACAACGCGACGCGACACCTGCGAACTGGGCCTTTCTGCTTGGCACGCTGTACGGTGGGAAACGGCTGTTGGACCGCCCCTTGGTGGGGGTCGCCCACCTTGGTCTGGTGTGGGGGTTCTCGCTTTTTGTGCTGGTTGTCCTGATCGCTCAGATTCCGCTGCGATTGCCGGCCCTGGCGGCCTGGAGTGTCTCATTTTTGTTGGACATGGCCGGCCTTTGTATGGTGGCCGCCACCCTGTTTTTTCTCGTTCGCCGCCTTGTACGCAACCGAACGCAGGCGGATTCAAGGCCGCCCAAACAGGTGCTGCTGCCCCTTTTATTGCTGCTGGTCATCCTGATCAGTGGATTTCTGGCCGAGGCCGTCCGGCTCAGGCTGACCGGATCACAGCCCGTTCACGCAGCACCAGTGGGATGGTTTCTCTCCATGGTTGTGCCCGGCACGCCGCTAATTATGCAGATTATGCTAAGGGTGCATGTGGTGGGCGTGATTCTTTTTCTCCTGGCGGTTCCGTTTACCTTTATGCGGCATCTGGGCAGTACATCGGTTCATTTGCTCCGCAGGCCGCAATCAACGGCCCCGTTGCCGTCCTCCCTTGATTTGGGTAAAGGCCCTTTTGGCGTCAGCACGGTGACCGATTTTTCTGCCCTGCAGCTTCGCGAGGCCGAGGCCTGTGTGAGCTGCGGCCGCTGCGACGATGTGTGCCCGGCGTTGATTTCCGGCAAGCCGTTGTCGCCGCGAGGCATTGTGGGGACCATTGTCGATCAGATGGAAGCTTGCACGGGTGAGAGAACTTCCGGCAATGGTATTCCCCATTTGTTTGATACCATCACCGCCGACGCGGTCTGGGCCTGCACTACCTGTATGGCCTGCGTGACCTTTTGTCCGGCCGATATCCGGCCCCTGGACAAGATTTTGGAACTGCGCCGTCATCAGACCCTGGCCAAGGGCGCCCTGCCGGCAGAGGCCGCGCCCATGATCCGCAATCTTGAACTTTTCGGTGATGTGAACGGCAAAGGGGCGGCCCACAAGGCCGATTGGGCCCTGAACCGCGATGTTCCGCAGGTTGCTGCAACGAATGCGGCCCCCGACGTGCTGGTGTGGGTCGGGTGCAGCGGCGCGTTTCATCCGACCTATCAGCAGAGCACGCGGGATCTGGTGCGCGTGCTGCGGGCCGCCGGGATCGACTTTGCCATCCTGGCCGGAGAAGAATGGTGCTGCGGGGATCCGGCCCGCAAGCTGGGCGACGAGGCCCTGTTCCGCAAGCTGGCCCGGCATAACATGGCGCGGTTCGGACAGTATGGAATCAAAAAGATCGTTGCCTGCTGTCCCCACTGTTTCACCACGCTTGGCCGGGAGTATGCGTCCCTGGGGTGTGCGGTGGACGTGGTGCCGGCGGTATCCTTGGTGGCGCAACTGATTGCCGAGAATCGGATCCAGCTCAAGTATCCGCTGGGCGAATCACTGGCCATTCATGATCCGTGCTACCTGAGCCGCTACCACGGCATTGTCGAACCGCTGAGAACGGTATGCCGGTCGGTGCCGGGGGCTTCTCTTGCCGCTGTGCCGCACAGCGGAGAAAATGGATTCTGTTGCGGTGGCGGCGGCGGCCGCATGTGGCTCCACGAAAGCCTTGGAGAGAACATCAACGGGGTCCGGGCCCGGGAAATGGTTAACGCGGGTGCGGACAACGTGTGGTCACGGCCTGCCCCTATTGCCTGACCATGATGGAAGACGGGGTCAAGAGCGTTAAAGAGGAAAACCCGCCGCGGGTGGTGGATGTTGTTACTTTAGTAGCGGAAGCACTGGGCTAAATGCTATGATTTTTTTCTCGTAATTGTTGTCGTGGTCGTTGTCGTAATCGAATAAAACGACTACGACGACGATAACGACTAAGACAACGATGATATAGGAAAAACATGAACATCTGTGTCTGCGTCAAACAGGTAGAAGAAACTTACGCCCGTACCGGTAAGGACCCCCAGCAGCACTTCATCGATCAGAAGGATCGCATCGTTCGTATCAATCCTTTTGATGAAGCCGCCATGGCCCTGGCCGTCAGTGCTGCTAAGGCTATGACCGTCGCCAGGATCATTGTCTTGACCCTGGGACCGATCCTGGCGGAAGAAGAACTCTACCGCATTATGGCCATGGGCGGAGAAGAACTGTATCATCTTGACCCGGGGCCTGTGCCGGGCGGGGTGGCAGCCCTGGATTCCTGGAGCAAGGCTCAGCTGCTGTCCCAGGCCATGCGGTTCCTGGATGCGGATCTGGTTCTGTGCGGCAGTGCTTCCATTGATCGTCAGAACGGGTTGGTGCCTGCCTACCTGGCCCACCAGTTGAATCTGCCGTTTGTCTCTTCCATCGTGGATCTGACGTTTCCCGATGGGATGGGGCGGGCGCGGGCCACCAAAAGCGCCGGCAAGGGGAGGCGGGAGATTATCGACTGTCAGGTGCCCGCGGTGTTGAGTGTGGATCTGACCTCGGCTGCGCCGCCAACACCGTCATTTGCTGCAAGGCAGCGGGCGCGCCGTCAGGGCATGACGCGGATGCTTGTCGATGCCGCCCTGCTAGAACCTAAAACGCAGCTTGTGCAAACCCGGCCCGCCCGGCCCAGGCCCGTCGCCGCGGCCGCGCCGGACAGCAGCCTGCCCGCATTCGACCGGGTCCGTCAGCTACTTGCCGGCAGCAAGATCCAAAAGAAAGGTCGGCTGGTCACCGGATCACCCGAATCCCAGGTGGAGGAAATCTTAAGCCTGCTTGATGAACTTGAAGTTTTGAAACCTTAACTTGCAGCACGATGACCAATCCATGCTACCGCCATTATCCTATGCACTCGCCAAAGGCACCCGTCTGGATGTTAACGAAGGCGCGCTGCGACTGCTGCTTCGCTATCCATTAAAGACCATCTGCATCCATACGGCCTGGCGGCCAGTCTTTGAGCGGCTGGACAGCGCCGATCCGTTGCCCTTCAGGGATCTTGCCGGACTGATGCCGGATGTGCCGTCGCAAAAGATCGCCCAATTTCTCGACCAACTGGTCCACAAGGGCTTTCTGGAACGATCGGGTGTGGACTTTCCCCAAACCTGGCGGACCGTGTCCATCGTTATTCCGGTTCGCAACCGGCCGGGTGAGATAGCTGCCTGCCTCGATTCCCTGCAGCTACTCGACTATCCGGACGACAAGATCGAAATCATCGTGGTTGACGACGCTTCAGACGATGCCACACCCGATGTGGTGGAACAATACCCGGTGCAGCTGATCCGGCTTGACCAGCATCGGCAGGCATCCTACTGTCGCAATCTGGGGGCCCGTCACGCCGCTGGAGACATCTTGGCCTATATCGATTCCGATTGCCTGGCCGACCCCATGTGGTTGAAACGGCTGCTGCCGGCGTTTGAAGATCCATCCCTGGCGGCCGTGGGCGGACGGGTGGATGGGGTTTTTGAAGAGAAATCGTTGGACCGTTATGAGAAGGCCAAATCCTCATTGATGGTCAGCAGCCGCGCCAAGCGATCCCAGCCGGATGATCCCTTTTTTTATGTGCCGGCATGCAATTTTCTGGTCCGGCGACAGGTATTTCTCGAACTTGGCGGGTTTAACACCCGTCTGGTCGTGGGCGAGGATGTGGATCTGTGCTGGCGGCTTCAGAAAACCGGCCATGGTCTTGAGTTCCGGCCTGACGGCACGGTTTATCACAAACACCGCAACGATCTTTATGCTTTCTGTCGTCGGCGTTTCGATTACGGAACGTCGGAACCGCTGCTGCAAAAGCGCCATCCGGAGAAAATCAAGCAGTTTGTGGTGCCCCCGGCAGCAGCAGGCTTCTGGGGCAGTTTACTCCTATGGGCAATCAGCGGCCAGCCGTTTTTCGGGATGGCCGCGCCCCTGATCCTGTTGGCCGACGGCCTTTTGAAATGGTTCCGGGCAAGGCGCCAGGCCATGGGCATGGGATTGGTTTTCAGCGCCACGGTCAGGAGCACGGCGGCCTTTTTTTATCATCTGTGCGCCTTTGTCTCGCGTTACTACCTGATGGCGGGCCTGTTGGCAGGGGTGATTGCACCGGCGCTAACCCTGGCTGTCGTTGCCATGCATCTTCTCGTCGCGGTGGCAGAGCATCGCTTGAAAAAGGCCGCTCTGGGGCTGCTTGGATTTGTGCTGCTATTTACTTTTGAACAACTCGCCTACCAGACAGGGGTGTGGTGGGGGTGCGTGCGCCACCGGATTGTATCGCCCCTGGTCCCGCGATTCTCTATTCTTTCATCCTGAGCGTTTTAATTGACACCCACTTGCCCATTCGATATAGTCGCAAAAATTGAACAAACTCCTGTCTTTTTTATTATTTTGATAACTCCCAGATTATTGGCCCGGCATTGCTGTAAACTTAACCTGAAATCCGTAGGAGAGGTGTGATGACCCGAACAACCCGAACAAAAGGAGCGCATCAATGAGTATCAACGTCGAGAGAAAACAATTCCCGTTGCTTTACGTCCACCAGCATTCCCGCGGGGTTGTTGGTTGGGGTGCCCACAAGATGGTCGGCCAGGAGTGCCAGATGTACGGCATCAAGCACGCCCTTCTGGTGACCACCGGTTTGAAGGGGACTGGAATCGTAGAGGAGATCGAAAGCATTCTCAAAGCCCACGACATCGCGGTAACGATTTTTGACGGGGTTACGTCCAACCCAAAAGATTTCGAATGCAAGGCCGGAACCGAGGTGTATCTGCAGGCCGGTTGCGACGGTGTGGTGACGGTGGGGGGCGGCAGTGCCCACGATGCCGGCAAGGGCATCCGGATCATGGTCGAAAACGACGGCGTCGATACCAGCCTACGCGATTTCTGCGCTTTTCTCGATCCCCACTACACCACCCGCATTCCCACCTACAAGGTGGTCACCATTCCCCAGGTATCGGTCAATACCACCACGGGAACCGGTGCCGAAGGAACGGCTTTTGCCATCGTCAACGACGAGGAGTGGCGCTATAAGCTGATTCTGGTGGTGCCCGGCGTGGCGCCGTCGGTGGGCCTCAACGATCCGGCGCTGATGCGTATGCAGCCGCCGCATCTGATTGCCTGGGCCGGCATGGATGCTTTCTGTCATGCCATGGAGCCGTTTATCGGGCGCTTCAACATGCCTGTGGTGCATGGGGTGGCCCTGCGCGCCATCAAACTGCTCAGTGAGAACCTGCGTCAGGCCCACGGCAATCCATATAACGATACGGCCATGGAGAACATGGCCTGGGCACAGTATATCGCCTCCATGGCCTACAACATGGGCGGCGGTATGGGCATGGTGCACGGTCTGGCCCATATGGTCAGCGTGCTCAAGGATTTGCACCACGGCTACACCAATGCCATCATGATGCTGCCCGTGGAGCGCTTCAATTCCATCGCGGTACCGGAAAAGTTCAAGGAGATCGGCGAGGCCATGGGGCTCGACATCCACCACATGAATCCGGTCCAGGCCACGGACAAGACTCTGGAAGCCATCGAGCGGCTGCGCAACGATGTGGGTATTCCCCAGGTACCCCTCAAGGAATTTGATTTCACAGACGATGATATCGAGCACTCGGTGAAATGGTCCCTCAACGATCTCTCACGGGAAGCCAATCCGCGACAGGTCAACGCCGATCAGGTTCGCACTATTATGCGGTCCTGCCTGTAGCGATAAGCGCCTGTTTGCAGTAAAAACGGGCCGATGGGATTTTTTAAATTCCACCGGCCCGATGTTTTTTTTCAATCGAGTCGTCCGAGCTAGTTGATAGCCGCACGGCTCGAATCGCTATCGAACTCCTGCGCTGTCGGGCGCGAATAGATATACACGGTCGCCGGCGGCAGATTGCAAAATACGAATTTCCCACGTTGGATGGTAAGCCCTAGCTCTTCAACCAAGTGTTTTTTTACCGGAGCCTTCAGCCCATAGGTGAACTGGACGAATACACCTTCCGTTTTTAAACATTCGAATGCGGCAGAAAGAATCGCTTGCTGGGTGGGCGAATCCATCGACAGCAAACCGAGTCCAGAAACGATTGCGTCGATTTCACCCCCGTCAAGGTAACCACAACGATCGGCACATTGGAGCAGATGGCCGGCGTCTGCCTGCAACACCGGCAAGTCGGGAAATCGTCGTCGCAAGTGGTTGTAAAGTCTTTGATTCAACTCCAACACAAGCAGGTCCTCTTTGGCGATACCATGGTCCAGAAGCGCCTGAGTAAATACGCCGGTGCCGGCGCCCAGTTCGACCACGCGCCGTGATTTTTCAGGTAGCCCGGCCAGCATGGCACTGGCCAGCTCCGAGCTGGACGGTGCGATGGCTGCCGTACTGATCGGGTGTCGAAGCCACTGACAGAAGAACTGCCATAGGGAACATCCTTTTGCCTTGAACTCATGTAGGAACAAACCTGCATCAATGGTCGATGTGCGCATGGAACACTTTCGGAACGGTTAACGGTTGCTGATTGTAGCGTTTCCCCAATTCAGAAAGTGCCTATAGATAAAATTACCGCTGTGGTCAAATTATCTTTTGGTTATATTGTGAAATGCTCAAGGTTGATAGGAAAAACGGGTCGTTTTATGCTTCGTAATAATGGTTTAATCCCATATGGGCATGAAACTGCTCAAACCGGCGGCCGCCCATGCGCAAGAGAATTCCCAGATAGGTCCATCCTTCATGGATCAGGGCATAACGCTCTAACCCGGGTTCGGTGCACTGGCGGCATGCCGGGCTGCGACCGATATGTCCGCGCAACTCCCGCGCGGCGGCTGAGCGCCACACCCCGGAAAATCGATCCTGGGCAATGGATCCCACCGATTGCGGCAACAACGGGCATAAATGCACGGCGCCCGTACTGCGGATAAACGCATAGTTGAATCCGCAACTGCAGCGCCTGCGGGTCACTCCTGATTGCAGGTAATCCTTGAGCGCTTTTGCATGGTGGCGCCACTGCAGGTCATCCCGACTGAAAAAGCGTATCATTTGATCAATCTGATGCGGGGTGAATGCCAGATCGGCCCGGCGATCCTGATTGAGATAGCGGCCGCCGGTGATGATGCGGGGAGAGATGATACTGAACAGACCGCGGCTGCGGGCAAACGCGTCGATTTGCGGCAACTGGTCGACATTGGCCGGCAGGATGGTGGTTTTGATTCCCAGAATCAGGTTCGGATGGGCCTCGCGCAGTGCCATCAGTCCGGCAAGCGTGGTCTGCATCTTTTCAAACGCACCGGTGTAGCCGCGGATCCGGTCGTGTCGGTCGCCCACGGCATCCATGGCGCAGGCCAGCACCAGCTGTATGCCCGTGCCGTCAAGCGTAGCCAGGATCGCCTTTGTGGTCTCAAGCACCTGTTGGGTGAGAATGGCGTTGGTGGTAATGGCGATGGATTTCAAGCGTGGCAGGTGGGTACGCCCAAGCGCGCTGATGGTTTCAAACAGGCAGATCAAATCTGTTTTGAGAAACGGCTCTCCCCCGGTGATATCCAGCTCCACCAGCGATTTAAAAGACGGATCGGTCAAAAGGTCCGCCCAGGCCGACATGGGACGTTCCTCAACCTGATGTGGAATTTTCCAGATATTGCACATGATGCAGCGGCAGATGCAGCGGTGGGTGACCTCCAGGCTGAGCGCCTGAATGGTGCCGGGCCGGCGCAGGACCTTGTGCAGTCGATAGCGCATCCCGTTGGCAAAGAGATGTCCGGCGAATCGGAACCGTCCGGCGGCAGTGGTCAACATTCATTCTCCTTTGAATAGCGGTAGACGGTTTTTCTCAACGCACAGCGGTCTTCCGGCAGGTTGCCGTCGGATTCCACATCAATCGCCCGGCCCAGGCATCCGCCGCCGCAATGCTCGCCGCCTATGCAGGATCGGCAGGATGGCGTTTCACGGCGCTTTCGATAGACATCCGGAATGTCTCGCCAGCGCATCAACAGCTCGTCAACGACCTCGCCAAAGGGCCGGTTGAAAATGTCGGCGATGCGCCAGCGTTTTACCGGCAGCATGTTGCATGGGTAAAGATCTCCGGTGGCTGTTACATACGGCATGCACATGCATTGGCATTGGTTGCCCAATGCGTAGGCCTTGCCGTTAAACCATTCGATGGCTGAGAAATTCGCCAAACGGTGGTATTGCTCCCGAAATATTCGATCGTGATGATACCGTGTCAACAGGGCGTCGTACTGGTCCTGACGGGGAAGTTTTAAATCGGTATGGCCTGCGGCCCGTCCCCTTTTGACCAGGCAGCCACTGACCACCTGACCCACGCCCAGTTCGTCGGCCAGGTTTAACAGATCGGGAAGATCGGCGATGCTCGATTCGGTCTCGGTGAATGCCAGCCTGATGTTCGGTCCCCATCCTATCCGGGTCAGGCGCCGCACCCCGTCCATTGTCTGTTTAAACCGGCCGGTGCCGCGAAGGCGGTCATGGGTGGCGGGATGCGTGCCGTCCAGGCTGACCTGAACGTGAATTTTGTCGCGTGGCAGGGTGTTGAGTTGCGCCACGCCGTCAGGGGTGAGCAGGGTGCCATTGGTCTGCAGCCAGACTTGGTGAAGGCCTGTTTGCCCGGCCGTATGGGCCAGCATGGATAGGCAATCCGGGTGGGTCAACGGCTCTCCACCGGTAAGGGTGAGCGTATTGACGCCCAAACGGGTGAAATTCTTCACGAGTGCCTGAAGGTCAGAAAGGGTGATGGACACCGCAGCAGCAACATCTTTAGCCTGGGGCCAGCAGTGGCGGCACGTCAGATTGCAGCCGTCGGTGATCATGACGTACAGCTCGGCGGGCAAAATCAGGCCGATGCGCGTGATCGCCTTTTTATCATCATTGGGACGAATGCTGGTTGTATGATGGATTGACCGCTTCATATCTGTGCCACGCAGTATGGCAAATCGGCAATCGCGGGTCAACAGCAACAGGCGATGAAACCAGGGCAATCGTAAGTAACGTAGGTCGGGTTGAGCATAGCGAAATCCGACAATCGATTGTTGGGTTTCGTACCTTAACCCAACCTACAGTGCTTGGATGTTTATCCGCAAACCGGGTATCCGTCTACAAAACCTCATGTAGTTTTTGAGTTTCCGACTGTATGCCAAGTTTTTCGATCATGGATGTTATCAGTATCTTCTCATCATTAGGCGGCAGCTCCACCAACTGGAAAAGTTTTTCTAATGTCAAGCCAAGCTTCTCAACACTGTCCTTACACTCCTTTAGTTTTTCAATGAATCCATCAACCCGCCATGATTTTTGTTCTTCGTTTTCAAGTGTCATTCCTTGTTCGTGGCCCAAGCCGCTGAGTTCGTCAAAGCAGTATTGAAGCCATAATCGGTGAAGTGTCTCGGGCGGGATCACCTCTATTGGCTCATCGACTCCCTCTGGCAGCGTGAGGTCTCGACCATATGTTTCAAGGCTCTCCACTATCCTCAGCCAATCCTCATGATACATTTCGTCATGGATTTCATAGGTTTTGAACGGCTCAAGGATCAGTTCAGGGACAAGTTTGCATAACGTTTCATGCCATGGCTCTTTAGGCCGGGGAAGGCCATCAATATAAAGCGTAGGACTGTTATAATCATCGTCCGAAAAACTGATAAGATCATCCAAAATTTCTTTTTGCTTGCTGGATAACGGCAATCCCTGTTCTTCGCGGACAATAGCCTCCCAGGTCGCAAAATATCCGTCCTCGAAACTTAGGATCACATTTTCAATGCATTCGCCAGGGTCCCAGGCTGAAGTACCTGCATGGTGGTCCTCGAAAAAATCATACACTGGAATATCTGGATTCATGGACGATTCGGCAAGAGAAACCTGTGCGTTTTTCGGCTTAATGGCATTACCGGATTTCTTTATTTTCTTTGATTTTTTCTTCATTCTTTTTCCCATATTTAACTC
>Ga0272444_10001080_pt1 | contig 26976 bp, 20 predicted proteins | sample SSMForm13_FD_201033 | JGI IMG/M metagenome (GOLD analysis project Ga0272444, IMG submission 201033) | Marine sediment archaeal communities from Little Sippewissett salt marsh, Falmouth, MA, United States - SSM-Form-13 | ecosystem: Environmental > Aquatic > Marine > Wetlands > Sediment ...
TGTATATCTCCGGCGTGCTTCACAAGGCCTTCATCAATCTGGATGAAGAAGGAACAGAGGCCGCCGCCGCCACCGGCGTCGTGGTAGGCGCCACCAGCATCAGCCCGCCCATTCCTCGATTCAACGCCGATCACCCGTTCGTGTTTGTTATCCGCGACAACCTCACCGAGAGCATTCTCTTCATGGGTCGAGTGGCGGATCTGGAAGCTGGCGCCGTGGGTATCGTCCCCGAACCCGCCACGCTCTTTGTCATGCTGGCCGCAGGCCTTCCCGCTTTGCTGAAGCGCCAGCGTAACCGGTTCTAAAGGCCCGACCTGCCGGCAGGCGGATCCGTGCAATCCCCGTCTGACGCTTCTTCTTTGCCTGGTCGCGGCCGGGGAATGGGGTGGGTTCATGCTTGTGGGCAGCCCGGGCAAGTCGAAGACTGCGAGCTGTCTGCCCGGGAGCGACCCTGCGGCCTTGTTTTCTTCCCAAGAAACCCCTTGCATGCCTCGCGAACCTTGCTAGAATATGCGGTTCGCAAAGTTGATAAGGACTGCTACTTGCCCCCTGAAACTCAGACAACTTCAGGGGCTACCGTTGGAGATTGATTTCGTGGCCGTGAGACTACGACTTAAGAAGATGGGCCGGACGCATCGCAGCTTCTTCCGCCTTAGCGCGATGGATGGCCGCAGCCCGCGTGATGGTCGAGTGGTTGAAGAGCTCGGCTGGTACGATCCGCACGCCAAGACGGCCGAGCAGCAGGCGTCCATCAAACGCGAGCGAGTGGAATACTGGCTGACCGTCGGCGCCCAGCCGTCGGAAACCGTGCGTAACCTGCTTAAGAAGCAGGGCATTGCGGTAAAGTAACCGCAGGCGCCCCCCGCGCGGGGCAAACCGCGAGGCCGCAGGCAGCCATGGCACTTCGTATCGACATACTCACGCTTTTCTGCGAGATGTTCGATACGTTTGGCTCGACGAGCATCGTCGGGCGGGCCTGCAAACGAGGACTGGTTGATATCCACCTGACGAACATTCGGGACTTTGCCCCGGATAAGTACGGATCGGTGGATGACTCGCCCTTCGGCGGCGGCCCGGGCATGGTCCTTACATGCCAGCCGATGTTCGACGCGGTCGAAAGCGTGCGGAAAGACGCCAGCCTGCCCAAGGGCAAGGTGCTGCTGATGACGCCGCAGGGAACGCCCCTGACGCAGTCGAAAGTGGCGGAACTGGCCCGGAGCGACCGGCTGATAATTATCGCCGGGCACTACGAAGGCTTTGACGAACGCATTCGACAGGGCCTGGTGGATGAAGAAATAAGCGTTGGCGACTTTGTGCTGTCCGGCGGAGAAATCGCCGCAATGGCCCTGGCCGACGCGGTGACGCGACTCCAGCCCGGAGCGTTGGGCAAGGATGAGTCGACGCATGAAGAATCCTTCAGCACAGGATTGTTGGAGTATCCGCAGTACACGAGGCCGCGAGAGTTTCGCGGCATGCAGGTGCCGGAGATTCTGCTCAACGGCAACCACGCGAAGATAACCCGCTGGCGGGTCGAGCAGGCCCGGAAGCGAACGCGTGAGCGTCGAGCGGACCTCTGGGAAAAGTACGTCAGGGAACATCCGGAAGAGGCCTGAGCTGCCGCGATCGAGCGGCAGAGGCCGGGCCCAATAGCTCGGGAGAAGCATTGTGAGTCAGGAATTGCTGAACAAAGCCGTCGCGGGCAGCATCAAGCAGGACCCGCCCCAGTTCGATATCGGCGACACGGTAGGCGTTCATTGCCGCATCGTCGAAGGCGAGAAGGAACGCGTCCAGATCTTCACCGGCACGGTGATCAGGCGAAGCGGCTCGGGCATTGGCGAGACGTTCACGGTTCGCCGCATCGTCAACGGCGAGGGCGTCGAGCGAACGTTCCCCCTGCACAGCCCGCGAGTTGGCCAGGTGGAAGTCGTCCGCCATGGCAAGGTCCGACGGGCCAAGCTGTACTTCCTCCGCGACCGCGTCGGCAAGAGCACGCGACTCAAGGAAGTCAAGCGAGCCAAGGCCAAACCCGAGGCCAGCAAGACCGTCGCCGCCGACGCACCGGCCGACGAGTAAGGCAAGGGCCGGGGCCATGGCATGGTGGCGGCCATTCGGCGCGGCGAAGGCTTCCGCCTCGCCCGCCGAACGAAGCGCCACAAGGACTCTGGCCGGAACCGGAAAAATATCTATCGCAGAGGGCGCGAAGATCGCTGAGAAAGCAGAGAAGAAGACTTTCTTTGTTTTTCTCCGCGGCCTTCGCGCCCTTTTCATTAGAAAACCCTCTGACGAAGCTCCCACCAAAGCCCTCGGTCGGCGCGGTGAAAAAGCCGCCGCCAGGTTCCTGAGAAAGTCCGGGCTGAAAATCCTCGCACGCAACTACCGCTGCCCCGGCGGGGAGATCGACCTGATCGCTCTGGATACCTCCACGGGCAAAAACGGGCAGCCCGAGACCATCGTCTTCGTCGAGGTAAAGACCCGCTCGACCGAAACCCCCGCCGGCCCGGAATCCGCCGTCGGCGTCCACAAGCGCAAGCAGGTCAAAAAGGCCGCCCGGTACTACCTCCGTCACCACCCCACCGACGGTTACCACACCCGATACGACGTGGTGGCCGTGGTCATCGAGCCAGGCCGGAAACCCGCCATCCGACACATGCCAGGTGCCTTCTAAGCGCCCTCGTCGCCCGACGACTCGCTGCTCTCGTCATCCTCGCCGCGGCCTGTACCTTCCGGCTGATCCGGCTCCTGGAGCCAGTGCTTTGTCACCTTATAGAGAATCGCCGCGTACAGCGCCAGCATGCCGGCAGCCAACACGAACCACAAAATCGGGCCGATCGTGGGAGGGTTGATCTCAAACGACTCATAGCGATCTGAGTTGCTTCGCAACAAGGCGCTGACTATGAACAAAGCCCAGAACAATATCGACACAAGCGCCGGGGCGAAGATCAACCACATTCCCAGAACCACAACGCCTTTGGGCTTTTTGTCCGTCGCGGCAAGTCTGTAGGCCCGCCCGGCCGAGTAGATCTGACCCATCGGGTCCATCGACGCTATCGCGGTTACCGGTCCGGCGCACTTGGGGCAGAAGTGATCGAACGGGCCGACCGGCGTCATACAGTGCGGACAAAGGGGCGTGGCGTCGGCGAGTGCGGCATCCTCTGCCTGTTTCTCCGCCAGGGCCTTGGCTTTGGCTGCCTTGCCCAGTAACTCCCACGCACCCTCATAGGTAAGGCCCGAACGCTGGAGCCTTCGGGCCGCTTGATGGCTTCTGACCCCCGCTTCCACCATCAGCCTGGCATACTCGTAAGCTGCGGCTTCGCATGAATCATCCCATATCTCCGCGCCGTCGATACGCCGCTCGAGTTCGGCCCGCGCCTCCGCAATTTGAGCCCACGGGTGTTCCATGTGTGCTACCCCAAGAAACGCTCGCCTGACCGGGATCGGCGATGGCCCCACCCGGCCACATCACGATTAGGATGCGCATGAAAAAAGCCGATGGTGGGTGTCGAACCCACGACCCCAGCTTTACGAAAGCTGTGCTCTACCACTGAGCTACATCGGCGTTTGGCTGCTATTGTAATGTAAAGCTCGCTCTTGAGGCGATCTACGAAACGCCTTGAGCAAGTCGGCTACGATCTCGTCTACGGCACGGGTATTTTATCGGCAAGTGAGCTTTATGACAAGTGCATCAAATGGGCCGAAACGTATTTTCTGCCACTCCGCAACGCCCGCAGGCCCCCAATGGCCCGTAGAGAAGGCATCGAGCCCCAGTTCCACCAGCCCCAGGCACTCCCACAGCCCAGCCTGCAATTTGCGGGAAATCGCCGAGTAATATCAACCTTGCCACCAACCTTACTGGAAACGGGGTGTCTTCTTGTTTGTAAGCACAGCCAGGCCAAGGGCCGGCAGGAAGCAAGAAAGAAAGGATGCTGCCATGAACACAACAACAACAAAACTCGGACTGATCGGAACAATCGCGCTGGCCATGATCGCCCTGCCAACCTATGCGGGACCCGCGAGAGGCCGTGCTGACGCCCATCGCAAACCAAGCGCCAATCATCGCCACGACCACAGGGCCGATTACCGCGGTGGCCGCAATGATGCCAACTTCCGCATCCGCATCGAGCCCAGCCGGCACCCCGCGCCGATCCGCTACGAAACGCGTTACGAAACCCGCACCGAAACCGTCCTGGTCGAGCCGGCCCACTACGAAACCCGCACCCAGCAGGTTCTGGTCGCGGCAGGCCGATGGCAAGAGCGCGTGGTCCCCGGCAAGCGCGAGTGGCTGCGAGATTCCCGTGGGCAATTGCATGAAGTCCAGATCACGCCCGACCGCGTGGAGCGTATCTGGTGCCCACCGGTCTACGAGACGCGGACCGTGAGGGTCCTTGTCCCCGCCCGTTACGAAACACGAACCGTTCGCGTTCCGGTGACGGTTCGCCGCGATTACCGCACCAGCACCACCCGGGCTGCCGTCGGCCTGGGCCTGCGGATTCTCGGACAGGTGCTGAACAGGTAGCCTTCAAAGCGAGATGGCGTTTGGCGAACCCGGTGATTGTGGTAAAATCTTCGTAAAGGCTGCGGCCGGCCCCGACGCACCGGGGTCGGCCTGCGGTCGTCCTGGAAACGCCAGGTTGCAATCGCCTGAGGCAATCGAGTTGAGGATTCTTCATGAAGTGGGCATGGCTGACATCCTGGTGGGGTCGTCGAAAACAATCGAAGCCCGGCAGTTGCGGCTGACCCATCCTCGACGCGTTGCTCTCATGGCGAGGGCACCAGACCAACGCATCGTGTCCGCTTCCCAAGCCGAAGGCAGACAAGGCGCCGCCCGCAACCGATGACGAGCCGGCCGGGTGATGCCAAGGAGTTCACGTGGCATAGCACCAGGGGTAACGGCTTCGACCTGAACCGCACCTTCCTTTGGCCCGTGTCGGCTCGGGCACTTTCGAATGCCCGCGCAGCGGCGAGCTTATCGGCGCGACACTCCTTGGCAGGGAAGTCGCCCGGGGCAAGGCCCCCGTCAGCAGCGCAATTAAACAAGCAGCGCGAAAACACAGGTCCTGTCAGCGTGGGAGCGTGTTTCAGAAAAGAGACGATCCCGACGCCAAGTTGCTCCCGGGGCGGACACGGAACACCAGTATGGCCGGCCCGTCATCGATCCGGTCGGAAATCGAGACCATTGCATCGCCTCTGGACTTATCGTGATCGACAACAGTTTTGTGTCCGAATGCAAGAAGGTCATCTCAACCAAAACCGAGAAGCGAGCCGAATGCAGGTCAGGCTCGCCGGTAACAAACACTGCGTTGACGTTTCCCTGCAACAAACTAGTATCGTGATCTGGACTCGCGGCGGTCGCGGGCCGGCTTCATCCGTAGACAGCTAATAAATGGACCTATCATGAAGAGAACATTGAGCAGACGATCACTCCTCAAGGCCGCGATGTCGGCCGGGGCGGTGGCCGTCGCGGCACCGTACGTGTTAACCTCCAGTGCGCTTGGCGCGGGCGGCGAGACGCCGGCAAGCGACCGGATCGTGATGGCCGGCATCGGCATGGGCGGCCAGGGCTGGGGCGACCTTCGCGGCTTCATGAGCCATAAGGAAGTCCAGGTTGTCGCGGTATGCGATGTCAAGAACCGCGACCTCAACAAGGCCAAGTCCGGCTGTGAAAGCAAGTACGGCAAGGGCATCCAGGCCACGATGGACTACCTCGAAGTCCTCGCCCGCACCGACATCGACGCGATCGTCTGCGGCACGCCGGACCACTGGCACGCCCAGGTGACCATCGACGCGTGCAAATCCGGCAAGGACGTCTACTGCGAGAAGCCGCTGAGCCTGACGATCCGCGAAGGGCGAAAGATGGTCGAAGCCACCCGCCGCTACGGCAGGGTGTTCTCCTGCGGCAGCCAGCGGGTGATCGGCGATTACGGCAGGCTCGCCTGCGCCGCGCGCAGCGGCAGGTACGGCAAGATCCTCGAAGCCTTCGCCAGTCCCGGCGGCCCGCCGCGCCCGTGCTACCTGCCCGGCGTGGAGATTCCGCCGGATACGATCGACTGGGACAGATGGCTGGGACCGGCCCCGTGGGCGCCGTACAATCCCTACCGTTGCGGTCGAGCCTACGGCCTGGGCGGCAAGGGATTCCGCACGTGGCGCGATTACTCCGGCGGGATGATGACCGACTGGGGCGGGCACAAGTTCGGCGGCGCGATGCACGGCCTGGGCGTCGACCACACCGGCCCGACGGAAATTTTGCTGCCCGACGGCAAGGACGTGAAGTACCTGACATACGTCTTCGCCAACGGCATGAAGATCAACGTCGGCGGCGGGCAGGGCTATCTGTGTGAGTCCGGCATGGCCCAGCCAAGACGCCAGGAAGAGGTCCCACCAGGCCTGCGCTGGTACAACGACGGCGCGGGCAATCCGATCTCCGACCTCGTCAAGTGCATCAAGACGCGAAAGAAGCCGTTCCGCGACGTCGAATACGCCCACCGCGTCGCGACGGTCTGCCACCTCGGCAACATCGCGCTGATGCTCGGCCGGGACCTCAAGTGGAACCCGGACAAGGAAGAATTCGTCAACGACGTCGAAGCCAATCGACTGGTCGATCGACCGCGTCGTGGCCCATGGCAAATCTAACCCCGCCCAGCGGTGGAGAATCTTTTATGAAACGCATGAAACACATGAAACGAACGACAATACTGATGATGGCCCTGATGGCCTTGGCGATGCTGACCATGCCTGCCTGGGCGGATGTCTTCTCGGACCTGGCGAGCTACAAGTACGGCGATGAAACCAAAGCCGCCGAGAAACTCGCTGAACTGGTCAAGAAAACCGCCCCAGACAAGTACGCCCCGATCGAGGCCAAGCTGATCGAGATCCTGGAATCCAAGACCGCCACGCAGGACGGCAAGGCGTTCGCCTGCCGGAATCTCCAGCAAATCGCCACGGGCAAATCCATTCCCGCCCTGGCGTCGCTGCTGGGCGATAAGGTCCTTTCCCACTACGCCCGGCTTACGCTGGAACGGATGAAGTGCCCGTGCTCGCTGGCGGCGCTGCGAAACGCACTGCCTGCCGCGCCGGACTGCGTCAAGCCCGGACTGATGGGCTCCCTGGCCGTGCGGAAGGACGCCGAATCCGTCGCCGCGATCACCAAGCTGCTCGGCTCGTCCGACAAGGCGGTGATCAAGGGCGCTCTCGACGCGCTCGGCAAGATCGCCACGCCGGATGCCCTTGCGGCGCTGTCCAAGGCGACCGTCGCCGACGAACTCAAACCCAAGCATGTCGAATCGCTGGTCCTCTGCGCCGCGACGCTCGGCGACAAGGCCGCACTGCACAAGGTCCTCACCGGCTGCCCCTGCAACGTCCAGAAATCCGCCGCACTGGTAGCCCTGGTCAAGCTCAACGACGCCAAGGCGCCAGGACTGGTCGTCGAGGCCGTCAACGCGAAACCCTCGCGACTTCGCGAAGGGGCAATGCAGATCATCGTGTCGGTCCCGAGCGATTCTCTCACGAAAGCCCTGCTTGCGGGCCTGCCGAAGATGACGCCCGCCACCCGGGCCCACGTGATCGAACTGCTGGGCAAACGCGGCGACAAGGCGGCCCTGTCCGCCCTGGCAAAGGCATGCGCGACCGATAAGGACGATGCCGTTCGCGTAGCCGCCGGCAAGGCCCTGGCAGAACTCGGCGGACCAGAGCAGGTGAAGATGCTGCTGAGCCTGCCGGGCGGACCGCAGATCATCAAGCCCATGGCCGCAAGCGGCGTCGATGACGCCCTGATCGCCCTGCTCGGCGACAAGGACCTCCAGCCGGCGGCGATTGCCGCCCTCGGCCAGCGCGGCGCATGCAAGGCCACTCCCAGAATCATCGCCCTCACCGGCGATTCCTCCGAAAGTGTCCGTAACAGCGCCTGGGCTGCACTGCCGGCGATAGCGACCGAGGCCGACCTGCCCAAGCTGACGGGACTGCTGGTCAAAATGCCCGCGGGTCCCGAACGCGACCGGGCGGGCAATGCTGTCCGCTCGATGGCATCGAACGCCTCCAACGAGATCAAGGACAAGGTCTTCGAGACCCTTGCCGATTGCTACAAGAAGACCGACACGAAGATGCGGCTGTTCATCCTGGAGATCGGCCCGGCCTTCGCGACCAGGAATGCCTTGGCGCTTGAGACCGCCGCACTGGACAGCGACAACGACGACGAGAAAGACAAGGCCCTGCGGTCCCTGGCGGCCTGGCCCAACGCCGAGCCCTGCCCAGCCCTGCTGAAATTGGCGGGCAATGGCAAGACCAACACCCAGAAGATCCTCGCGCTGCGGGCGTACCTGGACCTGGCGGCCAAGAGCGGCTCGGACAAGCAGAAACTCGACCGCTGCAAGCAGGCCCTGCCGCTGATCGAACGCACCGAGGAAAAACGCCTCCTGGTCAGCAAGCTCCGGGGCATCCGTCACGTCGATTCGCTGAAGCTGGCCGGGACGTTCTTCGACGATTCCGCCGTGGCAAGGGAAGCCCAGAACGCCGTGCTCGACATTCTCCGCCGATGGCGGCGTGGCCAGAATGCCGACGTGGTCATCGCGACGCTCAAACGCATCGTCGAGACCACCAAGGATAAGGGTCTAGTCCAGCGAGCCGAGAAAGCTCTCAAAGACCTGACCCCACAGAAATAACCCTCTCGCTCCCTGAAGCGCATTCGGCCCGGAGCCTGGCTCCGGGCCGAATGTGCGTTCAGGACACTTTGCATTTCTTCCCATCGCCCCCCACGCGTCGGGGTGCCCTTGAAATACTGGGATGCTCTAAGTCTTCTTGGGAATCTTGACTTTCGATTTCCTTTTCGCCGCTTTCTTGACAGCCTTTCTTTTCCTGGCGACTTTGGCGGTTGTCCCTGGGGTGGATTTCTTCTCTGTTTTCTTAACAGTCCTCTTGACCGTCTTCTTCGCGATCTTCCTCGCTGCCTTTTTCGCTTTCTTGACAGCCTTCTTTTTCCTGGTGGCTTTGGCAGCCTGGGTGGTTTTTCGTGGAGCGGATTCTTTCGTCGTCTTCTTGACCGTCTTTTTCACTACTTTCTTCGCGGCTTTCTTCGCGGCTTTCTTTGCGGTTTTTTTCCGAACTCTCTTCTGTGCGGTTTTCTTCGGGGCCTTGGCGGCAACTTTCGATTCTGACCGCGCGTCGGCCAAATCGATGCCGAAGACGTCGGAAATATCCCCCTTGGCGATCCGCTTGCGTCCGCCGCGCCGACCGGTTACGCCTTCAAAGGCGGCCTGGGCGGCGATCAACTCCTCATGGTCCACGCCACGCAGCAGGAACAGCAGTTCGGGCTGCTCGTCCAGCCGCGCGCCCACTCCGTACATCACGGCTGCGACGTGCTTGCACATCGTCGCCCAATCGGGGCAGTCGCAATGAAAGCTTATCTCTCGCGGGCCGGGAAACAGACCTTTGTCGCGGTCGGTGACGACACCCATCACGCCGGATGACAGCTTGCCCTGGAGCAATTCCAACAGCGAGCCGATTTGTCCCGCGCAACCGCGCTTGACCTGGGCCCATTTCTGCGGCACCAGCGGTTTGATGCCCACCTTGATATTGTAGAGTTCGGACCCGCTGACGATGGCCTTGACCCGGCCCTTGGTGATTTCCAGATGGCAGACCGAGCCGTTGCGCACATACCTTTTCCCTCGCGGCAGGCGGTTGGTGTAATCGCTGAACGATTCGATATGATCGCACCAGGCCTTACCCCAAAACGTGCGGGTTATCTTGCGGCCCGCGATCTCGATCGGCTGAGCGTCCATGCCCTTCTTGCGGAGCTTGGCCATCTGCTTTTGCGCCTTCATGCGGCGCTGGGCCACGGACACATAGGGACCCCATCCGTATCTCATGTTTGCATGTCCTGTTGTTGTCGAATCGTCTTCAGTCGAACCCCGGCGTCACTGGACGTTTCACGTCATGGCTTTGTCCACGTCAAGCCTTACCAGGTCGAGCAATTCCTTGTCGCTCATTTCCGTCAGCATCTTCTGGGCGCCGCCTTCGAGAACGTCTCGGGCCAGTTGCTGCTTTTCGTCGATCATGGCGTCGATCTTCTCCTCGATCGTGCCGCGGCAGATGAACTTGTGTACGAGAACGTTGCACTTCTGTCCAATGCGAAATGCGCGGTCGGTGGCCTGGTTCTCCACCGCGGGGTTCCACCAGCGATCGAAGTGGATCACGTGCGAAGCGGCGGTCAAATTGAGCCCTGTTCCGCCGGCCTTCAACGACAGCACAAAAAACGGTGGCCCATCCTCCTGCTGGAACTGATCCACCAGTTTCTTGCGGCGAGCCACTGGCGTCCCGCCGTGCAGGATCAACCCCTGCCGGCCAAACACGCCGGACAGGAACACCTGGAGGGGGTCGGTTATCTCTCTGAATTGTGTGAAGACAATCGCCTTTTCCTGTCGCGAGGCCAGTTCCCGGCATATTTCGCCGATGCGGGCAAATTTGCCGCTGTCGTCTGGGGCGTAGGCGCCGTCGCCGAGCAACTGGCTGGGATGATTGCATATCTGCTTGAACCGCATGATGTACGACAGTACCAGCCCGCGGCGCTTGATTCCATCGACCTCCTCCATCTGCTCGGCCATCAGGGCGACACTCTTTTCGTACAGTTTGGCCTGGGGCTTGGTCAGGCCGCAGAAAGCTCTGACCTCTGTCTTCTCCGGCAGGTCGTCGATAACGCTACGATCGGTCTTGAGTCGGCGGAGGATGTACGGCGCCACCAGGTTGCGCAGGGGCGCGTATCGCTTGGTCTTGCGGGATTCCATGGCCTTGACGAACGACTTGAACTTCCGGGCCGACCCAAGCAGGCCCGGGCACAGAAAGTCGAACATCGACCACAAATCCCCCAAACGATTCTCCACAGGCGTGCCGGTAAGGGCGATGCGCGAGCGGCTTTTGATCTGTTTGACGGCGCGGGACTGCCTCGTCGACGGGTTCTTGATCGCCTGGGCTTCGTCCAGAACGACCAGGCCCCACTCCACATCGAGCAGCCACTTGCGGCGTAGCAGCATTCCGTAGGTTGTCAGCACCGCATCGACGCCGGCAAGCCCGGCCTGGGGATCGCGGGCCAGCCCAGCCAATTCATCCGCATCCGCCTCGGCAGGATGAACGAAACGCGAGGACAGGCCCGGAGCAAACCGGGTCATTTCCGCCTTCCAGTTCGCCAGCAGCGATGCGGGCAGGACCAGCAGGGCAGGCGCCTTTCCGCGTCCGGTCCGTTTCATCGCCAGCATCAGCGAGAGCACCTGGATGGTCTTGCCCAGGCCCATATCGTCGGCCAGGCATGCGCCCAGACCCAGGCCCGACATCAGCCACAGCCAACTCAACCCGGTTTGCTGATAAGGCCTCAACGTCGCCTTCAGCGTTTTGCCCGGGTGGGCCTGCTTGATGACCTGCGGGTCGCGAAGATTGGCCAGCGTTTCCCGCAACCACTTACCCGGCTGGACCATGGCCCACTGACGGTCTTCATCTTCCAGGGCGTCGGCGGCGTCGAGGTTTACCGGCGCCCCTGCCAGGAGGCGCATGCCCTCGATGAACGACACGCCATCGGGGCCGACTTGGGCGGCGACATTTTGCCAATGGTCAAGGGCCTGAGCAAGCTTGTCGCGGTCCACTTCTACCCATTGGCCCCGCAGCATGACCAATCCCTCGCCGCCTGCCATCAGCTCATCCCACTCGGCCTGGCTGAGCGTCTGGTCGCCAAGGGCCAGCGTGACGTCAAAATCGAGCATGGAATCGGCGTCGAGGCTGGTGCGTTTCTTCTGGCCGATGGTGACACTCACGCCGGGACGCTGGCGTTTACGCCACCAATCCGGCAGGCGCACCAGTATCCCGCAGTCCTCGAACAGCGGGACTTCCTTGAGAAACCGGTGGGCCTCGGCGGGCGTCCATGCCAGCGGATGAAACAAATCACCGGAGTCCACGAGTTCCTTGACCAGCGGGCTGGACTCCGAGGCCAGGTGGATCGGCGACAGCAGGTGGATCAGAGCCTTGCGGTTCCTGGCGCCGGCGTACTCCTGCATCGCCTTGCTCAGCGGCTGGTATTGAACCCGGTCGGCCTGGGACAACCCCGGGGCGTAGGTGGCGATAAAGGCGAACGGGTAGTCCTCATCCCGCTTGTTCTCCGCCAGGTGGAAGCACACCCGGCCCACCTTATGCCACAGCGGGGCCTGCTTGCTGAGAAAAACCGACAGCCCACCATCGGTCGCGGCGACCTGGTCGCGCACCCAACGATCCAAGGCTTGCCAGAGGTCGTTGAAGACATCGGTTGTGAGATATTCCCCGCCCTGTATGGGGGGCACACTGAGCAGAAGACTGGCCGTCCGCGCCGGCGAGAGCGATTCGGCGGGCTCGATATCGACCCCGGCCCTGCGCGGCGTGTGACACAGTTGCGTCAGGTACTGTCCGGCGAAGTCTCGCCAGAAAGCGATCGACGGCGCCAGCCCAGCCTCCAGCCGACCGGCAGCCAAGCGGAACAACCCCTCGCCGGAGTCGGCGGAAAACGCCTTGATCAGCCGCCGGATTCCCGGGCTGCCGGGCTGGCATTGCGGGGCATCGGAAACCAGTCGCAACCGGCCCGATGGCGAAACAGCTATGTCGTAACTCATGATGGTCCTATTGGTCTATTCTCCACATCGAAACGTTCGGATGCAGAGATCATACACCAAGAGGCCCGGGAACGTCAGCAGTTTGCCCTGCGAGCGAAAAGCGAGTTCCCCGACCGCCCGTCAACTGCTCGGGGTGTCTTTGGTGATGTGGTAAGCCGTGTCGCGCCAGATGATCTTGCCGCCCGGACGAAGCTTGAACATCGCCTTGATCAGCAGTACCGACACGATGGCGCACACTGCCGGGTAGGTCAGGCCGTAAACCCATCGAGACTTCAAATGCACGAAGAACCGAGCCGCCATCACCAGTTGGGCGAGAAGGCTCACCGAACCGATGATCGCCGCCACCTGCCACCAACCAGCCGGGGCCGCGCCGGCGGCAACCATACCCCATCCTATGCCCGCCGTGACGGCGGGGGTCAACCCCCTGCCCACAAGCACGCCAAGTGCCTTCGTCAGACCCCATAGACTGCGGAAAGCGCCCACGAAGATCCGCTCCCAACCGCGGACTATCTGCGCCAGCGAAGTGTACATTCGCACGGTGAACAGCCCCGTGCTTGGGGCGACCTGGAGGTTCAGCCCGCGTCCCTTTACCAGTCTGGCTATGTCGATGTCTTCGATCAGCGAACCGCGCACGGCCTGGTGCGTACCGATGGCCTGGTAGGCCTGGCGGCGGATGAGCATGAACATTCCGTTGGCGAACGCCTCGGGTTTACGAGGGTTGCTGACGCGACTCGGGCGGAACCAGACCATCAGCACGCCGGTCAGGACCGGCAGGAGGTATCTCTCCCAGAAGCTCTCGTACTGGTGCTCGGGCAGAAGGCTCACCATGTCGGCCTGGGTATCGACGGCGTATTGCATGGCCAGGCGAAGTGTGCCCGGACACACCTGCCGGCAGTCGGCGTCGTGCATGAGGATCCACTCGCCTCCGGCCTGCTCGATGCCGCGCTGCATCGCGTGGTTCTTACCGCACCAGCCGTCGGGAAGGGTGTCGATTTCCACGACCCGCAGGCGGGAATCCCTCGCGGCGATGTCGCGAGCGATCTGTCCGGTATCATCGGTCGAGCGGTCGTTGACGACAATCACTTCCAGGTCGGGATAGTCCTGGTCGAGCAGGCTCGTCAGGCAGGTTTTGATGTTGGCCTGTTCGTCCCGGGCAGGCACGACGACGCTCAGGCTCGGCCAGTCTTCCAGCGTGATCGGGTAGTCGGCCTGCAAATGAAACATTGCCCGCCAGAAGCGCAGTGCCAGCAGGTTGCGGAGGATCCATTCCAGACCGACTCCGGCGGCGAGCGATGTAACGATGATGGCAAATAACTGCATAGTGCTGTTCGTGTCCTCGATGCGTCAGCCGTGGGTTCTGGGGAAGCTCGCGCCGCCATCGGGGCAGACGGTCACTCTTTGGGGCCCGCCACCGAGCAATCTGCCCGCTTCGGCGAGTGCCTGATCGACGGTCGCGTAGAGCCCGATACCCGGAAACTGCAGGCCATCTGCGACGAGTTTCGGCGAGACCATCAGCAGGTGATTTCTCGCCAGTATCTGCGTCGCCAGCAGCAAAAACCATTGCGAGTCCCCCGCCAGGCGCCGCACCAGCGGGTCCATTATCGAGCTTATGGTTGCCGGCCCGATCGCCCGAACGAGCCTGCGGGTGGCGGCTGGGCTCAGCGGCCAGGACATGGACTTCATTTCGTTCAGGCCGCTCGGGCAGCGTGCCAGGCAGATGACGACCCCACCGGGTCGTGCGGCCCAGCAGGTATTCGGAATACACTTGAAGCACTGCCAAAGGTCGTGGTCGCGCGGGTGGGCGTTGGCTATGAGGATATCGGCCTGGTCCTGCTGATCGAATCCGCACACCTCACCGCACGTGCGGGCGAGCCGGCGGTGGACAGCCAGCGGCTCGCCGGCAGTCGGGCAGACCGGCAGGTCGTCGCCGTCGAGCAGGTACTGCAGGCTGAAGGTCTCGCCGTGGCGGGCGTCGATGAGCATTCCAACGCGGTCGATGACTGCCCGCATGGAGTTGGCATGGACGCCGACAAGCTGGCCCTGCCCGCGCCGGCGGATGCCCGTGCGGTGCAGGCCGCGAATGCTCGCCAATTCGCCGCAGCCGGGGAAGAACATCTTGTATCCGCCGCCAAAACCGGCCTGAAGGTGCGGCGAGACCGACGATATCAGAATCCGCAGGTCGGCGGCGATCACGTCGCGATCGATCATCGCGCGGACGGCCCCGACCTGCCCGACCTCGACGTACTTGGCGCGGTCATCCCAGGGATTCATGCGCCATGGGATGTCATCCACGGCGGGGCCTAACTTGTCGCGGGCCTCGGCGTCGCTGATATGCGGGTGCATGCCCCCGGCCATGACAATATCTACCTGCGAATCGGGGATGTTCGCCCGGCGGATTTCCGCCATGACAACCTCGAGGATATCCGCCAGCGGACTGTGGCGGGTGAGGTCCTCGACGACCAGGCAGACCCGCCCCTTACCCAGCGCGCCAAGCCGTTCGCTCAGCGAGGCCCCGGCCAGAGGCGCCGCCAGCGCGCCGGCGATGCGCTCGCGCCAATCCGCAGGTGCGGCCTGGGCGTTCACCTCGGCCGGCGGAAGCAGCTTCCAATCGGCGGGGATGGAAATGTCCATTTCCTCGTCGCCCCACGGGACGCTGATATCCGGCATGGCGATCTGGCTGACCTGCCCGGCGGGGTCGGTGTGAAGGCTCTTGCGTCCCATGTGCCCGACGACAACACTGTAAACGCCCAGCGGCTCGGGGAAGACCTCGAACCTCTCGAACCCAGCCGGGGCCAGCAGGCCCTGAATCTGCTCGGGACTTCGGTGGTTCATGTGCAGGCCGAACACACGACGGAAGAACGGATCCGTCCCGTGGCGAAGCGAAATGCTATTGAAAACGATCGTCGAACCGACGGGCATGACCCGGCGAAGCGCCTGGGCGATGTTGACGATCTCCTCGTCGGAAATGTACTCGAAGATGCCGATCGTCTTGACGATGCTCACCCGCTTGTCGATCTGCGGGGCCACGTCGCGAACGTCGCCCTCGATGAACGTCATGCGGTCGCGAAGGTTCATCTCCGCCGCGTGCTGCCGGCCAAATTCAAAGGCGTCGCTGCTGATGTCCACCAGCGTGGCGTCGGCGCTGCGTTTGGCCATGGCGAGCGCGTCGGCGGTGATCATTCCCGGCCCGGCCCCGAGGCACAGAACATGGACCGGCTCTTGGTCGGAATTGTCGATCAGCCCCGCGATGAGCCGCCCGGCCAGCTTGCGGCGATTTCGCAGCGCCATCGGAATCGCCCCGCCGTTGATCAGCAGGCGGTCCCACAGCTTTTCCGGCTTGCCCTTGTAGCTGATAACCATGCTCCGCCAGCCGCCGGGGTTGTCCCAATTGGCCTGGGCCAGATCGCTGCTGCCCTCGCCCAGCCAATCCTTCCACCAGGACACCGGGAGACGATTGGCCAGCGGGTTCACCACGAGCTTCTTGGCGACTTTCGCCAGAAGGCTGAGTCGCTCGAACTCGATTTCTTCAATCCACGAATCCAATATCCTACTCCACTGCCGCCACGACCGTGCCGGCTGGGCCTTCCCAAAGGCCTCGCTCGTCCGGACCTCAACCACACCGCTCTTGCCACGGCTGATACCGCCGCATATTCTAACAGACTATGGCCTCCGCTAATACCTGCTGCATCTGCAAGAGTTCCGGCTTGTCTAAAACCGACGTGGAAACCGTTTCCGTGCGGTCGAACGTCAGGCCGTTCCACACGCGCCGGTTTTCCCTTTGGCGATGCCCGAATTGCCAATCCATCCACGCCTCCGACGAGGTCGATCTGGACGAAGCCTACCGGGTATATCCGTTTTTCGGCCAGAAGCTGGACTTCGTGCTCCGCTGCGGATACCGCCGACTGACGAGGCGACTTCGCCGGGCGGGCCTGCGAGCTGGCAATCGCGTGCTGGACTTCGGCTGCGGCAGCGGGCTGCTCGTGCAATACCTGCGCGAACAAGGCTGCGATGCCGCCGGCTACGACCCGTACTCGCCCGACCACGGCGACCCCGCCCGGCTGGACGAGCAATACGACGCGGTCATCGCCCAGGATGTCCTGGAGCACGACGACAACCCGCTTGGAGTACTGGCCCGCCTGGATGGGCTGACCGCACCGGGCGGGATAGTCGCCATCGGCACGCCGAACGCCGCGGGCATCGACCTGGCGAAAGCGGAGAAGTTCGTCCATCCGCTGCACCAGCCGTACCACCGGCACATACTGGCGCTGCCGGCGCTGCTCGAAGCCGCCGGCGACCTCGGCTGGTCCGTCGAACGAACCTACATGACCCCCTACACGAACATGCCCGTGCTTTCCCTGCCGATGCTGCACTACTACATGCGCTGCTTCGACGGCACGATCAACACGCTCTTCGACCGCCCGATGAACAGCCTGCGTCTATGGCTGAGCCCGGAGACAGCCTTCTACCTGATCTTCGGCTACTGGCTGTGCGACGACGCGGACATAGTGGCAATCTTCCGCAAACCACCGACATAGGGTGCCCGGCAAAGATATACCCCCAACTCAGTCTGGAGAAATGCGATGGAATATGTAACTTTGGGCAGGACTGGCGAGACGGTGAGCCGGCTTGGTCTCGGTGGCGGCGGGCGAAGCAGGCTGGGCCACTCTGCCGGGCTGGAAACGACGGACCGGGTGGCGATCGTGACCCGTGCGCTCGAACTGGGCATAACGTACATCGACACCGCGAGGTCGTACGGGACCGAGGAAATCGTCGGCCAGGCGCTGCGCAAGGCGAAACCGGAGAAGGTCTTCATCTCGACCAAGGCGGGCTCGTACATGAATGACCAGCGAGTACTGACGCTGGCGGAGATGGCCGGGCGGATCGAGGAGAGCCTTCGCAATCTGGGCCGGGACGTGATCGACCTGTACAATTTCCACGGCGTCCTGCCGAGTCAGTATCTCGCCACTCGGGACACACTGGTGCCCGAGCTTATCCGCCAGCGGGAAAAGGGCAACATTCGTTTCCTGGGCATCACCGAACGCTTCAACGCCGACCCGGCCCACGAGATGCTTTCGCAGGCGGTGGCTGACGACTGCTGGGATGTGATGATGGTCGGATTCAACGTGCTGAACCAGTCCGCGCGGCAGCGGGTGCTGGTCCACACGCGGGCCAAGAATATCGCCACGCAGGCGATGTTCGTCGTCCGCAACGCATTCCGGGACCCGAGGCGACTGGCGGAAGTGGTGGCCGAACTGGTCAGCCAGGGCCTGGTCGATCCCGCCGAGGTGGACCTGGCCAACCCGCTGGGTTTCCTGCTGGACGACGGGGTGGCAACCAGCCTCGCCGACGCGGCCTACCGCTTCTGCCGCGACGAACCGGGCATGGATATCGTACTGTCGGGCACGGGCAACATCGCCCACCTCGAAGCCAACGTCGAGTCGATGACCCGCCCGCCGCTTCCCCGGGACGTGCGCGAGCGACTAGTGCGTATCTTCGACCGCGTGGACACCGTCACGGCGCAATAGCATCAACGTTTACAGGAGAACCAATCGTGATGATGACTCGCTATCTTTGCCTGTGCCTTTTCGCGTTCTTCTCGGGACCGTGGGCTACCGCCCAGGCCACCACCCAGCCGGGCACCGAGGATCGCTTCGAGATCCGCAACGTGGAAGGCTGGACCGTTTACATCAATCGCGACGTGCCCAGAGAGTATCCCCGGCAGACAGACAGGACGCTGGAACATCTCCGGTGGGAGCTCTACCAGATCAAGCTTGCCGCCCCTGCTCTGGCGGTCAGCAACATGCAGGAAAACAACGCCATCTGGATCGAGTACCAGGAGAAGGTGAACCTGTCGTACCACCCAAGCAGAAACTGGCTTGTCGGCCACGGGTACAAAATCCCCAAAGACCCCCAGTCCTTCATGTCGCTGAGCGTCAAGACACACGTCGGTGACAGCTATCGGCATCCGTTTGTCGTATTCCACGAGCTGGCCCACGGGTATGACTTTCACTTCATCGGCAAGGGAGACACATACGGCAACAAGGAAGCCCAGGCCAACTACGAGCGAATGATGAAGGAGGGCAAGTACGAGAAGGTGAAGATATGGAACGGCAGGATCGGCTCGCACTATGCTCGCACCAATCGAATGGAGTACTGGACTGAAAGCTCCGAAGCCTACTTCGCCGTCAACGACATCTATCCATTCGTCCGGGCCGAGCTGCGAGAGCACGATCCCCAAATGGCCCGGTTCGTCGAGCGATACTGGGGCGTGGACCCCGCAAGCGTGGCGCAACTGGAGAAGGAACTTGCGGCCTACAAGGAACGGCCCGCCCAGGCCGTCGGGCCGGCAAGGGCAAGCGGCTCCCGGGGCGCAACAAAACATATCCCCACCGCCGCCTACGACCAGCGAGACATCAACGGCTGGCGCGTTTATGTAAGTCCGCGTCTGACGAGCAGGCCCGGGCTCTGTGAAACCATGGTGACACTGCTGAGATACAAGCTGCACATGATCGACCACTTCATCGCCGAGCCAGGCCGCAAGCAACTCCACGAGATACCGATCTGGCTGGAGATCGGCCAATCCGGGCCATACATCCGATATTGCGGAAGTCACGAACAGTTGCGCAGCGCCCGCGCGAATCCCGACAAGTTCCAGGCCATCGAGATCCGCGACCCGCGGCGCATGATGAAATGGGCCTTGCTCCAGCAGGCTGACGTGCTGGGCGAACTGGCGCTGGCGTATTATGACCGCCACGCCACCGACAAGGATGCCGAACTCGGCAAGAAAACCCGCGCGGCCTTCCAACAGGCCACAAAGAACGGCAAGTATAAGTCAGTCTTGCGATTCGATGGCAGGCACGTGCCGCACCCGGCCCTGGCCGGCGAGAAAGAATACTTCGCCGAAATGATGAAGAGCTACTTCCTGGTCAACGATCACTACCCGTTCATCCGCTGCGAACTGAAGGAACAGGACCAAGCCGGGTACAGCCTCGTCGCCGACTTGTGGGAAGGTAATCCGCGCCGCTGAGCAACCCGAGCAATTTCGTTTTTTTTGCGACAAACAAAGAGCCTCTTGCATTTAGCCCGCATTGCTGATATACTCTGGCTTGGCGCGATTACTGTTCGCGCATTTTGATGCTTATGAAGTAAGAGAGAGAGTTAAGACCCCCCCTATGCCATTCAAGAAGTTACGGCTTATCAAGCCGCTGCTCAGCGCTGTCCGTTCCGAAGGCTACGAGATTCCCACCGCAATTCAGCAAAAGGCCATTCCCCACGTTCTCGAGGGCAAGGACCTCCTGGGCTGCGCGCAGACGGGAACCGGCAAGACGGCCGCGTTCGCGCTGCCGATCCTCCAGCGGCTTATGGAAAATGCGCCGAAGCCCGATACATCCAGGCGACCAGGAGCAGGCCGCCCATCCAGGCCGATCCGCGCGCTGATCCTGACGCCCACTCGCGAGCTCGCCGCCCAGATCGGCGAGAGCTTCCGCGTGTACGGCCAGAACACCCCCCTGCGCCACACGGTCATCTTCGGCGGCGTCAAGCAAGGCCCCCAAACCAAGGCGCTTCGGAACGGGGTGGACATCCTCGTAGCCACGCCGGGACGCCTGCTGGACCTGCTCAACCAGCGACAGCTATCCCTGGGCAAAATTGAAATATTCGTCCTCGACGAAGCCGACCGCATGCTGGACATGGGCTTCATCCATGACATACGCAGACTGATCGCCCAGGTGCCCGAGCAACGGCAGACACTGCTGTTCTCGGCGACCATGCCCAAGGAAATCCAGAAGCTGGCCGGAACGCTCCTTCAGAATCCAGTGCACGTGAAAGTGGAGGCGAAATCTCTGGCAGCCGACACGGTAGGCCAGGTTCTGTATTCCGTCGATCACCACACCAAGCCAAAGCTGCTCAAACACCTGCTCGAGAACCCCGACATCACGCGAGCACTGGTGTTCACCCGCACCAAGCACGGCGCCGACAGGGTCGTCCGTCGGCTGGTCCGCGACGATATCGCAGCCGAAGCGATTCACTCCAACAAGTCCCAGGGCGCCCGCCTGCGGGCATTGGGGAACTTCCGGGCCGGCAAGACAAACGTACTCGTCGCCACCGATATTGCCGCTCGCGGTCTGGACGTTGACGACATTTCACACGTGTTCAATTACGATCTGCCCAACGAATCCGAGACGTACATCCACCGCATCGGGCGCACAGGCCGGGCCGGCTCGAGCGGCCAGGCTATCTCGTTCTGTTGCGAAGATCAGCGAAAGCTGCTGGGCGATATCGAGAAGCTGCTGGGCAAACCCATCCCCGTGCTGCAACACTCGATCAAATCCACGGCGCCGCCTACCCAGAAAGTGATCGGAGCTGGTGGGTCCCGCCGCCAGCGGGCCGCAGCAAACAATAACAAGTCCGCCCACGGCGCGAAGAAATCCGGCACGCCACAGCAGCAGAAGAATGAGTTCTGGCGCAACCGGCAAGGTCGCAGCGCCAAGGCGCAAACGCGATCGAAGTCCACACGGCGAGGCCGGTAGCCGAACTGGACAGTCGCCGCAGGACGGGCGTATCATACGATTGTTTCATGGATGAGGGGCGCGGGTTTGTCGTCAAGCCCGCGCCCGGTACTTCTGCGAGCGATTGATCCCTGTCGGCATTCGGGGCCATCCCGGACCGGAGCCGATGGCCAGCAGGAATACGTGTGCCACATGCGCGACAATCCGGCCCCACAACCCGGCACCATCGACGAGTCCGTCCACCAACGGTTCGATCAGAGCAAGACCATCTTCGCCCGCATCGCACACGACAAGGATTCAGAGTTCTTCGGTGCAACCATCTACGACAGCGCCAAGGCCATCGTCGCCCAGGGCAGGAAGGGCTATTCGCGCGCCGATCTCGCCAGGGCAATGGGCGCCTGGACGGCGTATGACTACTTCAACAAGGCGTTCTCATGGGAGCCGCTCGGAGAGGCCAACAACGTCCTGGCCAAACCGGACCTGGAAAAACTGCCCGCCGATGACCCGGAAGCCTTGAGCGCTCTGGTAAAAGACACAGCCGGCTTCTACGGCGCCGCGGGCACTGGCATCGCTTGGCTTGACACCAGATGGGTCTACGCCCGCGACAGACAAGGCAGGCCCATAGAGATACCCCCGGACTGCCGGTTCGCCATCGTGATGACCATCGCAATGGACCCGGCCAGGATCGCAAAATCGCCAAACTTCACCGCCTGCGCCGAGACGGGGCTGGCCTATTCCCGCATGGCGTTTGTCATAGGCTGCCTGGCCGAATTCATCAGGAACCTGGGCTACCGGGCCATTCCCATGGGCAACGACACAGCCCTGAGCATTCCCTTGGCCGTGGAGGCAGGACTGGGCGAGCTCGGCCGCAACGGCCTGCTCTTGACCCCCGCCCCCGACCGCGGCCCGTGCGTTCGCATCTGCAAGGTATTCACCGACATGCCGCTGGCGGTCGACAGCCCGATCAGTTTCGGCGTAAGCGAGTTCTGCCGCTCCTGCGCCCGATGCGCCGACGCCTGCGAAGCCGGCGCCATCCGCCACGACACGGAACCCTCCTACGACTGCGACCCGGAGTTCAACAACCCCGGCGTTCTCCGATGGGCGGTCGATCACAAGAAGTGCTTCAAGTTCTGGATGCAAAACGGCGGCGAATGCTCCAACTGCATCGCCGCCTGCCCACTGTCCCATTGCCCCAAAAGCTAAGCGGACCCAGGCAAATCCATGCGGGATGGCGTTTGTCGCGCTTAGGCAGCGATGGCCCTGAAATCGCAAGCAGTTGGGCCACCCGCCTGCAATGCCCGCCACCAACCCGACCGGCGCAGCACGCATCCGGCCTTTGTGTCCGACTCTCTTGCCGAATGCGAGGCTTCTTCGACGTGACCTGCCCGGGAAAAGCCAGTATGATATAGATCTGGTCGGTTAATGATTCAGGGGAGCAAAACCATGCTCGAACGGACAAGCCAATCGGAATCGCATCCGACCGCAAAGCGATTTGTTGTCTCGGCGGTAGTCGCCTGCCTTGTCTCGGCAAGTTACGGCGTGACAACCAGCCAACCCGCGTCACAAGAGGTGTCGGCGCCGAAGCCCGAAGGCGTTCGTTCGTGGACTGAACTGCCCGGCGGTATTAACTGGGGTTTTGCCCGAGGCTGGAAAGCCTGGAGCGTTCAGCCTGGCCAGCCGATCAAGATTCGCGTACATATCGCCAACCCCAAGACGGTCGCCCACGACGTGCCGGTCTTCTACCGTGATGCAAACCAGGCCGACCCGGCCCTTCTCAGCGGCGTGACGCTCATGATGCGGTGGGCGCCTTTCAACATCAGCAGGCCGGACAGGGACTATCCGGACACTGACGATTATCGGCCTCTAAAGGCGATTCGCACGCGCAGCTTCCCGCCTGGAACCGTGGCCCGATCGCTTAAGCCAGGTGAATCTTACGAGGCGTTCACGCTCAACCTGCGCGACTGGTTCAAGATCGACAAGCCGGGACACTATACATTCGGGTTCGATTTCGACACCCGGAAAATGGGCCTGACGGGCAAGGGTCCTTGGGTTCGCCGCCGGTCGGGGTTCATCCTCGGCACGCCGCCACCGGTGCCAAAGGCTGAGGAGCTTAACAAGTCGATCCCGCCGCTTGGCGGCAAGGGCGAGGTCGAGCGTATTGCGGCTATCATCAAACGTACGTTGCCGCCGCCGACAACGCGCCCAGCGGGCGCAGCGTCCAAGCCGACCTGCAAACCGGCGGCCAAGAACGTCAATGGCCTGGCTGCTAGCGTGGACTGGGCCGACACCGGTCGGTGGATGGGCATGCAACTCCTGCTGCGTTTCACGAACGTCTCATCGAAACCGTTGATCGTGCCCATCGGCCCGGCCGACAAGAGCGCAATCGAGATGCACGGCCAGGCTTACCGAGGCCCGTGGCGAAAGCTGTACTGGCCTTTCCGGATCACGGCACCCAGGCCGATTGGCAAGCCCGTAGCGAAGGTGGCAAAGGACCCCAATGCCCCGACCAGCCCTGTAACGCTCAAGCTGAAACCCGGTCAGAGTGCGGTGCTGTTTCTCAAGGGAGATAACTGCAAGGACTTGATCGGCGTGTCGAGGATTAAGCTCGTGCTTCGCCAGAAAGGTCATGCCAAGGCTAAGGCGTGGCGCGGTGTGGTGGAAACTCTCCCGGCTGGGCGTTGGACAACAAAGGAAGAACTGGTTCGCAGGGCGGGGAGCCTGCCGATGCCAACATTTTTTCCCGAGATCCCCCGTGAGGGGTTCACGTTCTTGAACATGGAGTCGTGGCCGCCTCGCATACGCGAACTGCGGGCTGGGAATTGGCATCTGATCAGCGCTTTGGCACTATACGACCCAGCCGAGGTGCGCGCGGAACTGGAACGCCGCATAGCGGCAGAGGCCGACCCTTTTATGAGGATGTTCCTTGCCGCCCTGGCCGCCCGGGCCGGCAGCAAGAAGGCGGCAATGCTGCTGCTGGAGGTGGCCAAGTCCACCGACTGCGAAACCGTGCGAAACCTCCACGAAGCCATAAAGATGGTTTTGTCGGGTCACGACAACAACCCGCCGGAGTGGGCGGCGGAACTGGCGACGGGCGTGATCCGGGATCAGCGATGGGTCATAGGCCTTCCGAAAGGCCCAAACTACTTTTCCGCCGCCGGGCACGCCAGGATTTCTCGCAAGGCATTGGCCGTTGTGGGCCTGGCTTACCGCCTGAGTCAAACGCAATATCGCAACGCCGTCGGAACGCTGATCGAAGCGGCGAAGACACATCGCAATTCCATAGCTTTGATGGCGCTGGGGAACTTGAGCGATAAGCGGGCAATTCCTTTCCTGATGGAGGTGGCCAGGTCTGACGCAAACGAAGATCATTCTGCAAAAGGCAGATGGTCAAGCGACTGCCGGCAGACGGCGATTGGGAGTTTGGGTGCCCTCAAGGCCACCGAGGCAGTAGGATTGCTTACCAAACGCTTGTGGGATGACACAGCCATAGCTGGCCTGGAGAACATCGGCGATCCGAATGCCGTGCCGGCCCTGCGGAAGCTCATCGCCGCCGGCAAGACGACCGGCCGCCCCATCCACTCGCCTGACAACGACGCCGATTGCATCGCAACGGCGAAGATCGCCCTGGTGGCCCTGGAAGGCGGCGACCGTCTGGCGAAATACCGCGCCCTGCTGGCGGACAAGTCATTCGGAGAGTACGACCGCCGCAGTGTGGTATGGCGCCTCGGATGGCTGCGCGATCCGGGTGCGATTCCGATATTGATCGACCTGATCAAAACCGACCCAAGCGGAGCGGTGGTCAATCAGTCCATCACCGTGCTGTCAGCCTTTAAGGACAAACGGGCGGTAGAAGGGCTCATAGAGTGCTTCGACGCTGACTTCGAAGGCAAGGAAGACTGGAAACGCGCCTTAATACCGGAGATGTTCCGAGAGAACATAGGCGAGACCCTGCGCACCATCACCGGCCAGAGCATTTGCCCTGACAAGCGCCAGTGGCAGCGGTGGCTCAGCGACCAACCCAAGGCGGCCTGGGATCGGTGAAACCAATGAAAAGACGCCATGCCTCCTTACCGGAAGCATGGCGCCGGTTTTGTTGCGGGTACGTAGGTTTTATCCCTGGCTGATTCGGTCTTTCACGGCTTGGTAGCCGAGGTGCATCAGCATGTGGTCGAGCAGGACGATGGCGGTGTAGGCTTCGGCGACCGGCCAGATTCTGCCGACGATGGTTGGGTCTCGGCGCGTGATGGCGGCGAGTTGGGTATTTTCCAGCGTGTACTTGTCGATGGTATGCTGGGGCTTGTCGATGGTCGGGGTCGGTTTGACGGCCAGTTTCACAACGATGTCCTGACCGGTGGCGAGCCCGCCGGCGATGCCGCCTGCGTTGTTGGTGTCGAACTCGACCTTGCCGTCCTTGCTGGCCATCTGGTCGTTGGACTGGACGCCGGTCATGTCCTTTACGGCGAAACCGGCGCCTACCTCAACGCCCTTGATCGCCCCGATGCCTAGCATTCGTCCGAGTTCGGCGTCGAGCTTGCTGAAGACCGGCTCGCCGAGCCCGACGGGCACGCCGGTGGCGACCACCTCGACGATCCCGCCGGAAGAATCACCGGTGCGGGTGATCTTGTTAGCGGCTTCGAGCATGGCCTGGGCGACGTCGAGGTCCGGACAGTTGACGATGTGGTGCACGCCGTACTTATCACGGATCGGCCCGGCCTCCATGGGCGGCGCCTTGGCGCGAATCTCATCGATCTCGCCTTCGATCTGGGCCAGAATCGCCATCTTCTCAAGGAAACGCATTTCCGTGCGGATTCGTCCCTTGACGTAGACTTCCTGGTAGAACGGATCGGTGTCGCATCGCATCTGCTTGTAGCGTTTGGTGCTTTCCAGCATCTCCGCGTGAGGCGCTTCAGGCGAGCGAACGCCAGCCATCTCGCGGATGTGACTGAACACCTCGATGCCAAGCATCCGCAGCACTTTGCTCGCGATATTTCCGGCGGCGACGATCGTACAACTGTGCCGGCCGCTGAATATCCCGGCCCCAATGGCGTCGTCGCAGGGGCCGTACTTGGCGAACGTGGCGTACGACGCATGCCCCGGCCGGGGTGTGCGGTTGGTATCCTGGTACTGTTTGATATGGATAAAGTGCCTGTCGAGATTCGGTATCAGGATCGTCAGCGGCGTACCGTTGGTGTGGTACGCGTTGCCGGCGTTCTCGACGGTATCCGCGGCGTTTATGCCGTTATAGATGACCGGCAGGTCAGGCTCCTTGCGGGGCGACGACAGCTCATCGGCGCCGGGTTTTCTCAGCAGCAAATCGCCGTAGATTTCCTGCTCGCTGAGCAGCATTCCCGGCGGCACGCCCTGGCAAACGGCCTCGAGGCCTTCCTGGTACGACCCGCCGGCGACTGTAACCTGAAACAGACGACCCAAGTGGCATCCGAACATGTTGCACCTCTTTTTTTGGAAGAAGAGCTCATAGGTCCTACGGGACCCATATGACCAATATCTAGCTTAGCATGCGTCGAAGCATTCCGGCGATATCCGGTCGCCGAACTTTGCCTGGGCCTGTTCGAGCCTGGCCTTCTGCTGAGCGAGCATCTCGAACACGGCCTCGGGCGTATCGGACTGGGCTTGATGGAACTGCGTAACTCGCTGGATCTTCGCAAGGTTTTCCGGTGCGCGTATGCTGAACTGCGCGATGTAGTCCTCGTGGGAGTATTCCTTGTCGAGTGTCTCTTTGAACAGACGTTTCAGGTCGTCGTAGAGCGGAATCATCCCGGTGGGCGTTTCCAGCGCATCGGCCTCGCCGTGTACGCGAAGTTCCATCCACTTGATCCAAACGTGCTTGTCGCGCACGC